>ENA-ORNG01002439-ORNG01002439.1-human-gut-metagenome-genome-assembly--contig:-NODE-2439-length-11343-cov-8.864369_pt1 | contig 11343 bp, 10 predicted proteins | sample MGYA00242113_ERZ509018 | MGnify/ENA primary metagenome ERZ509018 (study PRJEB26280, sample SAMEA2338711) | human gut metagenome | biome: human gut; feature: human-associated habitat; material: faeces... | reverse complement strand
TTCTGCCGCAGCACATCGCCGCAGTACTTCTCGTCCGTCAGGATGGTTTGGAGATTGCTGGTGGTCCACTCCGTCGTACCGAGGGCGTTCCTGCGTCCCTCGGACACAAGGCTCGTCCGGATATTTCGGAGAGGCTGTCCCGCCAGATACATCCGATAGATCTGCCGGACGGGCTCAGCCTCCTCCGGCACGATCTCCAGGGTGGGCAGTTTATTGATCTCCGTCTTGCGGTACCCAAAAGGCGGATTTGCCATGTAGGCCCCCTGCTCCACCGAGTGGAGCACTCCCCGGCGCAGACGCTTTGTAATGAGCCGGTACTCGCTGCGGCTGGTCATCATCCGGTAGGGCTCGTCGGTGCCCTTGGTCACCAGATCGTCAATGAGGGCGCCGATATAGGCCTGGCCCCGGGAGAGGACCAGGGGCGGCTCTCCCTTCAGCTTCAGGGCGGCGTTGACCCCGGCCATAAAGCCCTGGACCGCCGCCTCCTCGTAGCCGGAGGAGCCGCAGAACTGCCCGGCCCCGTAGAGACCCGGGACCCTCTTCACCTCCAGGGTGGGCCGCAGCTCCAGGGGGTCCACGCAGTCGTACTCGATGGCATAGGCCGGGCGCATGATCTCCGCCCGCTCCAGCCCGGGGATGGTGTGGAGCAGCTCCACCTGCACCTCCTCGGGCAGGGCGGAGGAGAGCCCCTGAATGTACAACTCCTCGGTGTCCAGGCCCATGGGCTCGATGAAGAGCTGGTGCCGGGGCTTGTCCGGGAAGCGGGTGATCTTGGCCTCAATAGAGGGGCAGTACCGGGGACCCACCCCCTCGATGACCCCGCTGTGCATGGGGGAGCGGTCCAGATTCTCCCGGATGATCCGGTGGGTCTCCTCGTTGGTGTAGGTGAGGTAGCACACCGCACGGTTCACCGGCTTTTCCCTGGTCTCGAAGGAGAAGGGCAGGGCGTCAGCGTCCCCCTCCTGGAGCTCCATTTTGAAGAAATCCACCGTCCGGGCGTTGACCCGTGGGGGCGTGCCGGTCTTGAACCGGCGGAGCCCCAGACCCAGCTCCCGCAGGCGGAGGGCCAGGGGCCCGGCGGCGAACATGCCGTCGGGGCCGCCCTCCCGGACGCACTCCCCCACGATGGTCCGGCCGCTGAGGTAGGTGCCGGAGCAGACGATGGCGGCCCGGACCGTGTACACCGCCCCGGTGTGGAGGACCACCTGGTGGACGGCCCCGTCCCGCAGGCGGATGTCCACCACCTCCCCCTGGCGGAGGGTCAGGCCCTCCTGCCGCTCCAGGGCGTGCTTCATCACCTGCTGGTACAGCCGCCGGTCCGCCTGGGCCCGGAGGGACCACACCGCCGGACCCTTTCCCCGGTTGAGCATCCGGTACTGGATGCAGGCGGCGTCCGCCCCACGGGCCATCTCGCCCCCCAGAGCGTCCAGCTCCCGCACCAGATGTCCCTTCCCGGTGCCGCCGATGGCAGGGTTGCAGGGCATATTGCCCACGGCGTCCAGATTGATGGTAAAGAGAATGGTGTGATTGCCCAGCCGGGCGGCGGCAAGGGCGGCTTCGATTCCCGCGTGTCCCGCCCCGATCACGGCAACGTCACAGCTGCCCGCGTAATAGCTCATAATGGTTCCTCCTGTGGGAAGAAAGGGGTCACGCCTCTTCCTGTCCCTCTGTCTGCTTTTTCTCCTCCGGGGGGAGGACAAAGGGCTTGCACACGATCTCGCACCGGTTGATGGGGGTGCCGAGGGCGTGGAATTTCTCCTCGTACCCCGTCATGATGCCGACGATACCGTCCTTGTGCAGATCATGAGTGACGTTCTTCACTTCCAGGCCGCAGGCGGCAAATTCTTCCAGGCTGTAGGCAAACAGGGGGGCGTTGTCGGTTTTGAAGTGGATCTCCCCGCCCTCCCGGACGGTGCGGCAGTATTTGTCCAGAAATGTCCGGTGTGTCAGGCGGCGCTTGGCGTTCTTCTTCCGGGGCCATGGGTCGGGGAAGTTGATGAACAGCCGGTCGATCTCCCCAGGAGCAAAAATCTCCTCCATTTTGGCCACGTCCATGTCGATGAAGAATACGTTTTTCAGCGCCATATCTCTGGCCTTCTCCATAGCCACCACCATGGCCTCCCGACACCGCTCCACGGCGATGAGCAGCACGTCGGGGTTAGCCTGGGCGGTCTCGGCGGTGAATTTTCCCTTTCCGCAGCCGACCTCTACCCACAGCGCCGTGCAGTCCGGCTTCAGGCTCCGCCAGTTTCCCCGCAGCGTCTCCGGCCGGTCGATCCGATAGGCGGCGCATTTTTCCATTCTGGGTTCCAGATTCCGCATTTTTCTCATTCTCATGGTGTCTTCCTCCAAGCTTCCGCATTTCGGTGTACTATTATAGCAGAGCGCAGCCTGTACGTCAAAGGAAATATCCGCTTTACATTTGCAAAGCTATCCGGTACAATAATGGGCAAAGGGAGTGATGTACTGTGCGATTCTTTGACGACCCCGGCAAGGCCCTGCAGCAGATGGAAGACGAGCTTCTGGAGGAAGATTGGGAAGAAGACGAGGAAGATGTGGACGAGGACGACGAGGATTTTCAAATCCTCACCCGGCGCAGCAGCCGTCCGGTCAACTACGCCGTGGATTTTGACCGCACGGTCTACGACGACGAGGAAACGGACGACGCCTATTACGCGGAAGATTATATCGCCGACCGCAAAAGCCGGAAAAAGCAGCGGAAGAAAGGCTCCGGCGGTCTTGTGCTGCTGCTTCTTGGGGAACTGGCCGGTATCGCCGGTATCATCTGGTGGTGGTTAAAATGGCTGAGCTGAAGACCGTAGGGCGCTTTGCCCCCACCCCCTCCGGACGGATGCACCTGGGCAACGTTTTTGCGGCGCTGATGGCCTGGCTGTCCGTGCGTTCCAAGGGCGGGGAACTGGTTCTCCGGATGGAGGATTTGGACACCCAGCGAACCAGCGCCGAATACGCGCAAATCCTCCGGGAAGACCTGCGCTGGCTGGGTCTGGACTACGACCGGGAGACGCCGCCCCAGAGCGCGCGCAGCGCCGTTTACGACAGGTATTTTGACAAACTTGCCCAAATGGGGCTGCTGTATCCCTGCTACTGCACCCGCAGCCAGCTTCACAGCGTCAACGCCCCCCACTTATCCGATGGCACCTACGTCTACCCCGGCACCTGCCGGAATCTGACGGAGGCGCAGCGTTCCGCCTTTCACCGCGCCCCTGCGTGGCGGGTTCGGGTGCCGGACAGGGTGTGGGCGGTGGAAGACCGGGTGCAGGGGCATTATGAATGCAATCTCGCCACCGACTGCGGAGACATGGTGGTGCGCCGGGCAGACGGCGTCTATGTCTACCAGCTTGCCGTCACCGTGGACGACGAGTCCATCGCGGACGTGTGCGACATGTCCGCCGAACGGAGCCTCGCATGGATCAACGGCCTAGAACTCGAAGGCTCGGCCGCGCAGATAGCCGGCGAAGTCGTCAAGGAGATCCGCGCACGCCTCGGCTTCCTCAACGATGTCGGCCTGAACTATCTGACGTTGTCGCGTGCGGCGAAGACCCTGTCGGGCGGCGAGGCGCAGCGCATCAAGCTTGCGACCGAGCTGTCCAAGCGCAGCACCGGCCGGACGATCTACGTCCTCGACGAGCCGACGACCGGCCTGCATGTGGCGGACGTCGCACGTCTGATCGATATTCTTGACCGCCTGACCGATGCCGGCAACACGGTGCTGGTCATCGAGCACAACCTGCACGTCATCAAAGTGGCCGATCACATTATCGACCTCGGCCCTGAGGGCGGCGACGCGGGCGGAAACATCGTCTTTACCGGCACACCGGAGGACTGCGCGCGCTGTGCCGGGAGCTACACCGGCCAGTTTTTGAAAAAAGAACTAGAAAGTTAACGGCCAAGCCCCCTTTCTCATAGGCTGAAAGGAGAGGGGGCGGTGAACATGGTCATTCAGATCACTTTGTGCGTCCTGCTGATCCTGGGCTTTGCCTGGCTGCTGTGGATGCTCACCGGCGCGCTGCTCACGCCGGTGCGCTCCGGCCGGGGCACGCGCATCACGCTCGTCGTGCGGGCGCACGGGGACGCACCGGAACTGGAAAATCTCCTGCGCGGCGCTCTGTGGCTGCGTGACAGCGGCACGGTCGCGGCGGACATTCTGCTCGTGGACTGCGGTCTGACGGAGGAAGCTGCTGCGCTGGTTGAGCGCCTTGCACGCCGGCGCGGAGATCTGAAGCTGTGCAAAACGGAGGAGTTTTGCCGATGGATGCAAACACCAATCCAATAGAATTATGCGGCACCGTCGCGGCGGTCATCTATCAGAACGAGGAAAACGGCTACACCGTCCTCAAGTTGGACGTGGACGACGGCAGCCAGACGATGGTCGTCGGCTGCATTCCGTACGCCGTGCCGGGCGAGTCCATGATCGTCACCGGCAGCTGGATGACGCACCCGGTGCACGGCCAGCAGTTCAAGGCCGAGTTTGCCGAGCGCACAATGCCGGAGACGGCGGACGCGATCTATGCCTACCTCGCCGGGCGCGCCGTGCACGGCATCGGCCCGGCGACGGCTTCGCTGCTTGTATCGCGCTTCGGCGCCGACACGTTGAATGTACTGGAGTACGAGCCGGAAAAGCTCACGGCCATCAAGGGCATCAGCCTTTCCAAGGCGAAGACCATGTCGGCCAATTTCCGCCGTCAGGCGGGCATGCGCCGCTTGATCGAGTTTCTGGCCTCAGCGAATATCCGCCCGGTCATTGCCCTGCGGATGTACCAGTATTACGGTGACGAGGCCCTGCAGCTTGTGCAGGATAACCCCTACATACTCGTCTCGGACGCCATCGGCGCCACGTTTCAAGAGGCGGACGCGCTGGCGCTCGGCCACGGCTTTGACGACCAGAGTGCGGAGCGTGTCGCCGCGGCGACGCTGTATGAGCTCGCCTATAACGCCATTCGCGGCCACTGCTTCATCTCGTACCGCAATCTGCTGGCAGCGACGTCGCAGCTCAGCGGCGTGCCGGACGAGCTGGTCGCCCAGAGCGTGGACACGCTTGTAGAGAGCGGCGAACTGGTGCGCGAGCGCGTCGCGGGGTGCGACGGGTGCTATCTCGCACGCCTGCACGAGGCGGAGGCCTACACGGCCGAGCGGCTGCTCGCTATGGCGCAGAATGAATACCGCCGCATGCCGGATACGGAAAAAATCGCGGCACAGATTGAAGCGCAGCTCGGCCTGACTTTTGCCGAGCAGCAGAAGGAAACGCTCCGCATTGCGTGTCAGCACCAGGTCATCGCCATCACCGGTGGTCCCGGCACCGGCAAGACGACGTCTATCCGGGCAATCCTCGCTCTGTTTGATGTGCTCAAGCTCGACACCCAGCTTGCCGCCCCGACCGGCCGCGCCGCCAAGCGCATGAGTGAGCTGACCGGCCGGAGCGCGCAGACGATCCACCGCCTGCTCGAGGCCGGCATGAGCGACGATCATCAGGACATCGCCTTCCGGCGCGACGAGGACGACCCGCTTGCGTGCGACGCCGTCATTCTCGACGAGTGCTCCATGGTGGACATTTCGCTCATGTGCGCGCTGCTGCGTGCCATGCGGCCGGAGTGCCGGCTCATCCTTGTTGGCGATGCTGACCAGCTGCCGTCCGTCGGCCCGGGCAACGTTTTTTCGGATATCATCCGCAGCGGCGTCATCCCGACTGTGCGCCTGACGGAGATCTTCCGTCAGGCCGCCGGGAGCAGCATCGTCGCCTACGCGCACGCCATCAACCGCGGCGATCACCCGCTGCTAACAAAAAACAGCGGGGACTTTTTCTTCCTCCGGCGTACAGATCCGCAGAAAGCGGCCGATACGGTCGTGGAGCTGTGCAAAACACGCCTGCCGAATAATATGAAGATCCCGCCGTCGGACATTCAGGTGCTCACGCCGACGCGCAAGTATGACACCGGCATGGCGGCGCTGAACGTGCGCCTGCAGGCGGCACTTAACCCGCCGGCCGACGGAAAGAAGGAACGCCGCTTCGGCGAAATTATCTTCCGCGAGGGCGACCGCGTGATGCAGATCCGCAATGATTACGACATCGTGCTCAAAAACCCGGACGGCACGACCGCCGGAACGGGCGTCTATAACGGTGATGTGGGGCAGATCACGGCCATCGACCCGCAGACGGAAACGCTCGCCGTCTGCTACGACGGCAAGACCGCGACCTACGGCTTCGAGATGCTCAACGAGCTCGAGCACGCGTGGGTCATGACGGTGCACAAATCGCAGGGCAGCGAGTACCGCGCGGTCGTGCTCTGCATCGGAAAAGCCGGGCCCATGCTGCTCACGCGCAGTGTGCTCTATACGGCCATCACGCGCGCCAAGTCCCTGCTCATCGTCGTCGGCGACGAGGGTGTGGCTTATCATATGATTGACAATCAGGCACAGACCCGGCGCTACAGCGGCCTGCGCGCCCGGCTCTGCGGGGAGTGCGGTGAAGCATGAAAGGGATCTCGTTCCTGCTCGACCTGCTCTATCCGCCGCGGTGCGCGTTCTGCCATGACTTTCTCGAGACCAGCCGCGAGGGTGTCTGCGCACACTGCAGGACCGGTCTGCCGTTTGCACAAAATGGTGGACGGCAGCACTTCCCGTTCATTCCGGCATGTGTCTCTCCGCTCAATTATGAGGGCAATGTGCGTGAATCGCTGCTGCGCTATAAATTTGGCGGCGCGACCGGGTACGCAAAAGTCTATGGTCGACTCGTTGCCGAAACGGTGCGCACGGAGCTTCCGGGAGCGTATGACATCATCACCTGGGTGCCGCTGAGCCGCAAGCGCCTGCGCGAGCGCGGCTACGATCAGGCGCGCCTGCTGGCGAAAGCGACGGCAAAGGCACTCGGCATGCCGCTCACGCCGACGCTCTATAAGCAGCGCAACACGCAGCCGCAGTCCGGCACCGGCGACGCTGCCAAGCGCCGCGCGAACATTACCGGGGCTTACCGCATGAAAAAAGGTGCGGATGTGACGGGAAAGCGCGTCCTGCTCATCGACGACATCGTCACGACCGGCTCCACGCTCTCGGAATGTGCGCGTGTGCTTGGCAAAGCGGGCGCGGAGCAGGTCGTCTGCGCCACCGTCGCGCGCTCGGCCGACTAAAACAGCCGCGAGACGGCTACGATTGACTATAACATCCGCTGCGCGGATGATACAGGAGTTTTGCTTTATGATGATTTTTGAACGTGACATTGCCATCGACCTCGGCACGACTAACATCCGCGTGTTTGTGCGCGGCAAGGGCATCATGCTGCGCGAGCCGTCCATCGTAGCGGTCGATAAGTACACCGGCCGGATGCTCAAGGTCGGTCAGGATGCGCAGAAAATGCTCGGCCGTACCCCGGCGAACATCGTGGCCATCCATCCGATCAGCGCGGGCGTCATCTCAGACTATGACATGACGGCGCTCATGCTCAAGGAGCTGCTCTCGCGCGTGACGTCGTTCAGCCTCTTCAAGCCGCGCGTGCTCGTCACTGTACCGAGCAGCGTGACCGGCGTGGAGGAGCGCAACGTTATTGACGCCGTCATCGAGGCCGGCGCGCGCAAGGTGTACCTCGTGGAGTCCGCCGTGGCCACGGCGGCCGGTGCGGGCGCGGACATCTCCAAGCCGGACGGCCATCTGGTCATCGACATCGGCGGCGGCACGACGGAGGTCGCTGTCGTCTCCCTCGGCGGCGTGGTCGAGAGCGAATCCATCAAGACCGCCGGCGACGCCTTTGACGAGGCGATCGTGCGCTACGTGCGCCGCAAGCATAACATCCTCATCGGCAAGCGCACGGCCGAGGAGCTCAAGATCGGCATCGCGTGCCTCGTGCCGCGCGCAGAGGTGGGCATTCAGGAGGTCAAGGGCCGCTGCCTGACGACCGGCCTGCCGAAGTCCGTGAAGATCAGCTCCGTCGAGCTCGTGGAGGCCATTGCCGAGCCCGCGCGCGATATTCTCGAGACCATCCACATGGTGCTCGAGCGCACGCCGCCGGAGCTCGTGGCCGATCTGGCGCAAAACGGCATCATCATGGCCGGCGGCGGCAGTCTGATCTACGGCTTTGATCAACTCGTGGAGAAGGACACCGGCATCCGCACGACGGTCGTGGACGACGCACTCTCGTGCGCAGCGTTCGGCAGCGGCAAGATGCTCATGAATCTCAACGACATGCAAGACGGTATGGTCAATCTCGCGCGCAAGCGCCAGATGAAGGCATAAACACAAAGGCCGGGCATCCCCGGCCTTTTTTGCTATGTATTATCACACTTTGAACGAGGAGCTGCGCCGCCGCTTCGGCTGTAAGGTCTATAAGCTTGCGCTCGACGGAGGCTTTACCTGTCCGAACCGGGACGGGACTATCGGTGCGCGCGGCTGCATTTTCTGTGCCGGGGACGGTTCCGGCACCTTTGCCGCTGACCGTGCACTGGACATCCCGCAGCAGATCGAGGCGGCCAAGGTGCGCGTGGCCGGTAAAAACGGCGGCGGCAAATACATTGCTTATTTTCAGAACTTCACGAACACTTATGGCAGTCTCGCGCGCATGGAGCGCCTGTTCACACAGGCGCTTGCGCCGGAGGACGTTGTGGCGCTGTCGGTCGCCACGCGGCCGGACTGCCTGCCGGATGCCGTGATCGCGCTGCTGCAGCGGCTGAACACGGAAAAGCCCGTCTGGGTCGAGCTCGGCCTGCAGACCATCCATCCGCAGAGCGCGGCCTATATCCGCCGCGGCTACGATTTGCCGGTGTTTGACGATGCGGTCCGCCGCCTCCGCGCGGCCGGTCTGGAGGTCATTGTGCACCAGATCCTCGGCCTGCCGGGGGAGACGGATGCGCAGATGGTGCAGACCGCTCGCTACATCGGTCAGAGCGGGGCACAGGGCATCAAGCTGCACCTGCTGCATGTGCTGCGCGGCACGGATCTGGCGGCAGATTATGCTGCCGGGAAGTTCGAGGTGCTCACGCCGGAGCACTATATCGACCTGCTCGAGCAGTGTCTGCGCGTACTCCCACCGGAGGTGGTCATCCACCGCCTGACCGGCGACGGCGCCAAGCGCGACCTCATCGCGCCGCTCTGGAGCGCGGACAAAAAGCGCGTGCTCAATGCGATCCGCGCCGCTTTCGCGCGCGACGATCTGGTTCAGGGCTCGGAACGATAACGCTATTTTGGGGTGCTGACTATGAGAGGAGAAGAAGATTTCATTCATGGAATATGCGAATTCTGCAGGCGAATGGATTCGGCATATCCAGGCGCTCCAAAAGATGATATTGAAGTTAAACTCGTGGAGCATATTTCGTGCCGGGAGTTTCTCGCCTTGAGGGGGTTTGCGCGAGATTTGTGCATTGGCATTTCGAGATTTTTGACATATTCACGCGAAAACGAAACTGCCTCCATCGCCATGCGTATCAAAGACCACGGACTCTATTTGTGCAATTATTACGACCGGCAAAAGTCCTACGGAACGATTGCCGCGGCTGATAGAGAAAAAGCTTTCTCAAACGTGAAATGGCTTTTCAGAAGGAAGCTGTGCGCATCACATTCGACCGGTATTACAGGCTTGTTCCGGACATTCTCGCAGCTTTTGCATTATCATGTGCTGACGGATGCTGCCGGGAATGAACTGCTTTGTTTATGCGATGACCATAGAAAGGCCATTCCGCTTTCCGTAGAGGACAAAACGGCATATGAGGCTGGAAACAACCACGAGCATTTGTTGGACGATATTTTGGACGAAGCGTTTTCTGAACTTGTTGCAGACGCACCTGTTCTTTGCCGGCTCATCTATTGCAATATCAAGATGCAGTATCCGCGGAAAAAGCTTGCAGTTTATGCTGCAGTAAGCCGCCATGATTCCCTCACGATTCGTTTCCATCAGGTGTGGACGGGAGAACCTCCGTACTATGATCCGGAAGATTTTTCATCCGGGGATGAACGCGTTTTTTCTGTCATCGACTAAGCGCTTTATAAAAATACTGCGGGCGGTGCTGATGCACCGCCCGCTCTTCTTATTGTGAATTTACATGCAAGCTCTAAGAATTCGGATTCCTTCGGAAATGCCCGCCGCGTTCATTGCGGATCACATCGTCCAGCCGCTTGACCATATCCCGCGGCATATACTCCGTCAGCGCCGCCCAGATGGACGGCCGATACTGAAAAATGATCCGGTCGCGGCCGATTCGCGCCACCTCGCCGCCATTTTGGGGTGCATACTCCGCCGGGTCCAGCGAGAAGTACAAAAACGGCATGGACATATAGGAAAAGGAGTACCCATAAAACCCATATGTACGAATTTCATCCCACCGAAGCGTAAAGCGCCCCCAGCGTGGGCTTCGGCAATGGATGCCCTCGGCATCAAAGCTGCAGCGTGTTAAAAGCCGACTAAATCCCTGTGGCTTATACGCTAAAACGATCGTCAAAACAGCAGGACAAGTCAGCACCAGAAAATTTGGGATTGAAAATGACAAATCCGGTGCATGAAATACCCAAATATCAAGCGCAATCACAGAAATATAATATAATCCAAGACCAACCAAAATCAAATAAGTAATATAATTACCATAGAGTTTATGCCACTTTTGCTTTCTCATATAGCCCACCCCCATTACGAAATCGAAATCACCGGGAGTGACGGCTCTACAGGTGTTGAAAGCATTGTCGAGATTATTCGGTTCGTAAATGTCGAAAACCACGATATGATGCCGCCGGTGACGAGATTATATGTAAAATCTTTCATTCCCTCATACCCGATTGACCGGACAATTTGACTTACGGTGCCTTTGGCTATCTCTCCATTGATTGGGCCCAAACCAAAAGATATTGCGTTCGCCATACCTCCGATCAGAGCAGATTCCATATACTGAAGTGCAAGACTTTCACCGTCTTTTTTAAATTTCCAATCATTAGAAATGCCGGTTCCGACAAAACCGCCAAAAGCGCCCAGTCCTATCGCCACAGCAGCACCCCAGCCGATCCCAGCACCGCCAGTAGAAACTGTTATAAACACTCCAATATCTACACCAGCACCGGCTATGGCGCCGCTGACACCGCCAGCAATTGCGCCTTTTATCGGATCTTCACCCGCAATATATGCATCAATATACCCAACAGCGGCACCAATCGCCGCACCAAGGAGCGTGAAGAAGAATCTGCCGGAGGAGTCACAGTAATTCACCGGGTTGTTGCCGCAATATGTGAACATGTTATGGCCAAGCATCCCCTGACCAGTACTGAGATAAGTGTCGGCGTTGATGAACCGGCAGTTGGCGAAATCGTAGTACCGGCTCTGGAGGTAATAGAGACGCGTTTCGCGGTCGTAGTAATAGC
>ENA-ORNG01002438-ORNG01002438.1-human-gut-metagenome-genome-assembly--contig:-NODE-2438-length-11350-cov-7.565294_pt1 | contig 11350 bp, 11 predicted proteins | sample MGYA00242113_ERZ509018 | MGnify/ENA primary metagenome ERZ509018 (study PRJEB26280, sample SAMEA2338711) | human gut metagenome | biome: human gut; feature: human-associated habitat; material: faeces... | reverse complement strand
CCTTCTGGTAGGTGCCGAACAGGCACTTCATCATGGTGGACTTGCCGGCGCCGTTTTCGCCCATCAGCCCCATGACCGTGCCGCGCTTCACATCCAGGTTGATATGGTCAAGCACCCGGTTCCGGCCGAAAGACTTGCTCATACCGCGGATCGACAGGACGACATTGTCTTTCGTTTCTGCCATTCTTGTTACTCCTGTTTCCATGTTAGTTGTTTCAGCTCGATCAGAATCTTCCCGCTTCTGCCTGGGCCCTGTTTGAAAATTGGAAAGGGGCCTGGAGGCGTTTGACATCTTTCAAACAGGGTCCAGTGGGTCCGGTTCCGCGCCGCGCTGTGAGGGCGCGGCGTCCCCCGGGAAAATTGATATTAGGGAGAATTCATTCCACCGAACGGAGAGACATTTCTCCCCAACGAAGAACTCCTTCTCCCTAATATCTCACCGCTGCGCCTCAGCCGGCGGATCCAGGATCCGCCGACTGAGAGCAGTCAAATCACTGGCTGAGCAGGCCGGTGTAAGCGGCAGCGTTGTCGGTCTTCACCATGTTGATGGCGAAGGCGTCGTACTGATCGGGGTTGCCCAGACGGTTGGTGATGTTGGCCTCGGTCTGGCCGTCGCCGCCGATGTAGTCGACATTCAGGTTCAGCAGGTCGTCGTACTTCTCCAGCAGGGGCTGATAGGTGGCGCTGAGGAAGTTATCAGCGGCGTTGTAGATGTTCAGCCACACGTTCTTGGTGGGGTGGGCGGTGGCGTCCAGCTGGTTGGAGACGGGGGCGTAGGTCACGGTGGAGTCCAGGAAGTCCTCGTAGTTCTCCGCGGTGACGGCCACGTTCAGGGCGTAGTAGGAACGGGAGGCCTCGTCATAGTAGAACACGTCGTCGCTGAGCACGTTGCCGGCGTCGTCCTCGGTGCCGATACCGGTGTCAATGTCCACGCCGTCCAGGGCGTTGCGCAGCACACGGAGGGTCAGGTAGGCCTGAACATCGGCGTGCTGGCTGATGGTTCCGCCGTAACCGTCGGCGATGGCGGCCACAGCGTCGGAGTTGGCGTCATAGCCGAAGGTGGGGACGCTGTTGGCGCTGGACCAGGCGTTGAACATAGCCATGCCCATGCCGTCGTTGTTGGAGGCGATCACATCGATCTGATCGCCGAAGGAGGCGGACCAGGTGTTGATGGCGTTGCCGGCGGTGGCGGCGTCCCAGGTGGCGCCGGAGGAGTTCTTCATCTCCTGAGAGGCCAGCTCACGGACGGTGTAGGTGGTGCCGTTGATCTCCAGGGTGCCGTCCTGCACGATGGTGGAGGAGCCGTCGGTGTTGGTGCCCACAGGATCGCTGTTGATGGCGCCGTCCACCTCAACGCCGGTGCCCAGAGCGGCGCGGACGCCGCGGGTACGGGCGATGGAGTCGTTGTGGCCGATGTCGCCGATGGCCAGCACGTAGCCGATGATGCCGTCGCCGTTGCGGTCGATGTCGTCGATGTTGGCCTCGATGTAGTCGCGGATCATCTGGCCCTGGAGCTCAGCGCCCTGGTTGGCGTCGAAGCCAACGTAGTATGTATCCTCGTTGAAGCTCAGAGCGGCCATGTCCAGCTCGCCGGTGGAGCTGTTGGAGGGCTGGCGGTTGAACCAGACCAGGGGCTTGTCCGCGTTGGCCACGGTGGAAGCCTCGCCGCCGGCGGTGTCGTCGGTGGCGGCGTCATTTCCGGTGGTGTCGTTGGCAGTGGTGTTGTTCCCGGCGGTGTCGTTGCCGGTGGTGGTGTTGTTCCCGCCGCAGGCAACCAGGCTGAGAGCCAGGATCAGCGCCAGGAACATTGCAAGAGTTCTTTTCATAACAATTCTCCTTTTTGAAGCATTTTGAATCGGCGGCCTGTGGCCGCCCACTCAAGACTTTATAATTTTAGTATAAAATATACAAAAAAACAAGAGAAAAATCTGCCGAAAAAGAAATAAAAATTTCTCCAAACTCAACAAGAGCTTGCGGCCCTCTCTACCGCGGGACATGCCGGCTTCCCGCGCGTCCTCCGCGCGGCCTGGAAACACACCGGTGTGCGCCCCGGCATAGAATGGCAAAAAGGAGGTATCGCCATGCCCATCATCTATCTCAGCCCCTCCACCCAGGAGAGCAATCTGTACGTCACCGGCTCCGGCAGCGAGGAGTACTGGATGAACCGTCTGGCGGACGCTATGGTGCCCTATCTCAACAGCTGCGGCATCCGCTACACCCGCAACACGCCGGACATGACCGCCGGCAGCTCCATCCGGCAGGCCAACCAGGGCTGGTACGACTTCTATCTGGCCCTCCACTCCAACGCCTCCGGGGAGGGAAACTACGGCGAAAACCGGGGGATCATCGCCTTCTACTACCCGGGCAGCACCCAGGGGCAGCGGGCGGCGCAGATCTTTGTGAACAATCTGCGGACCATCTACCCCCTGCCGGACAAGGTGATCACCCGCACCACCACCAATCTGGGGGAGGTCCGGGACCCCAAGTTCCCCTCTGTGCTGCTGGAGATCGGGTACCACGACAACTACGAGGACGCCCGGTGGATCGAAAACAACATTCCACGGATCGCCCAAAATCTGGTGCTGAGCCTGACGGACTTCTTCGACATCCCCTTCATCTGGCCCACGGACCCCTGGCAGGCCTCCGTCCAAGCCGGCGGCGGGACCCTGAACCTCCGCAGCCGTCCGTCCATGACCGCCCCGGTGATCGCCAGCATCCCCGACGGCGCCACCGTCACCGTCTACGGCCAGTACGAGGACTGGTATGTGGTCCGCTACGGCCAGTATATGGGCTATGCCTCCAGCCGCTTCATCTCCTGACCGGCACGCGCCGGAGCGGAATCCGACGAAAAAAGCGCGGGGAGCGCGCCGGTCTTCTTTGACCGGCGCGCCCCCTATTTGTATGCGAAAGCATGACAAAAGCGCCATGTGCCGTCTCTGACGGTACGGCTTGGAATTTCAGAACGTGGGCCAGGGACGGCCCACATGCGCGAAACTTCATGCGCATTTCCGCGCAGAGGGCTTACTCCATCCCCAGCCCCGCCAGCTGGCGGTCCGCGCTCTGGAGCCAGTCCACCTTCAGCAGGTAGATCACAAAGCACACCGCGGCCAGAACCCAGGTGACGGGATAGGCGGTGAATACCACCAGAATGTCCCCGACAATCGGGACCATGGCGGAGATGTAGGCCACCCGGATCAGGCACCAGCACACCAGCATGATGAGCATGGGCACTGTGGCCCGGCCCGCGCCCCGGAGGATGCCGGCGCTGCAGTGGTCAAAAGCCAGAAAGCAGTAAAAAAAGGCGATGGTCCTGGCCTGGCGCACCCCGTAGGCCAGCACCTCCGGGTCGCTGTTGAACAGGCCGATGAGCTGCGGGGCCCCCAGCCAGATCACCAGGCCGATGACCTCCGCCAGGATGGTGGAGCACAGGATGCCGAACCGTGCTCCCTCCTTCACCCGGTCCACCTGCCGGGCCCCCAGGTTCTGGCTGACAAAGGTGGCCAGAGCCATGGAGAAGCAGGTGACGGGGAGGAAGGCGAAGCCCTCGATCCGGGAGTAGGAGCCGCAGCCCGCCATGGCGTTGTCTCCGAAGGCGTTGATGTTGCTCTGGACGATGACGTTGGCCAGGCTGATGACGGAGTTCTGGATACCGGAGGGCAGGCCGAAGCGAATGATCTGCTTGAGGGTGTCCTTTTCGATTCCCAGGTGCCTGACCTGGACCTGGTAGACCTGGCCGGGTCGGAGGAGGCGGCACAGAACCAGTACCATGGAGACCACCTGGGAGATCACCGTGGCCGCGGCGGCGGAGCCCACCCCCCAGTGGAACACCGCCACGAACAGCAGGTCCAGCGCCACGTTGACGGCGGAGGCTGTGACCAGGTAATACAGAGGCCGGCGGCTGTCCCCCACCGCCTGGAGCACGCCGGTGGCGATATTGTAGATAAACACCGCTGTGCTGCCGTAAAAGTAGGTGCGGAAGTAGTCGATGGAGCTGGGCAGCACGTTCTCCGGCGTTCCCATCCACCGCAGGATCTGGGGGGAGAGGACCACGCCGATGACGGAGAGGATCACCCCGGCGATGAAGCCGAAGGTCAGGGCCGTGTGAACGGCGGTCCGCAGCCGGTCATAGCTTTTTGCCCCGTAGAACCGGGCGATCAGCACGCCGGCGCCCATGGCCACGCCGTTGAGGAAGCCGGTGAACATGAAGATCAGGTTGCTGGAGGAGCTGACGGCGGCCAGGGCCTCCTTGCCGATGAAGTTGCCGACGATGAGGGCGTCGGCGGCGTTGTAGAACTGCTGGAAGAGGTTGCCTAAGAAAATGGGGACGGCAAAGGCGATCATGGACCGCCAGATGGAACCCTCGATCATGGAGAGCTGCTGCTTTTCCTCCCGGCTCCGCGGCTGATGGCTCAACCTTGAGACACTCCTTTCCCGCCGCCGGAACGGCGGCTCTCAAGCTGTACTCTGTGTCTCAATATTATATACCCGGCATTTCCCCTTGTGAAGAGGGGAATTTCCCGCGTTCCCGGCGTTGACGGCCCCGCCGGGAACATGGTAGGATGAGGAAAAAGGAGGTGCGCCCATGGACAGCCGCCAGCGCCGCCAGATAATCCTGGCCCGACAGCGTCTCACCGCCCCGGCGGACCCGGAGGCCGTGTGCCGGGACTTAAACGGCCTCCAGGCCCAGTTTTTTTCCTACACCCGCCACGGCATGGCCACCCGGTGCCGCTCTTCCCTGGGTCCGGACTGGAGCCGTGGCCTGGTAAAGAGCTGGACCGTCCGGGGCACCATGCACCTGTTCCGTGAGGCGGACCTGCCCCTGTTCCTACACCGGGACCGGGGACACTTCCTCCGGGACGTGGACCGGTTCACCGGCGACCAGTTCGCGGACGAAGCCCGGAAGCGGTATTTCGCCCAGGTGATCCTGGAGGGCATCGACAGCGGGGACGGCGCCCGGGAGGACCTGCGGCTTCTCTGCCGCCGGGCGGGGATGACGGACAGGGAGGAGGAGGGTCTCTTCAACGGCTGGGGCGGCCTCCTCCGGGCCATGGCGGAGGCGGGGATGATCTGCTACCAGCCCCGGGAGGAGAAGGTTTTCCGCCGCTGCCCGCCCTTCATCCCCATGGACCGGGAGGCGGCGGAGCTGGAGCTGGCCCGGCGGTACTTTGCCCACTTCGGCCCCGCCACGGTCCGGGACGCCGCCTACTACTTCCACACATCCCAGAAGCAGGTCCGCGCCTGGCTGGACGAGCTGCCGGTGGAAAGGGCCTCCTGGGAGGGCCGGGACTGCTTCTTTCTCGACGACGGCCGGCGGGATTTTCCCGACGTACCGGACTGCGTCCTCCTGGCGGGCTTCGACCAGCTGATGCTGGGCTACGAGAAAAAGGAGAGCGTATTCCTCCCCCAGGAGCACCTACAGGGAATCTTCAACCGCTCCGGCATCGTCCTGCCCTGCCTCCTGCTGGAGGGTCAGGCCGCCGGGCAATGGAAGGTGTCCGGCAAGACCTGCGCCGTCACCCCCTTCCGCGCCCTGAAGGCCAGGGAGAAAAAAGCCGCGGAGCGGGAGGTCCGCCGCTGGTTCCCAGCCGTGGAGCGCGTCGCCTGGGAGGAATAGATCTACATACTTTTCTTGAAAGAAAAGTATCAAATACCCGCAGGGCACTTAGAACTTTTATGGCAAAACTCCGTTTTGCCAGGTTTGGACAGGCCGGCCTATACAACGCCCCGCCGGGAGATACATCCCGGCGGGCGTCGTATTTCCAATGTTTCAGCGCCAGCGCTTCTTGCGGAAGAACACAGCCAAAAGAACTGCGGTGACGATCACCACCGCCGCCACCAGGGCGTAGGGCACGTAAGCCATGGCGGGAAGGCGGGGCGCCTGGGCGGGGATCAGCTCCGGAACCTCCACCTCCCGGACGGGGAAGTCCGTCCCGCCGGGGTCGTCCAGGCAGAACCAGCCGTTGATCCGGCCGTAGAGGTAGCCCACAAATCCCCATGTCAAACCTGCCTCATCCACAAAGACCGACTGGATGTAGCTGTCCCCGCCCCGGCCGATAAGCTCGTCCAGACCCCAGGCGGCCTTTCGGACGTCCTTACTTACCGGCGCGCCGGGGTACTCGTAAAAGACGATCTCCTCCGCGTCGCCGTCGTAGTCCGCAAACTGCCCACAGTAGGGATAGATCGCGTCGGCGTATTCCTCCGCAAAGGAGAGATGGTCATACTCCAGCGCGAAATCCTCTATAGGCGCCCAACCGGAGATCTCCCCCTCGTCCCCCCAGACCACGGCGTAGACCCAGTCCTCAAACTGGTAATAGACCCAGAGGATGAAGCCGTTTGAGAACTGACCCTTCACCAGATAACCTCCCGGGGCGTCCCAGAGGGTGATGAAGCCTTCCGCCCCGTTGGCGTAGAAGCGCCGCCCCAGGTACTGGCACTCGTCCGCGTGCCGCTCATAGAAGCTGTTGTTCGGCTCCCAGAGCACGTCCGCCCGGGCGGGGGCCGCCAGGGACAATGCCAGGGCCAGTGCGCAGCAGCAGGTCAAAAGCTTTCTCACGGTCCGCACCTCACTTTTTCCGAAATTTCCGCAGCAGCAGGACCGTCACGGCCACCAGTACCGCCACCAGCGCCCAGGGCAGTATCCCCCCGCCCAGCTCCAGCGCCGCCTCACCCGGAGATACGGAGATCGTATCGGCAAACGCCACGGCGGTCAGCCCCAGAGCCGCCGCCACGGCCAAAATCGAGGTCACCAGCTTTTTCATGTTCAACTCCTTCCCCACGCGAAACGGAGTTTCGCGCAAAAGTTCTTTTTGATTCTTTTTCTTACAAGAAAAAGAATGTATACCGTGTTACAGCAGGTTGATCACGCACCCGGCCCCGTAGGAGAACAGGTTGGCCAGGAGGGCGAAGAGGAGGGGACGCCGGAGCTGATCGGAGCACAGGCGGTAGCACCGCCACTCCACCGCCACGGCGGCGCCCTCCAGCAGGATGGTCACCGGGACGGCGGACCAGTCCCAGAGCCCCACCGCGGTGTGGTAGAGGAGCACCACCGGCGGGTTGGTGAGGACGTTGACCAGGGCCACTACTGTCAGCTCCCGCCGGCCCCGGAGGCCCCACAGGAGGGCGAACAGCTCCTCCAGCACCAGGGTCAGGGCCAGAGATCCCGCCAGGACCGTCAGCACAGCGCCGCCTTCTTTCCCATGGGCCGCCACAGCAGGGCCAGGGACAGGAGGGCCGCGGCGGCATAGGCCCAGGGCCCGGTGAGGAGGCTGGGCCAGCCCAGGAAGGAGGGCAGGCAGCCCGCGAAGAGGCCGAAGGTCAGCAGGCCGAAGGAGAACCCTCTGGCCCCCGGCAGGGCCCGGACCGCCGCCCACAGGGTGAGGGGCATGGTCATGTTGAAGAGGAACACCGCCGCCGTCCCCGCCAGGGGCAGGTCGGAGAGCAGGTAGAGCGCCGCCGCCAGCAGGAGGGATCCGCCGGCGGCCCGCCGGGGCCCCAGCCGGTCGGACAGGAGGCCGCCCCCGGCCTTCCCCAGGGCCAGCGCCAGGGTGAGGACCAGGGCCCACTGGCCCTGGTTTTTCCAAGCGAAGGCCTGGTTGGCCCCCATGTAGGAGCGGAGGACCACCACCAGGAACAGGGGGACCAGGGGGCCCCAGCCCTCCCGGGGCGTGGGGTCCAGGGGGACGTTCCCGGAGCGGAGGGAGCCGAATGTCCGGCGGCACAGCCACAGGATAGCCCCTGCCAGGAGCAGGAGACCCACCGGGCCTGCCCACAGGGACACGGCGTCCCCCCGGCCCCAAAGGGTGCCGAGAAAGAGCCCGACGGCCCCCGGGGAGACGAAGATCCCCAGGGCGGCGGAGCGGTCCAGGCCGGTGTTCAGCGTGTCGATGCCGCCCCCTAGGTGGAACAGGGCGTTGCCCACCCCCGCCGTGACAGCAGCCGCCAGGGGCAGGGGGACGGCGTAGGCCAGGGCCACCAGGGCGCAGCCGGCGGCGGCCGCCGCCCCGTTCCGGTCCAGCCGGTCCGCCAGGAGCCCCAGGGGCATCTGGAGGGCGAAGGCGCAGAAGTTGTAGAGCAGCAGGCACAGGGCGAAGTCCGGCGAGGCGGACAGGCTCCGGAAGGCCAGCAGCGCGCAGCTCAGGTCCACCCAGAAGTGGGCCAGGCTGTACAGGGCCAGCAGCGGCGTTCTCGTCATATCGTCTCCTCCCCTCTGCTTAGTAAGACGCGGCGGCATGAGAAATGTGCCGCCGCACCGTCAATCTTGTTTCTTTTCAGCCGGGTGGTAGGGGCAGCGCCGGCCCAGGCACTCCCGATTCTGGGGAAAGAAGCCGCAGACCACACGCTCCGGCAGGTCCATGGCCACCCCCAGCTCCCGGCGGCACAGCTCCGCCGCCTGGCGGATGGCGGTGAACGAGTCCCGCTTGCAGCACCGGGGCCCGCCGATGTCCCCGATGGCCTGGAGGGCGGCGGCGGTGGCCCGGTTGGCCAGGCCCCAGCTCTCCCCGGCCAGGGGCGTGGCCCCGGCGGCCACGCTGAAAAAGATCCCGGCGCTGACCGCCGCCCCGCAGCAGCCCCAGAAGCCGCAGGCCCCGCCGGGGACCTGCTCCCCCCGCCGGGCCAGCTCCGCCAGGGCGGGAGAGAGGTCCACCTGGCCGCCGCTGTTGCGGTAGGCCGTCAGCAGGGCGGCCCCCACCAGCACGTGGTGCTCCGGGCCGTGCATGTGGACGAAGGGGTCCGCCATCAGGGCCTTGGCGATGGCGACAGGGTCCCGGCTCTCACAGGTCCCGCAATAGGCCAGGATGTTCTCCACTGCCTTCCGGCTGTGGCAGGCGTCGCAGACGAAGTGGCCCGCCTCGCAGGCGGCGTTGCTGGGAAAGGTCCCGCCGCAGTAGACGCAGGTCATCTCCCGGGCGGTCTCATAGTACACCAGGGGCTCGCCGCAGACCAGGCAGGCCTCGATCTTCTTCTGTGCCATGAAAGTTCTCCTCCTCGAATTATGTCCGTTAAAAACCGGCCCCGCCGATGGCGGGGCCGGATATTTCGCGCCCTTACTTCTCCCTCTTCTCCGGCTCCACCAGGGCCTCGATGCCCGCAGCCAGCCCCGCCAGGGACTGGATCTCGCTGGGAATGATGATCTTGGTGGCCCGGCCGTCGGCGGCGGCCTGGAAGGCCTCCAGGGCCTTGAGCTTCACCACCTGGTCGTTGGGGGCCGCCTCATTGAGCAGCCTCAGGGCATCGGCGGTGGCCTGCTGGACCTTCAAAATGGCCTGGGCCTTGCCCTCCGCCTCCAGGATAGCCGCCTGCTTGGCGGCATCGGCCCGGAGGATGGCGGACTGCTTCTCGCCCTCAGCCACCAGGATCTGGCTCTGCTTTTGGCCCTCAGCCTGCAGGATGGCCTCCCGGCGCTCGCGCTCGGCCCGCATCTGCTTCTCCATGGACTCCTGGATATCCTTGGGGGGCATGATGTTCTTCAGCTCCACCCGGTTGACCTTGATGCCCCAGGGGTCCGTGGCCTCGTCCAGGATGGCCCGCATCTTGGCGTTGATGGTGTCCCGGCTGGTCAGGGACTGGTCCAGCTCCATCTCGCCGATGATGTTGCGCAGGGTGGTGGCGGTCAGGTTCTCAATGGCGTTCATGGGCCGCTCCACGCCGTAGGCGTACAGCTTCGGGTCCGTGATCTGGAAGTAGATCACCGTGTCGATCTGCATGGTGACGTTGTCCTTGGTGATGACGGGCTGGGGAGCGAAATCGACGACCTGCTCCTTCAGGCTCACCCGCTTGGCGATACGGTCCAGAATGGGCACCTTTACATGAAGCCCCACGCCCCAGGTGGCGTGGTAGCCCCCCAGGCGCTCCACCACAAAGGCACGGGACTGCTGGACCACATGGATGTTGGTCACCAGCAGGATAATGATGATCACTGCGATGGCGATGAGCACAAACTGCATAGCGGTTCCTCCTTCTTTTTCCATACACACCCGCCGGGCTCGGTCCGACCAGCGGTTTTATTCAGTATACCATACCACGCACTCCATTTCCACCTCAGTTTGTCAAAAAAACGTCAAGATTATTGTGGATCTTATTCCCGTCTCCCCGGGTCCCCCATTGCCTTTCCCCGCGGCGTCTGCTATACTGCGGGGTGAGATATGACGCGATCAAGGAGGTGGCGCGATGCCGGATTTTGCGGTTCCGTGTCTGTTCGGCCTGGAGGGCCTGGTGGGGGATGAGCTTCGCCGGCTGGGGCTGGAGGATGTGCGGGCGGAGACGGGTCGGGTGCTCTGCCGGGGGACCCTGGGGGATATTCCCCGCCTGAACCTGAACCTGCGGTGCGGGGAGCGGGTGCTTTTGCTGCTGGGCCAGTTCCCCGCGCGGAGCTTCGAGGCCCTGTTCCAGGCCGTCCGGGACGTCGCCTGGGAGGACTTCATCCCCCGGGACGGACAGTTCCCGGTGAAGGGCCACGCCCTGAGCTCCCAGCTCCACTCCGTCCCCGACTGCCAGAAGATCGTCAAGAAGGCGGCGGCGGAGCGGCTGGGCCGGGTCTACGGCCTGGAGCGGCTGCCGGAGACCGGGGAGAAGTACCAGATCCAGTTCGCCATCCTCCACGACCAGTGCAGTCTGTACCTGGACACCACCGGGCCGGGGCTCCACAAGCGGGGCTACCGGGCGGTGGGGGTGGCGGCCCCCCTGCGGGAGCCCCTGGCCGCCGCCATGGTCACCCTCAGCCGCTACCGGGGCCGGGACCCCTTCCGGGACCCCTTCTGCGGGTCCGGCACCATCGCCATCGAGGCGGCCCTCATCGCCAAGAACCGGGCCCCGGGCCTGGACCGGTCCTTCGACGCCCAGCGGTGGAAGTGCCTGCCCAGCCGCCTGTGGGTGGACGCCGCCGGGGAGGCCATGGACAAGGAGTTTGACGGCGCCTACGACATCTGGGGCGGGGACATCGACCCCAGGGCCGTGTCCATCGCCCAGTCCAACGCCGTGAAGGCCGGGGTGGAGGATGTGGTCCGCTTCGAACGGGCGGACATGCGGACCCTCCGCTGTCAGGGAGAGTACGGCCAGATCGTCACCAACCCGCCCTACGGCGAGCGGCTGGGGGAGAAGGAGGAGGCGGAGATGCTGTACCGGGCCTTTGGCCAGGTCTACCGGAACGTGCCCCCCAAGTGGCGGGTGCTGGTCCTCACCAGCCATCCGGAGTTCGAGCGGTTCTTCGGCCGCAGGGCCGATAAAAAGCGGAAGGTCTACAACGGGATGCTCAAGTGTGAGCTTTATCAATTCAGCAGGCAGTGATATTTTTCGGGGGCTCCGCCCCCGCACCTCTTTCATTTTTTAGTGGGGCCTTCGGCCCCACACCCCG
>ENA-ORNG01002434-ORNG01002434.1-human-gut-metagenome-genome-assembly--contig:-NODE-2434-length-11374-cov-18.481403_pt1 | contig 11374 bp, 11 predicted proteins | sample MGYA00242113_ERZ509018 | MGnify/ENA primary metagenome ERZ509018 (study PRJEB26280, sample SAMEA2338711) | human gut metagenome | biome: human gut; feature: human-associated habitat; material: faeces... | reverse complement strand
TGCTTGAGTGTTGCCAACCGCGTCACCTACTTTCTTGAGGACTTCATACTTGAGGGCGGCAAGGTCGGCTATGGCGGCGCGTACCTCGCCGGAGAGCGCATTGTAGGGTGCGCCGTACTCGTTCAGATACCGGGCTATCTGGTTGAGGTTGCCGCCGATCCTGCCGTACTCGGCGGCCAGCTTCCCGACAGCGGAGAGCAGTTCGTCATTGACCGCCGACACATGGATAACGGGGCGTATGGTCGTACGCCGTATCGCCTGCCGGAGAAATTCGGACTGGCTGATACCATAGGGCGCAAGCCGCGCTGTGAAGTCGGCGTATTCATCTTCGGACAGCCGGGTTTTCACAACGCGGCTGCGGTGGGGTGTGTTGTATCGCTTCGGCATGGGCTGTAAACCTCCTTTCACTTATCACAAAAAATAGGCTGGTCTGTTAGGTATTTCCGGGGCAGTTCTCGCAAAAAACGGCCTGCCGGACGGAAATCTTTTTGCGGCGCAAGCCGCCATAGCAGGGTTTGGGGAAGGCACTCCCCAACAAGTTTCCCGCGAGGGGCAAAACCGCAGAATTGCGGATTTTGGCACCGTGGTAGAAACTTGCTCTGTAACTGCCGCAGACTGCCCCAGTCTGGTTTTTTCGTACATAGAACGGACAGAACAGGACTTGCGGCCCGCTGCGGACGGTCTTTTTTCCTTTTCGCCAAAGATACTTTTGAAAGGCTGTCAGCTACCCGCTGGACGAGGATTGCTCCAAATTTTCTTTTGCTTCTGTAATGCGGAAAAAGGAAATTTGGCAACCGGCGGGGCAGAAAATTTTTCCTTTCACTCCCTACACCACCGCGTTTTGAAATTTGCCAAACATCAGGGCAGAAAAATTCCCCCCTCACTCACCACTACACCCGGAGAGGGGCAAAATGGCCGGGTAGTCAAATGGACAACAAAAAAGCAGCAAATCTTTTTCAAGACTTACTGCTTTCACTGTCCGCCGGTGGGCGGCTGGTATTCTGTTTGGAATATGGTGAGGGGCGGGCAGCACTCCTTGCTGTCTGCCCCTTGATTACCCATCAGCAAAAGCGGGCGGGGCTGTCAACGGCGGCACAGTATGCGCCGTTCATCTTGACCGTTGACTGGCTTGGCTGGCTTTGCTATCTCCCCGATAAAAGAAAATTGTTATAACACTACTGCTTGTCCGTTAGGGTAAGTTCCAATCCATGCGCAAGGGAAATAACCATCTTTATAAATTTCAAGTAATGTACTGAAAAAGCCCTGCACATTTAACATTCTTTCTATGCACGCCCATGATACATCGCGTTTAACCATGTCCAGCATCTCATTTTCCAGCCCGCTTTCTTCCTCCAAATGCCATCTTTCCGTGAAATCTTCCCATTTTTTCCAGATAGCATCTCCAATTTCAGATGAAACGGTGGAAAAGACTTTATCTATCTGCGCATCGCCAATTTGTTTAATCGCCGTACGCTCCAACGAAAAAGTATGTGGCTCCCATGTTTTTAGCATTTGCGCATTCCAATCATCATAGGCTTCAAAAATTGAATGTATGACATGGTATTTGTTTTCAGCTTCTTTACTGTGTTCAAACCAATTTATTAAACGAACCTCTTGTAAAAACTCATCTATTGTTGTCATAGTGTCTCCTTCAAATTCCGATTTGTCGCTTCATTTATTCTTCCGCTTTGCGGCGGATTACCTTTTTCATTCCCGACAAGAAGCTAAATTGGTTTACATTCCTTTGCGCCGTTTATAGAGCAGAAGCCCATTGACCGCAAGCCATACCAGCAGATAGGCCGCAGACACTCCGGCAATCGTCCAGTAGGTGCGCTTCTGCCGAGCTTCGTATGTCTGCGCGGTTTCGTCTGCGCCGATGGTAATGTAGCCGTCCTCATCAGGGATGGACAGAACACGGCGTTCTATCGGCTCGCCCGCTTCCAAAATACTCTGTGCGGTGCTTTCCACAGAGCCAGACTCGTACTTGTACTGATAGCCGCTCCCGTCCTCCGCCCGATAGCGCACGATGTAGACAGTCGTAGTGGGATGGTTGCGCTTCTGCCGCCCGGTAGCGTGGTTCTCCCTCTGTACAGGATAAACTTCCTCCGGCACAAAAATGTGAACACCCATGTCCTCATAAGCTGACGCAGGCCGGATAGAGGACAGGTTCCGCAAGCTGAAATAAAGGCATAGCGCCGCCCCGATCAACAGCATGATCCCAACAGTAAAAGCGATAGGTTTTAGTTTTGCCATGCGCTTACCTCCGTTTCTTTTTCACTGATAAATCTTGAATTAGTGGAAGTACCCTTCAAGAACAATTCGAATAGGTTCTCTTATGTCAATATTATTTGTTCCGTACTGCTTTTCTTCAAAATAATGGACTTTATTTGATACACCCCAAAAATCTTGATCAAGCCATTCTTTCTTATCTGCACCATATTCGATAAGTAAATCAAGAATCTCTAATAATCTCTTTTGGGTTATTTCTTGTATATCTGGATACGCACTTTTGCGGCTTAAAATAAAATCTGCTTGGTTTACGGCCATACCGATTGGAAGTATTTCTGATGATGTTTTCCGATTAGGATTAGCTCCATATTCAAGCAATATTTTAATCAAATTCACATACTTTTCAGACTGCATGTATTGCTTATAACACAATGCAGAAAATGCGCCTATGATAGCATCGTGTAGGACAGGCATACAAACGCTATGAGGTGGAACAACTTCAGGGTTCTCCATGAAATCTGGGTCAGCCCCATTCTCAAGTAAAAACTCAATAATTTCGAATTCTCCACACTTAATTGCTACTTGTAGCGGTGATTGTCCAATATCTTTTTTGGGTGCTTTTCCAGTGTAGACCTCATTTACGGCTTTAATATTTTTTGATATTGTTGCCCGCACTGCGTTAAAATCGCTATGCCTTATATCCTTAAATAATTTATTCATTTTAATCTTCACCAATTCCCGTTTATTGCTTGTTATTTTATTTCATTTTAGCACTCTGAAAATAATATTTCTACCAGTCAATTATGAAATATTTTACGGAATAATGGGGTGGCTATCTGCTCTCTTGTTTGTGCTACTTTACGACACATGAGCATTGGAGGCAGGGTTGTCCTGGCCGTAACCTTCCAGAAGGTTGATGCCGCCCCACACGCACAGGCCGCCGCCCAGGGCGATGACCAGAGTCTGCAAAACGTCGATAGCGTTAGTAAAAAAGCTCATATTCACATTTCCTTTCGTTCAGTTGAATTGTTGGGTTGAAGGTCGGTCGCTTTCAATTCGTACAGATCGAAAGGCTCGTCCGGCTTCACGATGGCCGGTCTGCGTTTCATGTACCGTTCAATGTCAAAGGTGTTTTTCTTGTCGGCGTCGGCAAGGTACTTGTAGCGGGGATGCTTCGTTATATCAAACTTGTCGCTGAAAAACGGCCGCACCCCTCGAAGCTGCAAGATACACTTGCCTCCGTCCATGACCGCAATTTCGTCCTGGGTCATCAGCTCCTTTCCTAATTTCTGATAGTTGAGGCCGTGGGAAACCTGGCTGCCCCGGTTCTCGGATTGATTGAAGCTGTCGATGGTCTCCTTGCCCAGCAGCTCCGAGATTTCTTTCAGGGTGGATTTCTCCTTGCCTCCCAAAAACAAGGTGGTGTCGCAGTTGCCCACAATGGTATCCGCGGCGTCCTTGTAGATGGTCTTTAACTGGCTTTGGGACTGCAAAATAATAGAAGCCGAGATTTCCCGGCTCCGAATGGTGGCGATCAGCTTGTCAAAGTTGGGTATCTGCCCGATGTTGGCAAACTCGTCCAGAAGGCACCGCACATGGACGGGCAGCCTGCCGCCGTACACGTCGTCCGCCTTGTCGCAAAGGAGGTTGAATAGCTGGCTTTGCAGCATGGCAATGACGAAGTTAAAGGTGGTGTCCGTGTCGCTCATAATGAGAAACAGCGCCGTTTTCCGGTCGCCCAGGGTATCCAGCTCCAGTTCGTCGTCCGACATGATCTCCCGCAGCTCCGCAATATCGAAGGGGGCAAGGCGGGCGCCGCAGCTAATCAGGATGGATTTCAAGGTCTTGCCGGCAGCCAATTTGAATTTGCGGTACTGCTTCACAGCGAAGTGGTCCGGGTGCTCCTTCTCCAGCTTGGCGAACAGAATATCCACGGGCGACTGAAATTCCTCGTCGTCCTCTCTGGCCTCCGATGCGTTGATGAGCTCCAGCAGCGTGAGGAAGTTCTTTTCTTCCGGCTCCGCCTCGTACCAGATGTACCCGATCAGGGCGCAGTACAAAAGCCGCTCGGCCTTCACCCAAAAATCTTCCGAGGATTTTTCTCCGTCGCCTTTGGTGTTGGCAATGATGACATTGACCAGTTTGAGGATGTCTTTCTCCGACCGAATATAGGCGAAGGGGTTGTATTTCATGCTCTTTTTGAAGTTGATGGTGTTGAGGACTTTAATGCGGTACGGCTCATAGATGACCTTCCCGCGGGCATCCCGCAGGGGTTTTCCGTTCTCGTCCAGCTTGGGGGCGCCCCGCCGCAGCATGGTCCCCACCTCGGACAAAAGCTGTCCTTTGGGATCGGTGACCACATAGCTGCTGTGCATCTGCATGAGTGAGGGCTTGACGAAGAACCGGGTCTTGCCGCTGCCGCTGCCGCCGATGACCAGAATGTTCTTGTTTCGGGCGTACTTGGGATTTTTCGGGCGGCTGGACATGGTGAGCTTTTCCGTCTGGGTCAAAGGAATGTTCCAGTCGGGAACCGGATCGACATAGGGGGCAATATCGGCCGCCGTGCCCCATCGTGCGCTGCCGTACTCAATGCCCTTGCGATATTTCTTTGTATTCTTGCTCTTGGCATACACCGCCAGCCGAACAATGACCGCCCCGGCGATGCCCGCCAGCAGGTCCAGCGGATGCAGACTTGGCAGCCCAGAAGAAAACGCCTCCGTAAAGCCCTGGCTCAAATGCAGGAACTTTTCAGAGGCGTCAAGGCCGGGCGCAAGGCGCACCGCCTGGCAGAGCTTGTCAAAGAGATACACGAACAGCAGATACGGGAGGTTGGGGATCAGCTTTTTCTTCCAGTCAACCGTCATAATTCCACACCCCGGTCTTTGGTCTTGACCTTCTCCCGCTGGCGGTGCTGGGCTTTGGACTGCTGTTTCGCCTGCTCCAGCTCCTTGCGGATGGAGGGCTTTTTCTCTTTCTCCAGGTTCTTTGCGGAGAACTCCCGAAAGGCTGCCGTGATAACGTCGGCATCCCGGCCCTTGAAGAACACCAGGTAGCGGGGTATATCGCCGCTGGTGTCCTTTTTCAGCGCGAAGTCAATGCCGTACTTCTTGGCGGTGGCGGAAAAGGCCCGGATGTTCTGGTCGGTGATCTCGATGTTTGAAACGCCGGTGTTGTGCTTCATAAGCTGCCGGAGGGTCTGCTTGCCGTGGTGCAGCTTGGTCTTGTGGCCGGTCACGCCCTTCTGCATCTCGTCCAGCACTTTTTTCATGGCCTGTTGCAGCATCCCGGCGGAGAGCTTGGTGGCCTCCACACAGAGGGCAACGGTGCGCTGGGTGACTTCTTCCTGCATGAGTGATTACCTCCTTTCTCCGCTGCCGTACAGGTCGTGGTTCACCAGGGACGCATAGTAGCTGTCGATGGTGGCCGGGGCGTTATACAGGGCAGCCAGCAGATATTTCTTGATGTTGCGGACATAGGTGGTGTTCTCCCGCATCCGGTCCAGCACATACTCGATGTGGGAACTGTTCAGCTTCAGGAACCGGGACTTGACCACCTCCGCCGGGTAGTCGTCCCCGGCGATACGGATCATCTCCCGGTTGGAGCACACCGTGTCCACCATGAGCTCCACCAGCTCGTCCAGGCGGTCACGGTCAAGGCGGTGGTTCTGGATGAGGCAGTCATACTCGATGTTCTCCAAAATCAATTCCCGATAGCTTTCCCGTTCCCGCATCCGGTCCCGTCCTTTCCGGTCCGAGCCCCTGGGGGTTTGGGGGATTGATTGGACAGGATTTGATCCTTCCGTACTTGATAGATCTTTTTTTGATTTTTCTTTACTTGATCTATTAGTATTTAATTGTGCGGGGTTTCCCTGTTCAGGTTCTTCCAAGACAGGGGAAGCCTGTTCAGGATTATCCAAGACTGGATTTTCCCGTTCAGGTTTTCCCGGTTTAGGTTCCGGCGGTCTGGGCTGCTCCAGAATCGTGTACTCGATGGCGCCGAGCTGACCGTTGGGGTTGCGGACCCGCTGGCGGATCACATACCCGTGTTCCTCCAGCTCCCGCACCCCGGCGCAGATACTGTCAACGCCATCCTTGCAGATCCGGGCCAGCCCCTTGGTGGTATAGTCCCACTCCTCCGGCAGGGAGAGCATGAGGGAGAGAAGGCCCTTCGCTTTCAGCGAGAGCGACTTGTCCCGCAGGTGATGGTTGGACATCACCGTGTAATCGCGGGTTTTCTCAATGCGGAATACCGCCATGTTGGATACCTCCTTCCGTTGGTTTTGAAAAGTGTTCGTTTTGGTGGTTTTGCGCCCCTGTATCACCGCCCGGCCTCCCATGAGGGAAAGGATATGGGCGGTTTCACTTTCGCCGCCCACAGGCGAAAAAACAGGGGATTTCCCACCCGTATTCATACAGTTTTGCGTACCCCCGGCAGGGCATAAAAAAACGCCACAGGTTTGTGTTACCCATGGCGTTGCCCCGGCAGATGGCCGGTCTGTATTCAGTTATATGGTCACGGGGCGGAGGCCCCGATTGACGGGTACTGTACCCGTATCTTGGCATTTCGTGGTCTTTCAGCGTGTCAAGGCTCACTCAACAGTAGTAAAATCGTAGTAAATGAGATGGTTTTGACCTGTCTGAAATGCCCGTGGATACAGTGTTTTCAAGGGATAATCAGATTTTGGCTTGATTTTTAGAATAAAAATCGAGGCTCTGTTCTCTCTCCGGACGGGAGAGAACACATTTGCGGGCGGCTGCCCTCCTTTCCTTCAGAACGGGGAAGGGAGGGCGTTTTTTGTACTATAAATCCTTTTTCGCAGCTTTGGTCTCGGGCGCAGAGCCGCATGATTGACAGCATTTCGCCGGGGATGCAGCCGGCATCATGACGGTTTATTTTACGGCCCAAAGAGGAATTGCAACTGTTCCATGAAGATGATAAACGTACATAAAAATTAAAATAAATGAGCCGGACAGGAGCGTGACCGGCCTCGAATCGGGAAAATCAAAGGGGAAATACACCGTGTAATTTTCCGGAGAAAAAGAACGTCCGCCTCTCTCTTTCTGTCGAAAACGGACGATTTGAGTTCAAAATGCGTCATATATCAATGGATTGACGAACTTTACACATCCTTTTTCTACGCAATGCACAAGTCATCCTACGTCTTGAGATAAAATCGGCGTTAAGAGGTGAATCCTATCAGATAAAAGATCTTAATTTCTGTAGGAATCAAATCGTATTTGTGTAATTCTAATAGGCAATCGCCCAAGCACAGGGCAAAAGCAAAGGAGGACGTGTATTTATGCAAACGAATCAACAAGGGAAAGGGGGAGCAGCCGTGAAAAAGGGTGGCATTTGCGGCATGCTGGTGACACTCAACCACATCACGCACAGGATCATCCTGCTGATCGCGCAGATCTCAATGCTGGCGATGGTCGCCATTGTTACGCTGACGGTTGTGCTGCGCTACTGCTTCAACACAGGTCTTTCCTGGGCCGAAGAAGTGCCCCGCATTCTGGTGACGGTGTTCGCCTTCATCGCGTGCGCCATCGGTGTGCGCGATCACATGCATGTGGCGGTAAACGCGGTTTACAACCTGTTCCCGGTGAACGGCAAGGGCCGCAGGGTGATGGATATCATGACGGATGTGGCCACACTGCTGTGCGGCCTGTTCATGCTGTTTGCCGGCGGCGACCGCGTGATCAAGCTCTTCAGCCTGCCGGGCGTGATGCCCATCACAGGCATCAGCACCGCATGGCAGTATCTGCCCATCCCGGTGGCCGGCTTTGTGATGGCGTTTGACTCCCTTCTCTTCCTGCTTGGCATCGTGGACCGTGACGATCTGCTCTATTCGGAAAAGGAGATCGATTACACCGACGTTGCGGCACTAAAGGAGATGGAAAAGAAGGAGGCGACAAACGCATGACGGAACTGCTTGCTGGAATTGTTCTGATCGGCGGCTTTGTCCTGCTGATGATCTTTAAGGTGCCCGTCTGCTTTGCCATGCTGCTCTCCACGCTGGGAAGCGCGCTTGTGACCGGCACAAATTTTTCGGTGATGATCCGCCAGATGATGGACGGTGCGAACAACTTTTCCCTGCTGTCCATCCCGTTCTTCATCCTGATGGGCGAGTTCATGAGCGCCGGCGATATTTCCTCGAAGATCGTCAACCTGGCGAACCTGGCCGTGGGCCGGTTCCGCGGCGGCCTGGCGTATGTGAACGTGCTGGACTCCATGTTCTTCGGCGGCATCTCCGGTTCCGCCGTGGCGGACGTATCCTCCCTGGGCTCCATCGTCATTCCGATGATGAAGCGTCAGGGCTATGACGAGGATTTTGCCGTCGGCCTGACGGTGACCACGGCCTGCCAGGGCGTGCTCATTCCGCCGAGCCACAACATGGTCATCTACGCGCTGTCCGCGGGCGGCGTATCCATCGGCACGCTGTTCATCGCGGGCCTGCTGCCGGGCATCGCGCTTGGATGCGGCATGATCGTCATGTGCATGCTGATGGCCAAGCGTTTCAACTTCCCCAAGGGCACGGGCGTCAAGAAAGGCGAGGGCTGGCGCGTGCTTGTAGAGGGCATTCTGCCGATGATGACACTTGTGATCATCATGGTGGGCACGGGCGCGGGCGTGTTCACGGCGACCGAGTCCTCCGCCATCGCGTGCGTGTATACGATGTTCCTGTCGATGGTGGTCTTCCGCAAGGTGAAGATCCGCGATGTGGGCCACATTATCAAGAACAGCCTGAAGACGCTGGCCATCGTGATGACGCTGCTGGCGACGGCGAAGGCGTTTGCCTACATGATGACGGAACTGCGCATCCCCGCGGCGATTTCCGCCGGCCTGCTGGGCATCTCCAATAACAAGTATGTCCTGCTGCTGATCATCAACGCGCTGCTGCTTGTGCTGGGCTGCTTCATGGATATGGCGCCGCTGATCACGATTATGACGCCGATCCTGCTGCCGGTTGTCACAGCGGTGGGCATGGATCCGCTGCACTTCGGCGTGGTGCTGATCTTCAACCTGGCTGTGGGCCTGTGCACGCCGCCGGTCGGCAGCGCGCTGTTTGTGGGCTGCGCCATCGGCAAGACGCCGATTGAGCGCACAGCCAAGAACATGCTTCCGCTCTACGCGGTCATGGTGGTCGTGCTGCTGCTGGTCACCTATATCCCCGATATCGCGCTGTTCCTGCCCAAGATGCTGATGGGTTATACGCCCGTCTGATCCTTGAACCGCGCATGTCCCTTTCCCACGGATTACGGATGAGCAAATCGGGAAAGGGACGCTTTTTTTGATATGTTTTCATTTCTTTTTTTCAAAATCCACACTCGGAAGAAAAGGATCGAAAAAGGGAAGAATAGCACGATTTTTGGAATTTTTATATAATTTTTCACCCGTGCATTGACAGAAACGTCCGATGTGTAGTATAATTTCGATAAACAAAGGCGGCGTACATTGAAAGGGTGAAGCGCCGCCCGAGGGCTGTGAATCTTCCTGCGGCATGAATGGAGGCCGCAGTTAGAGAAATCATTTGAATGGAGGTTTTTCCCATGAAAAAGTTGCTCACACTCGCTGTGGCAGCGATGTGTTTGCCCGGATTATCCACGGCGGCCGACTTTCTCTTTCGCTGAGCATCATCTCGATGTCGGTTGCGGTTGCAAGCGCCGCCACCACGCTCCAGTTGAGCGAGGTGCATGCGGAGGGCTATCCGACGACCCTGGCCGACCAGGAGTTCGCCCGCCTCGTGGAGGAGAGGACGGAAGGCCGCATTAAGATTGAGGTTTACTCCGGCGGCCAGCTCTACGGCGAGGAGACCGGCGCCATCGAAGCGATGCAGCTGGGCGACCTTGCGTTCTCCCGTGTGTCCGCCTCCCCGGTGTCCAGCTACGTGCCTGCGATGAACGCCATCCAGATGCCGTATCTGTACAAGAATGCTGACCACATGTGGGCGGTGCTCGACGGCGAGATCGGCCAGAACATGCTGGAGGAAGTGGAAGCTTCCGGTTCCGGCCTGGTTGGCCTGTGCTGGTATGATGCCGGCGCCCGTAACTTCTACACCACCAAGCAGGTTTCTTCCGTGGCTGACATGGCTGGCCTGAAGATCCGCGTGCAGAACAACGCCATGATGGTGGATATGGTCAACGTGCTGGGCGGCACCGGCGTCACCGGTATCGGCCCGAACGAAGTCTACTCTGCCATCACCCAGGGCACCATCGACGGCGCTGAGAACAACTGGCCGACCTATCAGAACATGGGCGACTATGAGGCGGCTCCCTACTTCGTGCTTGACGAGCACACCCGCGTGCCGGAGATCCTGCTTTCAGGCCACCATGCAAACATCGCAAAATGGCGGCATGAACAGGCACTGGAGCGCACGCGCACCCGCCGTCCGGATCTATACGAGAAATACGAAGAAAAGTCAATGGCGAAAATAGATAAATAAAACTTCAGCGTTTTGTATAATGCGCCGACTATGTTGAAAACTAATTGGTGATTATAGCCAAAGAAAGGGGAAGGCGGGTCGGCTGTTTGTGTCATTGTTGCAGAAAATTGTGCAAAGCACCCAAAGTTGTTGACGCAACTCGGGTATTTGGTATAAAATAGGTGCAAAGGTAAGTTGGGTTTGGTATTTTTTAAGTAATATTAAACAATAGGAGCGTTTCGTTATGTTTGTGAAAGAAGTTACCGTGGAGAATCAGGTTGGTCTGCACGCACGTCCCGCAACGTTTTTTATCCAGAAAGCCAATGAGTTCAAATCCTCCATCTGGGTGGAGAAGGAAGAGCGCCGTGTGAACGCGAAAAGCCTGCTGGGCGTTTTGTCCCTGGGGATCGTGGGCGGTACGACGATTCGCATCATCGCTGACGGCGCGGACGAGCAGGCCGCTGTCGAAGGCCTGATCAAACTGGTGAATTCCGGGTTCAGTGAATAAGTGAAACGGGGAAAGCCGACGGCGAAGTCATGCAGTTTTGTGCAGCAAAGCGCAGGCCGCACGACGAACGCCTCTAAAAGGGCGGATTCCCTTTTCATTCGGAATCGTTGCGCGCCGTGCGCGTAAGCGGTTTCGCGCGCGGCGCAAGGCCGACGGATCAAGCCGGTGAAGTCTGGTTTCAGCGAATAAATTTCCTTGCGTGAGGTGCGCCGCCC
>ENA-ORNG01002431-ORNG01002431.1-human-gut-metagenome-genome-assembly--contig:-NODE-2431-length-11384-cov-4.673846_pt1 | contig 11384 bp, 6 predicted proteins | sample MGYA00242113_ERZ509018 | MGnify/ENA primary metagenome ERZ509018 (study PRJEB26280, sample SAMEA2338711) | human gut metagenome | biome: human gut; feature: human-associated habitat; material: faeces... | reverse complement strand
GTGCACCATAGCGTGTATGTGAATCAGAACCAAGTATCATCTTTCCGCCGCCGGCAAGCATCTCTCGTGCAAACTGATGGATAACTGCCTGATGAGGTGGTACATAGATTCCGCCGTACTTCTTTGCACATGTGAGACCAAACATGTGGTCATCCTCATTGATTGTTCCACCAACTGCACAAAGGCTGTTGTGACAGTTTGTAAGTACATACGGGATAGGGAATTTCTCAAGTCCTGAAGCTCTTGCTGTCTGAATGATACCTACAAATGTGATATCATGCGATGTAAGCTTATCAAACTTAATCTGAAGCTTGTCCATATTGCCGGATGTATTGTGCTCCTTTAAAATACCGTAAGCAATTGTCGCCTGCTTAGCTGTCTGTTTGTCGATGTCCATGCCAGTCTTGCTTTTGACAGCTGCCTGAGCTTTTGGTCCATCAATTATTACTTCCTTACCGTTTAAAAGGTAAGCACCGTTTTCATATAATTTCACTTATTCTACCTCCGTATGTGTATTTCAAAATTCTTTTATTTACTATTATATAATATTATAGGTAATTGTGGCAATAAATAAATCACCATCTACCTTAATTTCGAATTTTCCTCCCATCAAATGGGTCAGATTCTTTGCAATCGAAAGTCCAAGTCCACTTCCTTCAGTGGTTCTCGACCTCTCTCCCCTCACAAAACGCTCTGTCAGGTCTACATTTCCGTTGCTTACTATGTCAAGCTCGTTCTTAGACACATTCTTTATTGTAAAAACGGCCTTTGTATCTGCCTTTTCAAGCTCTACATACACTCTGGTATTTTCCAGTGCATATTTTGCGGCATTAGTATACAGATTTTCAATAGAGCGGTAAAGCTGACGCCCATCCGCATAGATAAATATCTGTTCTGATGGAATTTTTGTAACTATTGTCAGATTTCTCGACTCAAATCGCTCATTGAATTCACCTCCGGTCTGGTATAAAAGCTCAACCAGATCAAGCTTTTGCATATTGAGCTTCACATTTCCCGAGGTAATCTTTGATGTCTCTACCAAATCCTCTGTAAGCTGCTTTAAGCGCTGTGACTTTTCCTCCAGCACATGTATATAGTATTTGGCATTTTCATTTTCCAGATTTTCCCTCTTAAGCAGGTCAACATAGTTGACTATTGAAGTCAGAGGTGTCTTTATATCATGTGATACGTTTGTTATTAGGTCTGCCTTTAATTTTTCATTCTTAATGCTCTCATTCACCGAGCTCATAAGACCCTGGCGTATATGGTTGACAGCCTCCGCCACCTTTTTCTGCTGCCCATGAAACTCATTGACATTGAGTGTAGTGTCAAGCGCTCCTTCCGAGATAGCTTCAAGTGCCTCCTGTATGCGCATTATCTCTTTATTTTTTTGTGTGTGGATATCCTTTTTTTCAATAACCCTCTTTATAAGCTCATAGCCCTTGTACATCAGGCTGTGTGTGTAAAGTATATTGCCTTTTATCTTCCTTACAATGCTCTGGTATAAAATAATAAAAGCCAGATCAAACAAAAAAGTAAATGTGCCGGCCGTCATAATGAGTGATGCATAGTCAAAATGCTGGTTTTTTACGCCTGAAATCACTTTTCCCATAAATACCATGAGCAGTGTAAATATCACTAGCATCACATCAGAGTATACCTTGTCAATCGGTAAATAGTATATTGTGTAATCATCCTCTGATTTTCTGCCTGCCACGTTTGCCATATATGCCAGGCTCACAAAGCTGCCTACCAGGCCCGCCAGCGATATTAGTGTATATATATCAATATTTTCATGCGTATCGTGCCTGAATGCATAGCCTGTGGCAAACACTCCTGTTACCATAAGTATCATGCATAGCTGATGTAAGACTATGACCGCTGCTTTTTTTCCTATCGTATACTGCTTCATTTGTTGTCCTCTATCTTATAGCCTACTCCCCAGACCACCTTCAGATAGCGTGGCTCCTTAGGATTTATCTCTATTTTTTCCCTGATATGTCTGATGTGCACAGCAACTGTATTGTCGGCGCCTATCGCCTCCTCGTTCCATATGCTCTCATATATTTCGTTTATTGAGTAGACCTTTCCCTTATTTTTAAGGAGTAAAAGCAGTATATTGTATTCAATCGGTGTGAGCTTTACCTCCTCACCATCCACAGTCACCTTTTTTAAATCATCATTTACCAAAAGGCCTCCGGCTTCATAAACCTTGTCTCCGGCTGCATCATTGCTTGACAGAGTGGTATATCTGCGAAGCTGCGACTTTACCCTCGCCACAAGCTCAAGCGGATTAAAAGGCTTTGTGACATAATCATCAGCCCCCACATTGAGGCCTAAAATCTTGTCAGCATCCTCTGTCTTTGCCGATAGAATGATTATCGGCACCCTGCTTTCCTTTCGTATCTGCAGAGTAGCTCTTATTCCGTCGAGCTTTGGCATCATGACATCTATTATCATGAGGTCTATTTTTTTATTCTTCATAATTTCAACCGCCTGTATGCCGTCGTAAGCCTTCTCCACGTCGTAGCCCTCCTGCATCAGGTAAATCTCAATTGCCTCAACTATTTCCTTGTCGTCATCACAAACTAATATTGTCATATTATCCTCCTTCTATGAATTTTGATTAGAAACCTTCTCCTGCCGTTAGTCAGCTATATTTTATCAGATTATCCACTTTGTTTTTCTTAAAATCTGCTTAATATTACCTACTTTTAAATATAAGCCAAAAAGCAGCCGTTCTGTTTTGAACTGCTGCTTTATATTACATAGGCGTGTTTCATTTCCCTTTATTTCCGGTGATGCTCTGCCACATTCTGTGGATGCCGGCTGTGAGCTCCTTCCCCTCCATTGTGTTGATAACAGGTGGATTGCCGGCTTTTCTGCTTATTGCCTTATAATCCTCATCAACAGACGATTTTGAGCCGGCATCCTTGGCTTCATCCTTATCATTGCTATGATTTAATCCGGCATCAGGTGTATCGTCTGCAAGCTTCACTTCACCCACTACACCATCTCCCAGGTCCTCGCCCTCAGCAAGTCCCAGTTTTCTGATATAATCCATATTTACCTTGATTTCAGTCTGTCTGTTTGCATAGATAGACTTCTCTTCATTGTCAATAGTACGCTCCTCTGCAGGTTTACCTGCATTTTTCTGACGTTCTATCTCCTTATTTCTGTCATCGATAATCTTAAGATACTTCTCCGTATCGGACAAATCCTGAAGCTGTCCCTTGAGCTCATACTGGTTAGTTTTAACTATCTTCTCCTGTTCTGCAATCTTATCCTTCATATTCTTGCACAGCTTTTCAAGTGACTCGTTGGTATCATTGATGATATCACGCACTCTTGAAAGCGCCTCATCCGTATAGATAACCGATGCTGCATACACATCCTCAGCCTTTCTGCTTGCATCCCAGACTATCTGATCCCCCTTCTTTCTGAACTCTCTCTCTGCGTGATTGCGACTCTGCTCAGTAAGCTCATACTCATCCTGCATTGCATATATACACTTATTCAGCTCAGCAAGTAAATCTATCATTTGCTGCTTGTTTATGATCACCCTGCTCGGCTCCGGCTTATACGGCTCCGCCTTTGAGAGCATGATATGAATTTCTCTTAGTACCTTTTCTGTTTTATCGTTCGCATTCATTTTCTATTTCCTCGGATTTAAATTAACATTATAACTATTCAGGGTGGTTCTGAATACTCACCACTTACCCATATTTTATATGAAAATCCGCTTCTCGTAAATAGCCAAATGAATAATAATAGCTACTGATTACAGCCCTTTATAATTAAATCAATCCCGCTGCCGCATTTCTCAGCTCATCTGCCGCATGCTTTATCTCGGCAGCCTGCTCTTCGCTCACATTTCCGGGCTTTGTCCTTGAAATAAGCTTCTTCACATACGAAAGCGATGATTTCACACTTTTTTTCTGTGCGCTGTCCATAGCCTTTCTTTTTTCCTTGTCAGCCATGACATTTTCCACCTGGCGCACAAGCGTATCAGCCTCACTTCTTGCATCAATATAAGCCTTTCTCTGTCCGTCTGTTGCCTCATACTCCTGCGCCTCACGGATAGCCTGCTCAATCTCAGAATCAGACAAATTTGAGCTTGCGGTAATCGTAATCTCCTGATGCTTTCCTGTGCCCAGGTCCTTTGCAGAAACCTGCACAATGCCGTTTGCATCTATATCAAACGTCACCTCTATCTGCGGCACACCTGCCGGAGCCGGCTTGATGCCCTTTAGCCTGAAGTTTCCAATCAGCTTATTGTCCCTTGCAAACTGCCTCTCACCCTGCAGTACCTTTATATCCACAGAGGTCTGGAAGCTTCCTGCAGTTGTAAAAATCTGGCTGTATCTCGTAGGAATAGTCGTATTTCTGTCAATAATTTTGGTTGAGACACCACCGACCGTCTCAATTCCGAGTGAAAGCGGTGTGACATCCATCAATATAATCTCTGCCGCACTGCTGCCTGCGACAATTGCTCCACCGAGCTTGCCACCCTGTACTGCTGCACCGAGTGCCACGCACTCGTCAGGATTTAGGTTATGTGAAGGCTCTTTTCCTGTAATTCTTCTGACCTCCTCAACAACAGCCGGCACACGTGTCGAGCCTCCTACCAACAGCACCATTCCAAGCTCTGCTGCACAAATCCCCGCATCTGAAAGTGCCTGATTTACAGGAATAGCAGTTCTCTCCACCAGATCCTTTGTTATCTCATTAAACTCAGCCCTTGTGAGGTTCATCTCCATGTGGACCGGCTGTCCCTTTACAGTGGTGATAAACGGCAGGTTGATAGTGGTTGAGGATGAGGATGAAAGCACCTTTTTTGCCTTCTCAGCCTCCTCCCTGACACGCTGCATAGCAGTATTATCCTTTCTCAGATCCACATTCTGCTGTCTGTAAAACTCTGTGACAAGATAATTCGTGATTCTCTCATCAAAATCATCTCCACCCAGATGATTATCACCGGCTGTGGCAAGCACCTCTATCAGATTGTCCCCTATTTCGATAACAGACACATCGAAGGTTCCTCCTCCGAGGTCGTAGACAAGAATTTTCTGCTGCTGTCCGTGGTCCAGTCCGTATGCGAGTGCCGCAGAGGTTGGCTCATTTATGATTCGAAGCACATTAAGCCCCGCAATCCTTCCTGCATCCTTAGTTGCCTGCCTCTGCGCATCCGAAAAATATGCAGGAACTGTGATTACAGCGTCTGTCACTGCCTCACCAATATAGTCCTCTGCATCCTTTTTCAGCTTTCTGAGAATCATAGAAGAAATCTCAGGAGCTGAATACAGCTTTCCGTCCACTTTTGCCCTGAAATCGCTTCCCATCTGTCTCTTTATTGAGAAAAATGTTCTGTCCACATTGACTGCTGCCTGCCTCTTTGCAGCCTCGCCAACCAGTCGCTCTCCATTCTTTGTAAAAGCCACTACAGACGGAGTTGTTCTCTGACCCTCGCTGTTAGTTATGACTACCGGCTGATTGTTCTCCAATACTGCCACACAACTGTTTGTTGTTCCTAAATCTATACCTATAACCTTGCCCATTTTATGCCTCACTGTTTACTAATGTTTATTTTCTGAATAGTTACATCTTAATAATACTTTATGCTTCGAAAATTCACTCGTCAAGGCATGAGGCTGTTATTTCAGAGAATGTTTATACTTTTAATTTTTAATACACAACATAACAACAAAGGCACCGCCGAAGCAGTGCCTTTGTTGATTAGTTTATAGGTTGGATTAAAAAATGATAATTGAGGATTGCTTATTCACTTACTTTCTTTTTGAGTAATCCGAGTAATCCACATGCAATGAAAGATCCGATTACTAATGCAACAAGATACATTAACGGATTTCCGATTGTAGGAACTACAAAGATTCCTCCGTGAGGTGCCATGAGTGTACATCCAAATGCCATTGAAAGTCCTCCTGCCACTGCTGAACCGACTACACATGCCGGAAGGACATGAAGCGGATCAGATGCTGCGAATGGAATTGCACCCTCTGTGATAAATGATAATCCCATGATAAAGTTTGTAGGTCCTGCCTTTCTCTCCTCTGCTGTGAACTTGTTCTTGAAGAAGATTGTTGCAAGAGCGATTGCGATTGGTGGAACCATACCGCCAATCATAACTGCTGCCATGATATTGTAGTTTCCGGCAGCGATTGAAGCTGTACCAAATACATAAGCGGCTTTGTTTACAGGGCCACCCATATCTACTGACATCATTCCTCCGAGAAGTACTCCGAGCACTACTGCGCTTGCACCGTTAAGTCCATTAAGACCATTGTTGATAGCTGTATTTAAAGCTCCGATTGGAGGCTCAACTACAAACTGCATTATAACGCCTACCAGGAATATACCAAGCAGCGGATAAAGCAGAACCGGCTTCATACCATCAAGTCTCTCCGGAAGTTTAGAAAATACCTTCTTTAAGAGGAGCACAATATATCCTGCTACGAAACCTGCTACAAGTGCTCCAAGGAAGCCTGATGTACCGTTTGCTGCGATTGAACCACCTACAAAACCAACTGCAAGACCAGGACGGTCAGCAATACTCATGGCGATAAAGCCTGCAAGGATAGGAAGCATAAATCCAAATGCTGTTCCACCGATTCCCTTAAACAGTGCTGCGGCCTGTGTAATAGTACCAAAATTTGCTCTCTGGTCAGCCGGCAGTGAATTAAGGTCAACACTGAATCCATCGATAAGGAATGCGATTGCGATAAGAATACCACCACCAACTACGAATGGAAGCATATGTGAAACACCATTCATCAGGTGCTTATAAATCTGATGTCCAACGCTCTCCTTTCCACCAACTGATGAATGTGAAGCCTCCTTTTTACCTGATGCCTTAAATACAGGAGCATCACCGGAAGCAATTCTCTTTATAAGCTCTTCTGCCTTATTGATTCCGTCAGAAACCTGACACTCAATAACCTTCTTTCCGTCAAAGCGGTCTGTAGGTACATTTGTATCACAGGCAACGATAACACCGGCAGCCTTTGCGATTTCATCATCTGTGAGCACATTTTTGGCTCCGCCTGAGCCTCTTGTCTCAACCTTTACCTGATATCCAAGCTCCTTGGCTTTTTTCTCGATAGCCTCAGCAGCCATATAAGTATGGGCAATTCCTGTAGGACAGGCTGTAACTGCAACGATAAATACATCGTCCTTCTTCACCTCAACAGGCTCTTTCTCCTTTTCCTCTTTGGCAGCCTCTTTCTCATCCTTTGCTTTTTCAGCGCTATCGATGATATTTAAAAACTCATCAACTGAACCGGCATTGATAAGAGAATTTGTAAACTGCTCGTCCATCAGCATAACAGAGAGCTTGCTAAGCACCTGAAGATGCACATTATCCTCTGTGTTTGGTGCAGCGATAAGGAAAATAATCTTTGCAGGTGTACCATCGAGTGATTCAAAGTCAACCCCATCTTTTACAACCATTGCCGCAAGACCTGCTTTAGTAACAGCATCAGACTTGCAATGAGGAATTGCTATACCCATTCCAATTCCTGTTGTGCCTTCATCCTCTCTTGCAAAAACACCCTTTCGATACTTCTCCACATCGGCTATTTTGCCACTTTTTGCCATCAAATCAATACACTGATTCAATGCTTCGGTTTTTCCGGCAGGCGTACCATTTAAATTGATACTCTCAGCTGCCAATAAATCCCTGATTGTCATACATCATTCCTCCTAATAGAATATATTAATTATTTATATCAACCTTTTTGATACCGTTTGTTTAATTGGAAGCACTGTCCCATTTATCAATAAGTGCTTCAACCTCAGGCTTTGTAGCCAGCTCCTCAGAAAACGCACTTGCACTTCCTGTACATACTCCATAAATAAATGCCTGCTTATAATCATTTGATTTGAGGTATCCGTAAACAAATCCGGCTACCATCGAATCACCTGCGCCTACAGAGTTTTTGAGCTTTCCTTTAGGAGCCTGTGCCTTAAATTCCTGTCCATCCTCGGTCACAAGCACTGCTCCGTCACCTGCCATTGAGACAAGCACGTTTCTTGCGCCCTGCTCCTGAAGCTTCTTTGCATATTTTATCACATCGTCCTTGTCTGTAATCTCAACCCCGAATATCTCACCGAGCTCATGATTGTTTGGCTTGATGAGGAATGGCTTATATGCAAGCACATTTGTGAGCAGATTTCTTGTCGCATCAACCACGATATTTATTCCACGGCCCTCAAGATGCTTCATAATATCCATATACATTGATGAAGGCATCACATCAGGAATACTTCCTGCGAGCACAAGCACATCAGACTCCTTTAAGCAGTCAAGCTTCTCATAAAGCTTTTTAATGTTGTCCTCAGTGATTACCGGTCCCTGACCATTAATCTCAGATTCCTCATTTGAGCGAAGCTTCACATTGATACGTGAAATACCATCCTCCACCTCTATAAAATCAGTATCAACACCTTTTTTTCCTAGAAGTCTTTTAATTTCATTTCCTGTAAAACCCGCTGTAAAACCAAGTGAAGTATTGCTCATTCCAAGATTCTTAAGAACCATGGAAACATTGATGCCCTTACCACCTGCAAAAATCTTCTCTCCAGTCGTTCTATTGACCACTCCTGTCTTAAAATCTGTTACATCAACTATATAATCTAATGATGGATTAAAAGTAACCGTATAAATCATGTTAGACCTCCTTAATATTTTTGTATTTCTTATAGTTGTCATTGCTTAGTGCATTTGTAATAATTACAGCATCCTCAAAATCAGCAAACTTGATACTTGATACCTGTGAAAACTTACTGTCATCCGCAAGAATGTATTTCTCCTTGCTATTCTCCATGGATTTCTTTTTAATCATGGCCTCCTTTATCTCCGGAGTCGTAAATCCATTCTTCACAGTAATTCCGTTGGTTCCCCAGAAGCCCTTCGTAAAATTGTATTTATCGAGCGTCACAACGGCCTCATCTCCGACAATAGCCTCAGTAGTAGACTTGAACTCGCCACCCAGAATATATACTGTATATCCCCTATCGGAAATTCTCTTGGCATTAGTCAGAGAGTTTGTAACAAAAACCACATTCTTTGCAGTAATATAATCAATCATGACTGCCGTTGTAGTACCGGCATCTATATAAACAAAATCATTATCCACAATAAGTGATGCCGCATATCTGGCAATCTGTTCCTTTTCGCTGCGATTCTGCTTAAGCCTGTTGATAACCTTCTCATCCTGAGTATGGATATTCGTATTATTTGCAATCGCACCACCATGTACCTTGGTGAGATAACCCTTCTTGTCCATTGCAACCAAATCACGTCTGATTGTTGACTCGGATGTATCAAGCTCATCCATAAGCTGCTGAACAGTCACACTTCCCATCGAATCTAATATATCGAGTATTTTTTTGCATCTATCTTCCGCCAGCATCTAATCCCCCCTGTTTATCAAACTATTCAAAGACTTATTTTATAAGCCATTTATTTAATGCTCATTTTCAAATTACTGTATTAAACATTTCAACATTCATTTAACTTGTAGTATAATTATATTTTCATAATCCGTCATTGTCAATCATAATCCGTCATTTATATTCACAAATAATCACACTAAAAATTGTTAAAAATATATAAAGCAAGTTTTAAAATTGTGCAATATATGCAAATGCAACATTCATTTTTGTGCAGAATACACCATATATATCATTAATACTTGCCTAATTACTTTTTTAGTATCTTTTCTATTACTAATTTATAATTAATATTAATAGTTCAAATTAACTAATTTTGATTTTGCATCAATCTAACTTTGACTGATTTTGACTGTTTCATTTCTAAATATATTGTAATTCATAAATCATCATGCTAGAATATCTTCATTAAGGTACATATATTGTGATTTCGGTGCATATTTTATGATTTGAATATTTTTTATGATTTGAATATTTTTAATTTGATTATTTTTTTGATTTGATTATTTTTGATTTTGATATATTCTTGATTTAATTATATTTTATGATTTAAGTTGATATTTTGTAATTTAACTGAATTTGTAATAATTTATATACCTTCACAGCTACAGTACCTTATTAAAAAAGGAGGAATTCATATGAAACAGCTTAATTGGGCCACACTCGGCTGCGGCGTAATAGCTAATGAGCTCGCGCAGGCTCTCTCAAAGGAAGGGCGCACTCTTTATTCAGTTGCCAACAGGACTCATGAAAAGGCTCAAGCTTTTGCACAAAAATATGGCATTTCAAAGGTATATGACAACATTGATGACGTCTTTTATGATCCTGATGTGGATATCATTTACATCTCCACTCCACACAATACTCACATTAATTATTTAAGAAAAGCCCTTTCTAATGGAAAGCATGTACTCTGTGAGAAATCTATCACATTAAATATTACAGAGCTCGATGAGGCAATCTCATTGGCCAAAGCAAATAACGTAATTCTTGCTGAAGCCATGACTATATATCATATGCCTGTTTATAAAAAGTTAAATAAAATAATTTCAAGTGGACAACTCGGCAGACTCAATTTAATTCAGGTCAATTTTGGAAGCTACAAAGATTACAATATGACAAACCGATTTTTCAGTCGTAAGCTTGCCGGAGGAGCATTGCTTGATATTGGTGTTTACTCACTTTCTCTCATCCGCTGGTTCTTCAAGGAAACACCGTCGCATGTATTGTCACAGGTTAGATATGCTCCGACCGGTGTTGATGAACAGGCAGGCATTCTGCTTATGAATGATGCTGCCGAGATGGCAACAGTCACATTATCTCTACATTCCAAGCAGCCAAAACGCGCTACACTATCTTTTGACAAAGCATATGTAGAAATCTTTGAGTATCCAAGAGGAATGCAGGCAACTATTACATACACAGAGAATGGTCATAAAGAAGTAATTGATGCAGGTGATACATCAGATGCACTTTATTACGAAGTATGTGATATGGAAAAAGCCATAAACTCTGCATCATCCGATGAAATAGAAAACCTCATTCACAGTCAGTATACATATGATGTTATGAAAATCATGTCTGATATAAGAACCGAATGGGGTATGAAATATCCTGAAGAAGAAAAATAGATTTGTATGTTCACTGTTATAGTTATATTATAAAAAATAAATAGTTGTTAAAAAAGCAATATAATTTTGATTATCAGTTTTATATTGCTTTTTGTATATAAAAGAAAGACCACATCATAAACTGATGTAGTCCTTTTGAGAGAGGTGACAGCCGGATTTGAACCGGCGATGACGGTGTTGCAGACCGGGGCCTTACCACTTGGCTATGTCACCATATATTATACTAAAAAACTCCCCGAGTAGGGCTCGAACCTACAACAACTCGGTTAACAGCCGAGTGCT
>ENA-ORNG01002428-ORNG01002428.1-human-gut-metagenome-genome-assembly--contig:-NODE-2428-length-11390-cov-2.863873_pt1 | contig 11390 bp, 9 predicted proteins | sample MGYA00242113_ERZ509018 | MGnify/ENA primary metagenome ERZ509018 (study PRJEB26280, sample SAMEA2338711) | human gut metagenome | biome: human gut; feature: human-associated habitat; material: faeces... | reverse complement strand
AGAATTTATTGTCTGCCCGCGCTTTCATTGCGAAGCGGCTTGCCAAAGCCGTTTTAGGGACAGCGTTTATCGCTCTGGCTTTCGCCGTCATTGCGCCGCCTCCCATGTCGCTGAGCCTCTCGGCCCACGCGGGCAGTTAACTCCTGCACCGTGTATTCAGTTGTAGAGAACTCTCAAGAAGTTTTGCTTCTCACTATATAGGCAGCGAGAACAGCATTTTCGCAATGCTCAGCTCAAAATTTTTCTAATTCGTGCAATATGCCGACTGATATTCTGATGCGAGCACGACAGCATTTCAGAAACTTCCTGACGAGTTCTACCTTCGATTGCTATCAAAGTGAGCAGCTCCAAGTCAGCTTCTGATAGTCTGTGCAGACGCTCAGACAACTGAGCGTCGCCCATCTCGTCAATCCAGCTGTAACGCTCCGAGGGCACTTCCGAAGCCTGAACATAGCAAGAGCCACAGGCCGTCTCCAACGGACGCCTGCGGCTCTCGTATGCCCTGTCGCGGTTGAATTGGGCGAGGTCGAAGCTGTGCATCGCCTCAATGTCCTCCTCGCTCATGCCCTCTTTCCTATACCATAACGCCTTTCGTTTCCACTCGGCGTCGAATTTCCGTTTTTCCCTGGCGTAGTTGTATGCCATAAAAATGACCTCCTGTCTTGATTTGGACGGGAATCAAAACAGGAGGTCAGGGGTATTCAGCTATGTAGCAGTTCCATTGAACATGGTACATTATTTACGAATTTTAAGTTTTCTGTAATCAGTGCAGATAAACCATATTCTTTCCCTAGCTGGCATTTGTCGTTTGTCTGGTCGTAATGCATAGGCGTGACGCGCCTGTTCTATGTACTCAGCGAGCAGGGGCTCATCAACCCCGCGGTCAACACCGCCCCCTGCGACGCCATCGTCCTGCCCATGACAGAGGACACCGCCTTCGCGGCCCATGCGGCCACCGTCCTGCGCGACTACGGCGTTCGTACCCAGCTCTACACGGAGGACAGGAAGTTCAAGCAGAAGCTCTCCTACGCCAGCAAGCTGGCGATACCCTACGCCGTAATAATCGGCGAGGACGAGCTTGCCAACGGCGAAGTCTCGCTCAAAGATATGAACGCGGGTACGCAGCTGCGCTGCACGCCAGAGGACGCGGCCTTGGCCGTGCGCGACGGCCTCAAGGCCCTTGCGTCCGAAAAACTCATAAAAGTCAACTGAACAAAAAGGGGTAGAAGCGAAATGCAGTCAAGAACACACACCTGCGGCGAGCTGCGCGTCACCGACGCCGGCAAGCGCGTAAAGATATGCGGCTGGATGGAGAACGTGCGCGAGGTATCCGGCGCGCTGGCCTTCGTCGTCGTGCGCGATTTCTACGGCACGACCCAGGTCGTGGCCGAGACCGAGGAGATGGTGCACACCTTTAAGGGCATCACCCGCGAGAGCACTGTCAGCGTCGAGGGCATAGTCCGCGAGCGCGCCAGCAAGAACCCCAACATGCCCACCGGCGACATCGAGGTCGTGCCCGAGAAGGTCGAAGTGCTCGGCAAGTGCCAGTACAACGAGCTGCCCTTCCAGATAAACCGCAGCCGCGAGGCCGACGAGAGCACCCGCCTTAAATACCGCTATCTCGATCTGCGCAACCCCGAGGTCAAGTCGAACATAATCCTGCGCTCCAACGTCATCGCCGCACTGCGCAAGAGCATGACCGAGCACGGCTTCATGGAGATAACCACCCCCATCCTCACCGTGTCCTCGCCCGAGGGCGCGCGCGACTACCTCGTACCCGCGCGCAACCACCCCGGCAAGTTCTACGCCCTGCCCCAGGCGCCGCAGCAGTTCAAGCAGCTGCTGATGGCCAGCGGCTTTGACCGCTACTTCCAGATAGCCCCCTGCTTCCGCGACGAGGACGCGCGCGCCGACCGCTCTCCCGGCGAGTTCTACCAGAAGCAGCTGGACGAGCTGCACGCCTTTGAATCGTGACGCTGCAAAGCTGCAATTTTCAAACTCGTCTAAAAAAGCCCTCTTTGCATCGGTTTCCGTCCACACGCCGGCGAGTATTACCCCGTAGACGAAGCAGCTCTGGAATCCGGTGATTCGCCCGTGCCCGAAATTGTCCTCCACGCTCTGGCGTGAGGAGTTTATATGGCGCACATCCTTTTCCATCGCGGACATTAGCGCACCGCTCGCACTTTCAATCCGCTTGGTCTCTATGAGCAGCACCTCGTGCTCTTGGATTTACGATAACTGCGTCGTAGTGCTCGCGGTTTGTCCCTACGAACTGGTACTCAAACCAGCTAACCGTCTTCGGGTGCCACGTCTCGTAGGCCGCAACAAAGTTTACGGATATGTTTCCCTCCGTAAGCCCGTGGAGTTCTTGGCCGGATACAGCAGGCGAATTATCCGGCGGTATCTGCTGGCATAGTACTCAAACACGCCTGAAAACCGCCTGTAAAGCTCGTTTGCCTTACTACTCCCCCATCGACGTTTTCTTTATGGTAGGACGTATCTTCAGAGCCTGTCAACCGATGGATGTCACGGCTCACAGCTGCGCAGGAGCCTGTAATGAGACAGACGGCCGTTACGACGATGCTGAGGACGATTACGTTGCTGGCGCTTTCTTGGTCTCGGCAGCGATGCCCTTGCCTATGCTGATGTTGACAAAAGCATAACAGCTGTCACCAGCCATGACCACCTTTTTAATAACATAAAAATTAAACGTGCAGCTGTACAAAAATCAACTTCCAGGGCGGCAGTCATAAACTGAATCAGACGCCAAAGCAAACCTGCTGCAGCAACTGCTGCAGCAGGTTCTAGGAGTGAGAGGCAATCGGAATGTCAGCTCCCTGATTTTTTGAATGAGTTGCCAGATTCAACCAAATGTTTGTTCTGGAGAGACCACAGCATCATAACTGCGTAGACCGCCAGCACGACAACCGAAATCCAGCCGCAAAGCCTGTAACCAGCTGCATCTCCGGTGAACAGCGCCGCAAAGAGCATTGGCGCAAAGAAGTTGCCTATACCGTTAAACGCGTGCGGCAGCAGCGCCATTTTCATCAAGTCACGCTGCCCGACCAGCCTGGACATGCCCATAGTGCCCGCCCCGGTCAAGCCACCGATAACGCCGATGCCCGCCGCGCATATGATAAGCACGCCGAAACTGTGCGCGTTAGTATAAAGGATTCCGGTCACAATGGAAACGCAGGTGGCAATCGCCAGGCCTATGCCGACGCCAAGGGTGTCACAGAGTATTCCGTATAGTATCTTGGAAATGGACTTGCCCCACGACCATACAGACACTATAATCGCCGCCTGAGCAGCGCTGAATCCCACAAATTGAGTGTATGCAGAGAGGTTAGGCTGAACCATGCCGTAAGCAAAGTTGAGTACAGACATACCAATCAGAAAGACCCAGAAGTAAGGCAATTTGAAGGCCTGCGCACGGGTAAGGCCGCCGACTTCCTTAGTCTCATCGCCTTTTTGCACTGCGTTTTCCTGCCCAATAGCCACCCAGCCGTAGTCTTCCGGAATGCCTTTGAAAAAGAACAGGCCAGCTATGAGATTGCCGAAAAGCACAAAGCAGGCCGAAGCTATCAGAGCGCTGGTAAGGCCGCCGCTTTCAGTCATCGCGGCTGTGACATTGGCGATAATCGTTGTCCCCACAGCTTCCGACAAGCCCACAATTCCCAAGATTGTCGCCCTGCCTGTATAAAACCATTTTGAAACTGCAGTTTGAAGCAGCGCGGGGCCGGTAAGGCAGATGGGCCAACCAGTAAGGAACGCACCGAAATAGTAGACGTATATGGAATTTCCAAGGCCCATCAGCATCAATCCTGCCGCGCCTAGTATGCCGCCGAAAACGGCGGAGCCCTGCAGATTGAGCTTATTTACTATTGCCGGACCAACAAATCCGGCTATAATAAGGCCGGCCAGCCACCAGCTGTAATAAAGCTGGGTCTCGGCAGTCGTAACGCCGAACTTTTCGGCCATAGGCACAACCGTCATGTTCGAAGCACCGTAAATGCCGCCGCCTGTACACATCAGCACCAGGGCTCCACCTATCAGCGCCATGATAGCTCGTGTCTGCCTACTTAGCTTACTTTTCTTTATCTGCTTTGTTTCCATTTCGTACCTCCTCGCTTCTCTCTTGTGTTTAATTGCGGCTCACAGCACCGCCGAATTTTCAAATTCCTTGATAGTCATAGCGTTGCGGAGCCCCGCGGGCCGGCGGTATAGTTCCTCCTTGCTCAGCCGCTTGTCGTCATAGTAGCAGTCACCATAGTCAAAGCGGTCCGCCTTCCACTGCTCTCTGTAAACGTCATAAATGGTGTTGTCCGGCGTGTAAGGTGCAAACCAGAAATCAGACTCCGGAGCAGGTTCAGATTCCACGAGAGTGTATTCGGAAGAGCCTATCCCGTTGAACACGGCCGCGTTTATCTGAGACCACTGGCTCACCTGCGTGGCACTGGAAACGTGCGTGAATCGGTCGGTGTTTGGATCTGCAAAACCATACTCTTCAGCCTTTGAACCCGGCACTATGGACGCAGCCTCGCAGGCTTCCAGACAGGCCATATCGACAGCGACCGGATCCTTCGAAACGAATACACCCAGGTTCGGTATCATCGGCCTGTCGCAGAACATGTTGCAGTCACAGGTCGGTGTGATATCGAATGCGTAGTTGACAAACAGGAAATTGTCCTTACCCATTGCGTTCATGTATGCCGCCGCGGAGTCCGCGATAACTGTTGGCCACATTGCCGGCATTTCGGGGTCGAGCTGGAAAACGCCGCTGAACCTGGCGGTAGTCAGGCAATTAGCACAGAATGTACACTTCTCCTTGTGGAACTGAAATTCGCGGTCTTTCAGCTCGAAGCAGTCGTGAGGGCAAGAATTCATTAGCCGGTCCAGCACCGAAGTCTCGTTTGGGTCAGTTTTAGGAATGAGGATGTTGCCACTGGGAGTGCGTACATATGACGAAGAGCGCGAGGCCTCGAGCGCCTTTTCCTTGTTGACCTTGCAGGAAGTAATACCAATCTTAGGGTGGCAGTATGAATGTGTGGCTATTTTGCCGTGCTTGGAGCCCATGCCTATGCCGACATTTTTGAGCGCACCGCCATACACCCCCTGCGAGTGTCCCTTGAAATGGCTTATTACTATGCACTTATCATAATCAAGCAGGCGCTTGCCGATGTAGCTGTGCTTCAGCAATACACCGTGCGGCACCGGAACCTCTATGTCATCAAAGCCAAAAGCCCCGTCCCCTATTACTATGGGGCAGCCCATCGTTTCAGTGTTAAATCCGTGGTCCGAGGCCACTTTTAGGTGATCTTTCTCTACGGCACGGGCACAGTAGTCGCTTGCCACAACGGTATTGCAGTCAACTATAGCCGGCTCACCTCCCAGCCGCTGCACTTCCTCGACTATCGCTTTCACCCAGTGCGGCCTGAGGTTAAACGGAGTGGCATATTCACCCATATGCACCTTTATTGCCACCTTGTCACCGGGCTTGATCATATCCTTGATGCCGGCGTCGCGGCAGAGCTTAAGCGCCTTAAATGGTATGCTCTCTGAAATGTAACCCGCACGATCATTCATATAATAGACGATCGAATCCATTTAATTTCACTTCCTTCTAGTTATTTGGCGCATTCTTCCAGCGACTGCTTCAATTCCCGCTGAGACGGCAGGTCTTCGCCTATGAGCACTATCACCGACTTGCGTGGCTCACCATCCGGCCAGAGATCATGCGCGTAGGAATGAAAGCTCTTCCTGACCGCCTGGAACTCGTACCGGTAGTCCTCGCCTATGAAACTGAAGAAACCTTTGCTGCGCAGAATCTTACTGCCATAATCTTCAAAAAGCGACTGTATCCATTCGTTCACTTTGGCCTTATCAAGCGGCAATTCCTCCTCAATAATGATCGAAGAGATCGGGTCCATATATATTCTCCCTTCTCTGCTGTCAGTTTCGCGCAGCGCTTTCAGCTGTTCATAAAGAGACCGGCTACCCAGCTCATGTGAGCTTAGCTGGCAATAAGTTGTCCTTACTATGCTGGCCGCAGAATTTATTGAACGCACCCTCCGCTCCAGCTCATCTATTTCCTCGTGAGACGCGCAGTCTGTTTTATTCAAAACAATGACGTCAGCATATCCCAGCTGCTCGCGGGCAGCGCGGTACTCGTTCAGGTTGAGCATACCATATTCACTGTCTACAACTGCAATGAAGCTGACCAGCTCATACATGTATGGCATGTCCCACAGAAAAAAAAGCTGAAGCAGCTCCTCAGGATTTTCCGTGCCGCTCGTTTCCAGGAGCAGCTTGTCAAACTTACCGTATCTCTCGTCGTGCAGCCGGTCGAGCACCATATAAATGAGCGTCTGCTCTTCCATATGCATGGTGGCCCCGGAAATGGTCCGCACTCGCACGGAATCGACTCTCATAAGTTTGTCATCAATAGAGACCAATCCATATTCCCGTACAACTACATCCGTACGGGCTTCCTCCGGCTGCGCAAGCACATGATTTGCCAGCGTTGTTTTTCCTGAGCCTAGAAAGCCACCAATCAGCACCACTGGGATTTTTCGCTGTACCGGGTGTTTCCTCATCCTCTGGTGCTGATAACTGCCCATCTCGTGATACCAGCTGCTCATCGCTCATGACTCCCCCCTCCGTTCCTGATGAAATAAACAAATTTGGCCTTACAAGCCGGCCATTGGTTGTCTACATTTTAACTTTCTGGCTGCGAGATAAGAATACGCAAATATGCGTATTTTTGTACAATGACTGTCCCGGACATATACAGACTATAAAAAGTGCGGCCCCGTTTATTTCGGGACCGCGTTTTTATCGTGACCTCACAGCAGATCGAGCTCGTTGAGTATGGCTATGCGATTGCCAACTCCGAGCTGCACGCGTATATTCTCTATGTGTTTTCGAACGGTATGTTCGCTTATATGCAGATGTGACGCTATTTCCGAGTTGGTCAGCCCTGCCGCAATAAGGTTAACGATCTCTATCTGGCGATTTGTAAGTCTTGGGTCACTCTTCAACCCTTCGCGTTCCGCCCCGCCGACATAACCTTCGCGGCTGATATACACGATATAGACTGTTGAGTATCTATCTGCACCTGTCACCCTGTAAGGCTTGAGTGAAAAATAATATGTTTTCCCGTCTCTTGCTACAATGTTGAAGTGACTTCGGTTGGCGACTCCGCAGCAGAAAACCTTGTCTACGACCATTTGAATATACTCGCCTGTAAGGCCCTGCTGGGCAATGATATTGCCGCATAGTTCATCGGCTTTATCGTTGCTGGCAAGCACTCTCAAATTTCTGTCCAGCAGCATTACAGCCTGGCTGTTTTCACATAGAATGTCAAAGAAGACGTCTTTGTATACTGTTGCGCTGTTGAGCGCGTTATAATCCAGCAGGCGGTTGCGCAGCAGCGGTGCGACCCCCTCTATCGCAGCTATTTCCTCCTGACTGAAATCTCCCTCCTCCTTTGCGCGCAGAAGGGTTATCTGTCCCACGAAAGTGTTCCTGTGCTTTAGGAACGCAACAGCGGAGTAGTAATATCCATGCGGCTCAATGAGCTCTTTGAAGTTCTTATTTTGCTCATAGGTTTGATATGACATAAAGTCCGAAATTTTGAAAACACTTCTGTCAGAGTTGAGGAACAGTGGATTCCTGTTGGGATTATAAATACATGAGTCGAAAAATTCATCAAGCCAGGCTTCGCCATAGAAAGGCTGCTCTACATTCAGTGCGACAGTGTCACACATTTCAATTTTTGAGTTGTTTCTATGTGATAGTTGATACGACGAAAACTCGAATCTGCTCGTACTGAGGTTTTTAAGGAAGCACTCAAGTATGTTGTGCTTGAAGGTGTCGAGATTGTCCATTGGCTCTGTTACGGCTTTCAGGACATCAAAGTGGAATTCATCGCGCACAATGTAGTCAAGCTTGGAATTTGGAGCCATAGTTCTCTCTCCTTATCTTGGGATTGTCTCACATCAAAACCGCTTCGCCCCTAGCCGAAACAAGTTCGGCTAGGGGTATTCTAACATATTAGCTAATCACTGTCTAATAGGCTCAATTTATTGTGCAGATAACGATAACCTATCATGTCAAAACTGAGCTCATTTTATGCTTTCGACAGGAATGGTAAGCAGTCTTCTTGACCAGTTGTCTTTTTCATATCCGAGTGTGACGCCAGCCTCTTTGCCCGAATCCACCAGCAGCTCCACGCCCGTTATGTACGAGGCCATGTTGCTGTTAAGGAAGAGGGCGGGTTCCGCCATCTGGTAGCACTCGGCCATCCCGCTCAGGCCGTTTGCTTTGTCATAGTCTTCCTCAGTAGCTCCGGGATTGAGACGCATGAACCTCTCTCTGAATTCCTTCATCAGCCCAGTGTTGGCGTTTCCGACCTTCAGCGAGTTGACACGTATTTTCCTGGGCACAAACTTGTACGCAGTTTCCATGGTGAAATACGCCAGCACGCGCTTGGAGAAAGTGTATGCCTGACCACACGGCAGATCAGGCGTGCATATTATATCCAGCAGTCTCATTGCATCATCCCAGTCTTTTGCATGGCACAGCGTCTCAAGTTCCGGGCGGTTTATCGGGTCATACCATCGGTTGGCGCCAACTGAGGAGCAGATAAGTACCGCGCCGCCGTCTGGCAGGCGTGTGGGCAGATACTCCCTTATAATGTACTGATTGCTCACGAAATTGATGGTGATGGTCAGCTTGTTGGGGGTTGTCTCACCGGAAACCCCTGCTATGCCAAAGAACTGGTCGAACTTCTCGGGCAGTTTGCTTTGGAAAACTTCGTCGATGGACTCGCGGCTGCCCAGATCTATACGAATAAACTTCTTAATGCCAGGTACGTCCACATCGTTTCGATCCAACGCATACACCACCGCGCCGACATCTACCAGCGCTTCGGCAATCGCCTTGCCCACGCCGGAAGCCGCCCCGGTGACAACGCACACCTTTCCCTGATACCCAAAATAGTCTTTCATTTCTCTTGTCTCCTTTTTGTTAATGTTTCCTGCACATCATTTGACACAATTATACAGCGCGTTCACATTTGGTCAAATACGCAGAAAAGCGTATTTATTGCCACGCAAATTTCGTAGATAATTATAAATATCAGTGGGGTGAAAGTCCCTGAGTAAAATATTTTAAAATATCAAAAGAGGAGTGAGACGAATGACAGAGCAGGAAAAAATGCAGCTCATGGTTGACAAATCCAGAATGGCACAAAAGATATTTGAAGCCTTCAGTCAGGAGCAGGTCGACAAAATCGTGCGTGCGGTGGCCAGAACTATATACGACCACGCCGCCGAACTCGCGAATATGACCCAGGAAGAGACCAAAATGGGCACATTGGAAGCCAAACTCGCGCAGAACACCGGCGGCATCACCTGGATGTGGGGACATATGAAGGGCAAGAAAAGCCGGGGCATACTGAGATATGATGAGGACCTGAGCATTTTGGAGATAGCCAGGCCCATGGGCGTAATAGCTTGCGTGGCCCCGGCGACCGCTCCGATAGTTACTCCGGCACACACCATCATGTGCGCCCTCAAATGCGGCAACTCTTGTATTATATCCCCGCATCCGTCGGGCAAGCGCTCAAGCGCCTATGCCGTGCAGCTTATAAACGAGGCGATTTCCGCGCTCGGCGCGCCCGAAAACCTTGTGCAGGTGATAGAAGAGCCTACCAGGGAAACCAGAGCCCTTGTCATGCAGCTCTCCGACGTCATAGTCGCCGTCGGCGGCGAAAACCTTGTAAAACTTGCATATAGCAGCGGCCGGCCTTCCTTCGGCGTCGGCCCCGGTAACGTGCAGGCCATCGTCGACCGCGGGGAAGACATAGCGGATGTTGTAAACAAGGTAATCAAAGGCAAAACTTACAACGGCGGCGTGCCATGCACAAGCACACAGTTTGTGCATGTGCCGCGAGAAGATTTTGACGAATTTGTCCGTGAATTCCAAAGTCAGGGCGGCTTTTACACCAAGGACGAGGTCATACTGGAAAAGATGCGTTCAGCATGCTTCCCCGACGGAAAAACAAATCGTACGCTCGTCGGTGTCACTCCTCAGGAGATTGCCGCGGCGGCCGGGTTCGAGATACCCGGAGACGCCAAAATTATCGGCCTGAGACTGGACAGGTGCGGGAGGGGTGAACTGCTGGCAAAGGAAAAGCTGTTCCCTGTAATGTGCCTGCGGCCCTATGACACTTGGGAAGAGGCTGTGGAAGTGTCCGAGTCCAACCTGCAGTATGAGGGGAAGGGACACAGCTGCGCCTTCTTCTCCCACGACCAGAAGCACATAGAGTACGGGGCCGAGCGTTTAAGCGTCTGCCGTTTTGTGGTCAATATGATTACCACATCTAGCCTGGGTGGAACCCCGAGAACGGGCTTCGCTCCCACCGGCGCAGTCGGATGTGGCTCCTGGGGAGGCAACAGTATAAGCGAGAACATGGATTATTACCACCTCATGAACGTGTGCCGGGTTGCGTATGAACGTCCGCCAGTAGTTATACCCTCCAATGAGGAAATATGGGCAGAGTGAGGTTTGGCGCTTATGAGAATCGATAAGTTTGTCCAGCCGCATGGTTCGCCAAAGCGTGTCGCGGTAGCCTGTGCCGAGGGTTTCGAGGTGCTCTCCGCACTGAACGACGCAGTTGCGCTTGGTATGATTGAGCCCGTTCTTATAGGGAACGCCCGCGAAATTCGTAGGCTGATTGCCGAAAACGATTTCCGGCTCAACGACTGCGAGATAGTAGACATGCCAGACCACGCAGCGGCCGCCAAAGAAGCTGTGGCGATGGCGCGCCGGGGTAAAGTACAGGCGCTTATGAAAGGCGTGCTGGTCTCAGCCATACTTATGAGGGAGATACTTAACAAGGAGACAGGTATACGCTCCAGCAGTACGCTCAATCATGTCAGCCTTATAGACTCTCCGGGTCTGGACCGGCTGCTCCTAATGTCAGACGGGGGTATGGTCCCGTACCCCACGCTAAAGCAAAAGGTGGACATCATAAACAACACCGTTGAGGTGGCTCGCGCCATAGGTATAGAGACTCCCAAAGTCGCATGTCTCGGGGCTCTAGAGCTTGTAAATCCAGATATGCCGGCGACGATGGCCGCCGCTGCGCTGGCCATTATGAGCCAGCGGGGGCAAATCAAAAACTGCATTGTGGACGGACCCTTCCAGCTTGACAATGCACTGTATCCCGAGGCGGTTCGAGAAAAAGGCGTAAAGTCATCTGTAAACGTGGCGGGAAATGCAGATATTTTGCTGGTTCCCAATATTGAATCCGGCAACATCCTGCTCAAAGGGCTGCGGTATCTGGGCGGCTGTGCAATAGCGGGGCTTATGGCCGGAGCCGC
>ENA-ORNG01002425-ORNG01002425.1-human-gut-metagenome-genome-assembly--contig:-NODE-2425-length-11397-cov-3.212925_pt1 | contig 11397 bp, 11 predicted proteins | sample MGYA00242113_ERZ509018 | MGnify/ENA primary metagenome ERZ509018 (study PRJEB26280, sample SAMEA2338711) | human gut metagenome | biome: human gut; feature: human-associated habitat; material: faeces... | reverse complement strand
CCGCCTGTGTTCCATAGCCGTTCCATATCGTATTTTTCATCAATCGCCGAACACAGCTCTTGCCAGACCTTAAACAAAGGTTGTCCGAGCAATTCCATCAACGTTGATTGAGTAGGGGCATTTTCAAGCATTGTATCTCCTCCGCATATTTTGATTTATACTTTCTTCTCCATTTCACGCTCAAAGATAAATTGGTATAAAATACTGATAGATATCCTTTTAATCTCTTTCTTCATCTGTGCTTCCTGTAAAAGCCCGACTTAGGAGCCTACAATGGACTCGCACCATGCTCCTGCAGGAACGCTTGTATTTCTGGTATTTCCTTTGAGTTCATGTGCATGAGTACAAAACGATACCAGATGTGATCATCATTACTGAATCGGAACTGATGCCCGGAGCGCTGAATCAGGTAATCGCTCATGTCCCAGGGAAGATGGGCAGCCAGACACATCAGCACCACATTGTTAAGCGTTCCTGATGTTTCGCCGTTAATTATATTCCCGATAGTCTTTTCGGTGATCATTGTCCTGCGGGACAGTTCTGCTTGGGAGATACCTCTCCATTTTAGCAGTTCTTTCCACGCTTTTGTATAATTATTGGAAAGCCCATCCAAGACTCTGGCCTCCTCCATAACTGTATCACGGATGAGTTTCTTCCGGCTTTCCGCATCAAGCTCGCCGTTTTCTCCCTTATATACAATTTCAAAATCAATAGGAGAGCCTTTGTCGCGGTTCAGAAAACATTCCCGGTGATAGCGTTCCTCGACCTTGCCCCGGATGGACAGGTCAAATGCCAAACAGCACTCGTCCACATGATAACGCGCGTAGGGCGTCATTTGAGTCTCGCCGTTTTCATCCTGAATCACATATCTGGGGTGATTCAAAACGAAATGCGAATCAATGTAGACATAATGGCCGGCATCTTTCAGCTTGGGATTGATAATGCTCTGGATGGCGGCGTCTTTCGCCGGAATGGAATAGGTCTGGTTGTGCTTGATCGAACCCTTCTTATAAGTGTGGGGCTTGACGTAATGGCCGTCTATGTAAATAAAAGCCCCCGCCGCTTCCTCATAGCCGGCGTCAATCATACGCAGCTTTGCCGCCGTTCGGGAAACCATAAAGAAAGCGGCTAACTCATCGATGACAAAGGGCATCAATTCACACAATTCAAAAATACCCAGTTCATCGCGGTATTTCCGGATCATCGCGGATGCCTGACGCTTGAACATGGCAAGCGGCATCTGGATGCGGGGAGCAAGGGCGTTCGCCTGCCATTCCATCCACTTTGTATCGTCATTATTGGGGTCTTCTACACCGCCGACCACTTTACACTTGATTTGGGTCGCATCTTCGTTATATAGCTGTTCCAGCGCAAAAGCCTTTTTATGGAGTTCCCAATGGACACATTCGTGAACAATAGTATTATTGTAAGCGCCAAGGTTCCGCTGGAAAGCTACATTCGGGTCAACGATAACAGTTCCCGGCATGACGTGCTTTACCGTCTCTGCTTTTTTCTCTCCATCGTACAGTTTGGCGTCTGTTTCACGAAAATAGATCTGCCCGAAAACACTCATATCCTCCGATATGCGGTGCTGCACTACTGTGAGTTTCATCCGTCTTGCCAGCTCAGAGGGATTGACCCACGTCGGCTGAAGGAGTGCTTCTTTGTAATACTTCCGCAGGAAAGCCTCCGCTTCCTTTTCCAGGTCATCCTTATAAATGATTGGAACAAGCGCATTGGACATCGGACGTTTCTGGTGGTTCCGCCTGTTGTACACGCAAACATCGTATATTTCCAGGTCGCTCAGTTTACGGTCCAAATCTCCACGGCATCGAATCATAAACCACTGGTGCGCCGCCTCGGATTCATCGTTATGGTAGCGGTCTTCATCATGGATAATAAGCGTGGCATCCATAACTACATCGAATTCTATGGCCGAGCCGGGGAGGTCAGATACATCGACAAACTGCAAATCTGTATCGTAAAGTTCAATTTCGCCGACATTTCGGACTCTGTTGAGGCGCAAATCAAGAACAGAGGGGTCAACAGAAGGAAGAAATTCCTCAATCGCCCTCCACATCTGATTATCGAGGTTATTCTCAACATACTCCTTGAATGATCGGCTTTGTCTCATATGAACGCCCCCTACAGTGAAAAATGTAGGCTTTTCTCATTCACCACTCAGCGTAAATGCCGTTAATATTTAGCTGTCTTTCGCCAATTGGCAATACCTTTATAGCCTTACAATAATGCATCGTTTAAATACTCTCTGACTCGTTGTTCCAGTTCTTCTGCCGTAAAAGCGCAGGGCTGAAGCCGCTCCGCCCACGCACGGCCAGGATGTAAGCAATCCCAAAGAGGCATCCTGCCCCTATGACGGCCTTTTCCGGGATCGTGGTTACCAAAGCCGTCCAAAACGCGGTTCCATACCGGTTTAAACCTCTCAATCAATAAAGACTCCGTCAATGGAATCCAGATATCGTCTACGGAAAGAAATCGACAACGGAAGTCCTCCAATTTTAGATTTGTTGCAGCATCCAGGGATTTGGCATGGTCGGTTAACCGTTTGAATAACGCCGTTCCGGGATCAACATCATCGCCTTGTCCACCTTTCCTGGCACCGTCAGGAACCGCCTTCCCCACATAGATGGGGCAGGCATACTGGCCGTTGCGGTTTACTTCTGCGAGAACTTCATAAGCAGGAAAGTCGCCCAGATAGTACAGTGCATATACTCCGGCTCCGATGAATGGCTCTGGCGGCAAAGGATACGTCTCAGACTCCAAAAGAGCATTTGCTACGCTTGCGCCCAAGTGCCGTTTATCCAGTGGGTTGAAGGGTTCAAATACCGGATAATCTGATTTCTTAGCCATTGTGTTTCACCAGTCCTTTCATCTGTGTAATGACGGAGTCGCCGACTGCCTTCGCTAATTTCACAGGCACCGCATTTCCGATTTGTCTCATACTCTCAGTCCAGGATGCACTAAAGATATAATCATCCGGGAAAGTTTGTATCCGCGCACTTTCTCGAACTGTATAGTAGCGGACACTGCCATCATCCAGTACAACCATGTTTTCGCCGCCGGGCACGCCGTGTGCGCCAGCCTTGATAGTCTTGGACGGTTCGTCCATTTTACTGCCTGAATGCCCCGCATAAATCCGGGCGCCATCTCTGAACTCATGATTATAGTAAGCACCAACCCCATGCTCATCGGCGGGATTAGGCAAGTCTCCAATCGCATCTCGAACGGTCTGCCACCTCTGCAGCGGTGTGTCCGTTTCCTCAACAGCACGACGTACTGAACGCAGTTGTGCTGTTGACAGCGGCATTTCGCTCGGCTTTTTCATGTCGTGTTCCTGCCAATAATCACCGGTAACCCACTTGGAATATAGCAAAGATTCCTGTGAGTGGGTAGCATTCGGAAAGCTCCAGCTTATATTGCTGTCACTTCTGAAGCCTACGATAATAACACGGTGCCGGGATTGCGGCACACCGTAGTCAGCGGCATTCAGCAATCGAAAAACAACATTGTAGGACAGACCATCGTCATGCCCGGCCGTGTGGTGCTTTTCCAGCAGCGACATGTGTTCTTCCCATGTCATATTCTCTTTTTTTACGATCTCCGGGTGCTGAAGCTGTAGCAGAATATAATTAAAGTAGGAGCTAAAAGACTTCCTTAAAAGCCCTTTTACATTTTCAAATATAAATGCTTCAGGCTGCGTCTCGCGCACAGCGCGCACGGCTTCAGGAAACATATCCCGCTTATCATTGTAGGCCTGATGCTTTCCGCCTAACGAAAATGGCTGGCACGGTGGTCCTCCAGCAACAAGTTGGATACTCCCCGTATAGCCATTATAATTTACGGTTCTTACATCCGTTTGGTATACCTTCCAATCTCTAACGCCCGGATATCCATTTGCGATATTTTCCTTGATGTTTTCGCAAGAGGCCTTATCCCACTCAAAAAGAGCCTTATGGTCAAATCCCGCCTGCTGCAAGCCAAGTGCCAATCCGCCCGTCCCGCTAAATAATTCTATCGAATTCATAATACCTCAATCCTGTCTTTCCGTGGTAAAAAGTAATCTATTTTGCATCTTTGACATATTCAACTATGTCTCCGAAATCCGCATCTAACACAGCACAAATCTTCTCAAGCACTGACATGGTCACTTCCTGGTCTTTCTTCATACGGGTAACCGTGTTGGGTGCAATATCTGCGGCCCTGCGCATTTCAGCGACACTCATGTTTTTATCTATCAACAACTTCCAGAGTCTGTTATATGAAACTGCCATACCTATCCTCCAACTCTTACAGCCACAAACGGCAATACTGACTCTTCAACCATCAAGAGAACTTAATAGATATTGTACCACATGACAGCCCTCATTACAATAGCTTTTCGCATTAAATTGCGAGTTTTTACCCTCTCGATTCGAGAACGCTTGTTCCTGTATGTTGATAGCTCTCTAAAAAGAAACCATAGCACATCTTAACGATAGCCCTACTCTGTAACGATAGCTTTTCTATCGTTACAGAGTACCACCAAAATGGTGAACCGCCTTGTCAAAACCGCCATTTTGCCTATGCCACCACAGTGTTGAAAATAGAAAAACCGCCCAGAAACGGCGGATTTACGGCATTTTTGAGGGTATGGAATTGTATCAATCTCGGCGTGGTTTTGTCCTTTCTTTTGATTCTTCCTGTTGGATCATGATGGGTCCTGAATACCGCGCTGTTTCCTTCTCTCCCGCAGCTTAAGCTCCTGCCCCTGATCGGAAGGAATATAATACCGGCATCCCTCCGCCTCCGGGGGCATGTAATTCTGCTTCACCCAGTGTCCGGGATAATCATGCGGATACCGGTATTGGGCTCCGGATCCGAGACGCTCCTGGCCTGCATAATGCGTGTCCCGCAGATGGACGGGCACGGGGCCGAATGCGCCTTTCTGCGCGTCGGCCACGCTCTTTTCAAGTGCCGTCGCAACGCTGTTGGATTTCGGGCTCTCGCACACCGCGATAATCGCCTGCGCCATGGAAAGCCGGGCCTCCGGCAGGCCGACCATCTCCAGCGCCTGTGCGGCCGCCACGGCCTGCAGCATGGCCGTAGGATTCGCAAGCCCCACATCCTCACTGGCGTGCGCGATGATACGCCGCGCAATCAGCCGCGGATCCACCCCCGCATACAGAAGCCGGGCAAACCAGGCCAGCGCCGCGTCGGAATCACTGCCCCGCATGCTCTTGCAAAAGGCGGAGAGCATATCGTAGTAAAGCGATTCATCACAGCGGATCACAGGCTTCTGGATGGATTCCTCCGCCACCGGCAGGGTCACGTGAATGACGCCTTTCTCATCCGGCTCCGTGGTCAGCACGGCCAGCTCCACTGCGCCCAGCGCCGAGCGTACATCCCCATTGGCGATGCGCGCGATATGGTGGACGGCATCCTCATCCATCCGCACGTTCAGGTTGCCGAAGCCACGCTCCCTGTCCTCCAGCGCCCGGTGGATGGCGAGAATCACATCGCTTTCACACAAAGGCTTGAACTCAAAAATCCGGCATCGGCTGACGATAGCCGGCGTCATGGAAACAAGCGGGTTTTCTGTTGTGGAGCCGATGAAACGCACCACCCCGCGCTCAATGGCCGGCAGAATGCTGTCGCTCTGGGATTTGCTCCACCGGTGACATTCGTCCAGCAGCAGGTAGGTGGCCTGCCCATAAAGGGAACGCCGGTCCTGCGCCTCTTTGATCACCTTGCGCACATCGGCCACACCGCTTGTGACTGCGTTGAGCTGGACGAAGGCGGAGTGCGTTGTGCCCGCGATGATGGAAGCAAGCGTTGTCTTCCCGCAGCCGGGCGGACCATAGAAGATTGAGGAAGTCATCCGGTCCGCCTCGATGGCGCGGCGCAAAAGGCGCCCGGGACCCACCAGATGAGCCTGCCCAATCAATTCATCCAGCGTTCGCGGGCGCATGCGGTCGGCCAGCGGGGAAAGCTGCTCCTCTTTTTGTGAAAACAGATCCTGCACGGCAATCTCTCCCATTCTCGAACGTTCTTATATTATATCCCCGTTGCATTCAAATGACAAGAGCGCACGCTCAGTCCTTCCCCGAAGGCCCGGAGTCCTGGAAAAAGATGGCAAAGGGGATTGACATTCTTTTCGGATGGGTGTATAGTATGGCAGGCAAACGGTTCATAAAATGAACTATTTGCCACGGACGTCTGTTCTTTTCCGCCATGCGAAATCCGAAGGCCCGGCATCCACCTGCCGGGCCGCCAGACAGCTTTTTTAATTCAGAACAGCTGCTTACTCTCCTTCTATCACCGCGCCGTCCGTCTTTACAAGGACGCCTCCCCGCGGGTCTTCCTCGACATCATCCAAACTGAGGCCAACGTCCTCCAAAAACCCCTGTTTCACGGTCTGATCAAGCCCGCCGTCCCAGAAATAAGCGCTGAACCGTTCGGCCAGCTCCCGAGCATGCTTCCCGGTAAATGTAAACGTGAATGTTTCCATGGCGATTCCTCCTCCGCGATCTGTATGCAAAGATTATAAAATAATTCTAACCCATCCGTCTGTTTCCTGTCAAGTTTATCCAATCCCAATGCGTTTCTCCGCTTGCATCGCTGTCATCCAGCAGAGAATTGCGCGCAAAAAGTTCATTTATTTAACTATTTTCCGGCTGAGCTTACGCACGGCCGGTCAGAAAAAAAGGAGTATGTATCATGACTGAATCCAGCCTTTCCTCCCGCCCGAAAAAACACCGGCTTGGCCGCGCACTGCGAAATATTCTTCTCGTGCTGCTGGTGCTCGTGCTCCTCGCGGCAGGCATTCTCTATGCGATGTTCCATCGGGAGCTCAATACGCTCCGCTCCCTTGAGCAGGTGGGCGATGCGCACCTGTTCACCATGGATTACACCGGCGATTATGCGCTGGACGATTTTCTTGAAACCGGGGCCTCCAGCGACGCGGAGCTGGTTTCCTACCTGACGCGCCAGCTGCTCAAGGGCATTCCGATGAACTTCGATCTGCCCGATCTGGGATGTTCCACCTATTCGGCGCAGCTTGAAGACGGCACCCCCATCTTTGGACGCAATTTTGACATGTATGACTCCCCGGCGCTGCTGGTAACGACGCGTCCTGAAAACGGATATGCCTCCATTTCCATGGTCAATCTCGCCTACATTGGCTACAGCAGCGAAAAACTTCCCACCAGCCTGAAAAACAGCATCATGACGCTTGCAGCGCCTTATGTGCCTCTGGACGGCGTCAACGAAAAGGGCCTGTGTGTGGGTGTGCTGCTGATTGACACGGAGCCCACCCATCAGCAGACGGATAAGGTGGATATTACCACCACCTCCGCCATCCGCATGCTGCTGGATAAAGCGGCCACCGTGGAGGAAGCCGTCGCCCTGCTTGAGCAGTATGACATGCATGCCTCGGCCAACAGTTGCTATCATTTTCACATTGCCGACGCACAGGGCGGCAGTGTCGTCGTCGAATACGTGGATCATGTGATGAATGTGGTAGAAAGCAAGGCGGCCACCAATTTCCTGCTGACCCCTGGCGACTATGACTTTGGCGCAGGCCAGGATCGATACGCCACGCTCATGGATACGCTCCATGAAACCGGGGGCGTATTGGCCGATTCCAGCGCGGCCATGGCCCTGCTTCAATCCGTCAGCCAGCAGCCCCAGGAGGGCAAGCGTTCCTCCACCCAGTGGTCCTGCGTATACGATCAGAGCCGGGCGACGGTTGATATCGTGATGAACATGGATTACGACACGGTGTACTCCTTCAGCCTGAACTGAATGCCAAAAACGGCAGCTCTTTCGTTTGAAGACGAAAGGCTGTCGTTTTTCTTTAAAGGCGGATGCGTTTTACGGGCATGCAGGCATGCGGAGGAGAGCCTGTCCGGGCATCATCCGATATTCTTTCCTTAATTCCAACCATCGGCATCATACTTATCACGTTTGCCCAAATTGCATTCATCGCACAGGGTCCGCAAATTAGACGGCACTGTTTTTCCTCCTTTGGAAACGGGGATAATGTGATCCACATGCAGCTTGATGCCATCTTCCTGACTGCGCCCACAGAGTACGCAGCGAAAATGGTCTCTTTTAAGAATGTCATAGCGCAGCGATGGGGTCACCTGCCTTCTCTGATATTCCGCTGTATTTTTAATTTCTCTGCGCTTTAAAGCCGTTTCATACATGCGAATCATCTCATCAAATGTATACTCCTTTCTGCGACTATATGAATTGCGCCCCATTAAACTTGTATATGTTGCGTGATAAATTATGCGAGGCACCACCACCGGGCACAGCGTCGTTTGCGCACATAGCTCCTTTTCCTTTAAATGGTAAAAACGGTAAGGCACTTTGCAAGTCCTTGCCTCCCGCGGCGTTGTTTCTCCGGGGATTCTGGAGAGCTCATACAGATATTGATCAAAGAGGCTCTGATTTCTGCGGACCCGCTGGATCCAGCTGTAGTATCCTTCAAGTTCCTGACCAACTTTGCTGAGCAAATGCTCATCAAAATTGAATCGATCAAACTGCGATTTCGTGTTAAGCGTCTCCGTATAATGATAGATATCCTGAAGAGTATCGTCAAATGTGTATTTCTCATTTAATGCACGAGTGGCCCTATATCGTTTGCTTGTACGCATCACCCTAGAAGTCAAAAGTTTTCTTCTTTCCTTCTGGATCCCGATAATCAACCCTGTCAAAACACTCGCAAAAACGATAAACGGCAAATTATTCATCATCCACAAGATCGAATTCATTTGCATAGAAAACCCGCTTCTTTCGTCACGCCTGCCGAATGAAGTTTTCTCTTACGGGCGGCCCTGCCTTTCGTTTCCTTCCATATGCTCTTCGAAGGATCCGCTTTGGCTCTCCGCCCACCGCTTTATATTTCATCCGCCATCGGCCTCATCAGCACAACCCCCTGAGGCACCGCCTGAGGCGAGAGCTCCAGGCTGTCCACGGGCTGGGCATCCTGAGCGTTCATGACCGCCAAAAAAGGGCGCACGGTTTCAATGGGATACGTGCACCGCATGGTTTTTACATGCATGGGGATCACACAGCGCGGCTTTGCCACCCGGATGATCTCGCTGGCCTGGTGTGCATCCACGGTGTAAAAGCCGCCGACAGGGATCATCATCACATCCGCGTTCCGAATAACCGAGAGGATTTCCTCATCCGGCATGCATCCCTGGTCACCCATGTGCACAATCTTCAGGCCCTCGGCGTCAAAAAGGCGGATGGCATTGCATCCACGCCGGGCTCCTTTCGCATCGTCGTGCCAGGATTCCACCGCCCGCGTGCGGAATCCGCCCACGCATGCTTCCTGAAGCCCGCGCACGATGACCGGCGCTTTGCGCAGCATGCCGGTGTTGTTGTGATCGTGGTGGTCGTGGCTCATGGTGACCAGATCCGCCTCAAGCGGAATCATGCGGATGCCCACGCTGTCGTCGTATGGATCGGTGACCGCCACCGTGCCGTCCGCGGCCGTCATGCGGAAACAGGAATGGCCTATCCACTCCATTTTCATGCATTCTCATCCTTTCTGCCTCAAAATCGGGACGAGCAAACCGGCATGATGCCGGCTTCCGTTTGCTACCAAGGCATGGCATTCATGCCGGGGTGCCTTTCCCCAGGATGGGGGGAATCTTTTCTCCTCCCTTCGGGGGAGAAAAGCGTTTTGCCGGCGGTCTGCAACCGGCATAAGCCGGTTGGATCCCCGACGAAATGCTGTAAATCTTGCGCCCGGGGCCGAAGCTGCGCAAAAGGATTTACAGAACAAACTCCTGCTTCGCCGCCTGCACGCGCGCTTTGCACCAACCGGCCAGACAGGCTCCCGCTTCGCGCATGCCGCTGCGGTCTCCTTCGCGCAGCATCTCTGCCGCACGGGCGCGTATGCCGTCCAGCCCGGTCAATACACGGCGCTCATCCTGCCACAACAGGCGCAGCATCTCCAGCGCGAGCTGCCTTCCGGACCGGCTCATCGGCAGAGGCTCCTCTTTGAGAAAGCGTGCGGCCAGCTCCTGAGCCGGCTCAAGCAGCCCGTCCCAGTCAACCAGGGGCGGCGCTTCCTGCCAGGCCGCGCCCAACCGCCCCAGCAGCGCATCATCGGGGGAAAGCATCCACAGCCCCCCTTCTTCCCGGCAGAGAAAGCCCGCCGTGCGCAGGGCTCCGCACAGGCGGCGCCTGTCCGCTTCCTCTCCACAGTGCCGCGGCGCATCCGTGATCAACAGGGCGCCGCCCGAGGGCGCAAAGCGCATAAAGCCCCGTCCGCCGGCGTGCAGCAGGGCTTCGCGCGCCATGGCGCGCAGGCTTTCGCTCACAGCCGCCATGTGACATCCATCCGGGCCGACGCGGTTTTTTCCCCGCCGACAAACAGATCATACTCAAGCCGCAGTTCTCCGCCCGTCTGCGTGCGCTCCATGGCGACGCTGTGCGTAAAAACCGCCACAGGAATTTCGCCGTAATCCGTCTCATAGGTGCTGCTTGTCCGCTCGCCGGGCACAAAGCGCAAGGTGCCGCTCATGCCGCCGCGCCGCCGCATGGCCGCCTGCCGGGAGCCGGCGGTCAGCACCACATGGGCGCGCTCTCCCTCCTGCTCCTCATCGTATTCAAGAAGGATGCCGCCGTCCTGCATCCGGCATATGCCTGCGCGGGCATGTTTTGTCTCATGCACATGGCCCTGCGGATCGGTCATCTTGGCGAGCAGGCGGATCCTCGCCCGCCGTTCCGGCCGGCCCTTTTCCAGTCTTTCTTCCTCAGCCACGGTCTCCCTCCTTCTTGCCGGCGGCGCCCGGCACAATATCCAGCAGCATGCATAGAGCAACCGCGCAAAGCGCAAACCCTGCCGCGGTCGGCAGCAGGATTTCCTCCGTCACCGGATAGCAGCAGCCCGCCGCCGTGGCAAAAAGCACGAGGCAGGCTGGCAGGCGCAGCGCCGGTGCCAACACCACGGCCAGGATGCACAGCACATCCAGAAACAGCCACGCTCCCATGCTCACCCCCGGGCAGACGATCAGAGCCCCCAGCGCCAGCACAAAGGCCTGCCGGATGGCGCTCCTGTCCCGCCTGCTCCGCACAAGCGCACACAGGCCTATATACAGCGCCAGCCCCGCCAGCGTTATGCCGCGCAAAAGCACCGTGAAATGCCCCTGCGTGTAATATTCTGTCGCATTGGTCACAGGATCCAGCGCCGGCACCTGCCTGAGCATGAAGTATTCCGGCATTTCCTCCATCGCCGCGCGCGGGAACAGGCCCATCAGGTTCGGCGCACCGGCGGCATACGGCGGCAGGCTGAAGTTCGCGCGCAGCAGGCTTGTGAGCGCAGCGCCCACAGGCATGCCGCAGGCCATGGCGGGCACGCACAGAAGAAGCGCCGTC
>ENA-ORNG01002423-ORNG01002423.1-human-gut-metagenome-genome-assembly--contig:-NODE-2423-length-11401-cov-8.457782_pt1 | contig 11401 bp, 10 predicted proteins | sample MGYA00242113_ERZ509018 | MGnify/ENA primary metagenome ERZ509018 (study PRJEB26280, sample SAMEA2338711) | human gut metagenome | biome: human gut; feature: human-associated habitat; material: faeces... | reverse complement strand
GCGGGGCGGTACCGGTTGGACCACTTTCGTTCCAGCTTTAGCCGGATAGCAGATTGACAAGAGGATTGCACAAGAAACCGCATAACTTGCAGCTGTCATTCCAACCGTTCCGAATAGGAATAACGGAACAATCGAAAGCAGTAGTGAGATGACGCTGCAAACAAACATGGCCTTTCTGAGGCTGGCAGCGTTGTCAAATTTGAACAAGGCAATTGCACCAAGCAGGATAATCAAAATTGTGAGGATTCCTGTCAACAGCGGCGTGAAATTCGCATACCCTACGGGGAGCAGACTGAAATATGAATACACTTCAATAGTTTGTTTGGTTGGACTTGTCGCGAACACCATGACAGTACCGATCGGTAGTATCTCTAAAATTAATGCTATACCCTGTAACGCAAGAGCGGACAGATGATAGGCTCTATTCGTTGCTTTCATTAAATCCCTCTTCTTTCGTGTGTAGATGTAAAGAATTGCTATTGCAACAATGATAAGACCCAGTGTCCAGATATAACTTTGACTTACCAAAAATAGCGGTGAAATTATGAAAGCGATGCCAATAATGAAAATGATTACACTTATTACACTTGCAAGCATACGCTTTGAATAATTCAGCGACTCCAAAATAATATTGTCAGCTTGTTCTTTCATATCAACCTCCTCTATCCTTTTTCCAGACAGCAATTCAGTGATGGAAACGCCTAAAACATCTCCAAGCGGTTTTAACAATGAAGTGTCAGGAAGTCCTTTTCCTGTTTCCCATCGTGAAATTGCTTTATCTGTTACCATAAGCTTTTCGGCCAATTCTTTTTGTGTAAAACCCTTTTGTTTTCTGAGTTCGGCAATAAAGCGTCCTGTTATATTTTTGTCCATATTCTTGCCCCCTGTTAGCTATATTTTATCAAAAAGCACTTAGAATCGAAACCTATGAATCGTAGAGTTGGCACTTTTTCAGTTTTCAAAGGGGATATTCTTATAAACATTATACCTTAAAGAAGCAAATCTTTCTATCGCCGTCTCTTACAGCCAAATAACTGTTGCCTATCACATCGGCACATAAACAGTAAGTCTTGAAAAAGATTTGCTGCTTTTTTGCGTCTATCTTTGGCATTTCAAAAAAACGGTTGTAGTAAAGAGTGAAAGGAAGGATTTTGAAGGGACGCTATATTATGCGCTTGAAGGCATAAATGAAATATAAATACGACGGCATTATGTACATAGCCGAGGGGCTTTCGTTTTGAAAGCCCCTCGGCTATTTTATGGCAGAATGGAAGTAAAACATTCGCTATTTGATTTGCTGTTTCCATCTTGCTTCTATAATCCGGGTATATGTTTATGTAGTGCCTAATCCTCCCGGTCTTTTCCGTTCGACCAGCTTTGGGCGTCCGATTTCTCTTTACATTCACTCATTTGTTCGGTTTCTTCAGCAGGAATTGCCGGGCGTGCTATGTGCCATTTTACTGACACTTTATTGCCGCCTTCCGGGCGAAGTAGTCTTTTCCCCCATCCAATCACGGTATCTACAAGGGCGACCCATATTCTTGTAACGACAAAAAGAATTAAACACACAACGAAAAATGGGAATAGATAGCTCAGTAGTTCTTTCATAAATCTGCTCTATTTTCCCGAAAACCGTTTGTAGAACTTAGCAAAATCCTCGTGCTCTTCCGGCTGATATATATAGACCAGATAATCCTCGTCATTTTCCGGCAAGGTGGCAAACTGGGTATAGCCTGCCATGATACCGCCCTGATGATAAATCGTATACATGCCCGTTGAGATCTTTGCCTTTTTAATGCTGTCTCTTGTGAAGATTTCCGCTTCGCTGCACCCTTCCAATTCGGGAGTGGTTTGCAGCAAAGCAATGCTCATGTCCGACTCACGGTAACCAATAATCAGGCTTGTATATGTGTAGGTGGTTTTTCTGGCAATAATATAATCGCTGGTTTTTATATTAAGCCCATAGCCGTAGACGATCTTCCATGTATCGCCGTCTGGCATCGCTTGGCTAAATAGCTGACGAATCAAGCCCTTGTTTTGCTCCGATCTTTCAATGTCCCATTTTTTCTTTCTGAATAAGCTCATATTGTCCTCCTGTTTATAGGGTAGTATTCCCCTGTGAAAATCCACCCTTACTCCTTGAGCGTCGAGATTTTTGCTTTCTGTATTTCGCTGCCGAGAACGTGGAGCAGGGTATTACAATCCTGCCCCACGTTCTGCTGTTTCATTTTCTGCTGCTTAAAAGCACCTTGTCATAGCTTAATCTGTTCAACGATGCTTGGAATCGGAATTTTGAGACGTGTCCGGCACAGTCTCGGAGTCCTGACGGGAAAACCACTCGGCTTTCTTCCCGATAACTTCCCCGGATACTGCATCGATCTTGTAGGAATACGCACACTTGTCCGTGTAGAACTCCAGAATGTAGCAAGGCTTGCCCTGATTGCGGCTCAGCTCCTCTCGGGTGAACACGATTTTTTGCGCTGTCTCATCCAGCCCTGCGTCCTCTAATGCGATCTGCTTTGCCTTTTCCAAGCCGATAAACTCCGGGGCAGGGGGAGTGATCTTATCGCAGGTCTTATCCATGATCACGCCCAGAACGGCGTCGATTTTGTAAGTCCAACGAGCAGAGGCGCTTTCAAAGGCGAAGTAATAGTAGGGCGACTTGATGCCGCCGGCAACCAGCGTTTCCTCGGTAAAGATGACTTTTTCGCTGACCCCGGCATCGTCCAGTGCGATTTTCTTCGCGTCCGCCAGAAGAATGAAGTGGTAAGCCTCCATGATGTTGCCGTTCTTGGCGTCCACCTTGTAGGAATACTGCTTCTTCGCGGTGTAGAACTCTAAGATGTAGCAGGGCTTGCCAGAATTGCGGTTCAGCTCCTCTCTGGTGAACACGATCTTTTGTGTGGCTTCATCAAGTCCCGCGTCCTTCAGGGCGATCTTCTTTGCTTCTTCCAAAGAGATGAAATCCGCAGTGTCGATTTCCGTTGTGACGGTCTCTTTCTGCTTTTTCTCCAGAACGATGCCCAACACCGCATCAATGCGGTATGTCCACTGTGTTTTTGCATCGGCAAAGACGAGCTGGTAGTAAGGCGTTTTGATGCCGCCGCTCACAAGGGTTTCCTCGGTAAAGCTGACTTTATCCTTGCATCCGGCATCGTCCAGGGCGATTTTCTTCGCTTCGGAAAGAGTGATAAATTTCCCGGCGTAAATAATGCTGCCGCTCTTTGCGTCGATTTGGTAGAAATATTGATTCGTCCCGGTATAGAACTCCAGCAGGTAGCAGGGCTTGCCCTGATTGCGGCTCAGCTCCTCTCGGGTGAACACGATCTTCTGCACCAGTTCATCAAGCTTCGCGTCCTTCAGTGCAATCTTCTTTGCTTCCTCCAAGGAGATGAACTTCGATACACTGACAGAAGAAATGCCAGAGACCTCTTGGAATTTAAGAAGCTCGTCCAACGACATGCGGGCAACCTCGTCCGTGGGCAGACCGGTTTTGTTTGCTGCGGTAAGGATCCAGTCGGCGCGGCCAAGGGAGACATGGAATTCCTCGGCGATCTTCGCCACTTCGGCGTTTTCCGTCAGTTCGGAGTGGAAAACCAGTGTGCCGACGGCATCGGTCTGCTCCAAGGCCTTCCGGATCTCCGCGGAGAGAGAGGCTTTTAGTTCGGCATTCGCATCAAGACGGGAATCAAAAGAGATCAGAACAGTCGCTTCGCCATTTTCCATATATCCGCAGGCCTCGTAGGCGGCGACCGTGCGCGTTAGAGCGGTCTCGACACTCTGCTTTCCCAGCGCAACATCGCTGAGCGCATTTTCTGCATCGCTGTTCAAGCAGCGGACATTCTTAACGATCTCGCTTTTGGCAATCGTATATTCCACGCTGGGGTTGACATCCATTGTGAAGGTGCCTGCTGTCGCATTGCTTCGGATGGCATGTGTGGCGATGCCGGTACAGAGAACCAGTGCAAGGCAGGCAACCATTGTTCCAAGCTTGGCCCAACCGGGCTTTCTTTTGGTATTTGCTTCGCTTTCCGCGTCAGCGATAAGCTCGTCATTGATTTTTCCGATCGAACGAAGAAGAACTTCGGTTTTCATAGCATAATTCCCTCCTTTTCAAGAAATCGTCTTAATTCGTTTCTCATACGGAAAAGCAAAGACGTTACCTTGCTCTCGCTCATTCCGTATGCGTCCGCAATATCCCGTATTGCGTAGAGATGATAGTATCTGCGGACAAAAATGTTACGGTTCAGCTTGGGCTTTGCATACAGGAAGCGGTCAATGGCGGCAGCCAACTCATTTTCTTCGATGGTCTGCTCCACAGTCGCTTCCGAAGGAACGCAGGCTTCCAGCTCAGACAGCGCGAGGACTACTTGTCCGTGTCCGCGTTTTTCGGCAGTATACCGCTTATAACGGTTCAGAGCGAGGTTGCGCGTGATTTTCCCTAAGTAGATCGACAAACGGTTCGGACGCTGCGGCGGGATCGAACTCCATGCGCCGAGGTATGTATCGTTGGCACATTCCTCCGCATCCTCTTTGTTACGCAGTATGTTATATGCAATCGTATGGCAGTAGCTCCCGTACTTTTCTGCGGTGGCGGTAATCGCGCTCTCGTTACGCGCCCAGTACAATTCTATGATCTCATGGTCTCTCATTGCGCCCTCCCTTCTCTCTGCGTAAAGGCCTTTCACCTATATAGACAACAAAAATCGCCGTTCATTGCGTGTATTGCACACAAAGTATGCTTGTAAATTCATTATATCGTGTGGCAGATCTGATTTCCACCGGAATAAGCACGCTGATTTAAGGAAGCAGCCACAAAAGCTGCAGCGGCGGGGAAGATGAGCCCCATAGCGCAAAATAAATACATACGATTTTTCCGCTCCCGACTATTGAGGAATACAAAATGTCTCGCGAAATGGCAGACTAAATGGCAGGGTTTGCGCCGATGACACGAAAAAGACGCTGTGGTATAATCGTATCGTCCCCCAATGGGTCGTGAAACCCGGCATGAATGCCGAATACTGCCCAAAGGAGTGCTGAGTATGAAATATTGTCCCTATTGCGGCGCCGATTTTGCAGATGGCGCCGCTTCTTTCTGCATGGAGTGCGGAAAGAGTCTGCCGACTGCGGAAGATGGTCAGAAAAAGCCAAAAGAGAAACCCGTAAAGTCGCAAAAGCGTATGGAAAAGAAGCGCAAGCACCCGTCCCCCAAGCCACGGAAAAAGCATGAAAAGCCTGTCGGCGAACACATGGGAGGAGCTTTTCATCCAAAGAAAGATGGATATGACGGCTACTATGACGATGTTCTGCCTTCAGATGCAGGAAAACTGAAAGAGGGGCCTGACATGGAATTGGTGAAGAAGGTTTCCGCCGTGGCGGGAGTCATGCTGCTGATTGTTATTCTGTGCGTTGTCGCAATGTATTTGTTGTGAGTGCTGTAATTCGCGCCGCCTTGCCGTGTAATATGGGAAAAGGACAGACAAGGAGTGAGCAAAATGAAATATATATCCAAAGGTATGGTAATCAAAGCCTCCACAGAGGATCTTCTGTTCGTGACCCGCTGCAGCGTAGATTTTCAGCTGACCGGGGAACAGGCTGCGCTCTGGCTTAACGGCAGATTTGGGTTTGCAAAAAACCGCGAGAATGTGCCGGAGGTAAAAGCCCTGCAGCAGCTTAAACGTCAGGGGCTTGTTGAAATTACAGAAGGTGATAAGCCCGTTTTTGAGTATCGTGCATTGACGCAGTGCGTTCTGACGCCTGCGAAGCCGCAAGGAGTTCGTGCGATTCTAAGCGCACGCCAAAAAGAACTGCTGCTATGGCTGACAGAAGCCGGACTTCGGCTCACCACGGCAGAACTGGTATTCCTGACAGAACATCATGTAGCACCGCAAATAAACCTGTTGGGGGATAGAAACAGGCAGAACCTGACGGAAACAATCTATACGCAGGAAACCATTTTTGATAACATTCTGGAAGCCCAAATGGAACACGCCGCAGTGCGGGATGAGGTTGTTTCCGCATTGCTCAGGCTACTGAAGAAAAAGAGAATCCTTCTGCTGTGAGGTGCGTAATGAGAGAAAAATTCGAAAAAATCCCACCGCCGCTGCAAAAACAGATTATAATGAGATGTGGAGCCGCGCTGGTAAGCCTTTTATTGATGGTGGTGTCTCTGTTGTTGGAGGGCAACCTTTATCTGTCTCTTTCCGTCCTGCTCTTTTTCGCCTTTTATGGGTTCAGTGCATTGCAACTGCTATATAGAGCAGTCACCAATCAAATAGTGGTAATTCGTGGTCACTGTACCGGGCTGGAAAAAACTCCGATGCGCCGCCGCATCAAAACGCTCTATCTGTGGTCAGACCCACATACAGTGAAAATACAGATCTCCGGAAAACTTCGAAATGTTGATGAGGGCGACATCATCACGGTATATACGGCAACCGGCACACCGGTATATGAAAACGAAGGCTGCCAACAGCTTAGCACATATTTGGCAATCGATATTTTGAAAGGAAGAGGATCAAAATGACAAAAGGCGATGAGATCCGCGGATTAGTCAGGGAAATAGAGAACAGAGTCGAAGCGGGCATCCTGCCGGATGGGAACTGTATATTCGACCCGCTTCGAGTGAGGCTTGCGTTGGAGTTTGTTCTGTCTGTGCTGGAGCAAGGTACCCCGGTGAAAACAGCGAAGTGCCCGGCGAAAACAGTGGAAAGCAATTGACTGTCATATGAGAACCTGCTATAATACAATCATAAGTATCAAGGTTTCCTACGCGGAACACCAGAGTATTCAAGTTATAAAGTGTCAATTAACACATTTGTGTTGGTTGGCACTTTTTTTGTTTCTCGGTTTCTTCCCGAAATGGGTTGAAATAAATCATGTTATAGCAGGCAGCACCTGCAAGAAAGGAGCATCTTATGTTCAAGGTAATCGCAACTGATGTCGTCATCTCTAAGGGATATGACGGCGCCCCGGCTCTCAAATTCTCCGAAAACGGGGAGAGCGTCCGGTTCCGCATCGGCAAAAAGGTGTACGACACCCGCGCCGAAAACAACACCCGATGGGTAAACCTCTCTGTAAAAGCCTTTGGCCCGGTATGTGAGCGCATCAAAAAGATGCAGCTTAAAGAGAGCTCGTTCATCAATATTCTCGGCCGCCTGGACGAGGATGTCTGGGAGGACAGCACGACGCATGAAAAAAGAAGCGCCATGGTGGTCATTCTGGATGAGATTGAGTATTGCTCCTCCGGCGGCGGAAAGCAGAAGACCGAGGAAGCTGGGGAACAGCCCAGAGCGGCTGGCGCACCCGCAAAGTCTGCCTCCAACGGAGAGATGCCCGGTAATTTCACCGGCTTTGAACCCTTCGGCGGCGTAAATTCGTTCTTCGACGAATAATCAATCGAAGAACTACAAATGGATCGGGCGCATTAAAACGCACATGAGTATCTATGTGGACTCATGTGCGTTTTTTGCGTTCAGAAAGGACAATATATGCAAAACAAAGAATTCAAGCGCCACATCGCCTATGAGGTTTTGACCATACTGGGGACATTGGCTCTGCTGCTGTTTGTTTGCAGGCTTTGGCCGATTCTCTTATTGGTGATACTCGGTATTTTTATCGCCGCCATGCGACTGCTCTTTCTCTCTGCCAGAAAAGTGGAGAATATCCCGCCTCTGCTTCCGGCTGCTCGCCCAGAACCTACGGATCAGGATATCCGGGACATGGCGTTCGGCTCAATGCAGCGGCGGATTACAGAGCTGGTCACGGCCGATTTCCCCAACGCCAGATGGGTATGGAAGACGCCTAATGCCATGCACAATATTGCGACAGGCAACGAGGTGCGAATCCTGCTCAACCATGCCGGCGGATACCGTGAAGCGATCGTTGTGATTCGCGGCCTTCAAGTGTGCAGCCTGACCTACCCGCACGCGGAAGAAGTCAAGATGCCGGAAACGGAAAATGATGAGACGGGCGCAGAGGAAAACGAGGATGACACTCCGCAGAAGGTCGATCCCCCGGAGAATTATGAGTATCTGGCTTTTGAATGGGTGGACGCCCATGTTATGGAACTCAATGAGCGGTGCAACGAGAGCATCGCGCAAGGGCTATCCATGCTGGAAATAACGGCGGCAGAACTGCCTGCACGAGAAAGCTGGCCGGACATCTGCCGGGAGCTGGAACGAAACGGCATGGAGAACTGCTGCTGTACAGATACCGGTATTACCATTGATTTCACGCAGTGACACTGCAGAAAGGAATGACGCGATATGAGCGTATCAATCAACAATCTGTTCAACTACTCCCGTTCGCTGCCCGTCCCCTTTGATACCATGACAAATAAGAAGGTCAAGGTGGCATCCATGTACGGGGCAAAGACGGAATCAACGCTATGTGGTTCTGTGATCAAGGCAGTCCACGCCATGTGCCGGTGCATGAACGGCACCGGAGAAGGTGCGGTCGGCCAGATCGATACAAACAAAAGCGTGGCGGAGTATAAATCCTCCGTCGGTCCGGATGCCTATCATCTTGTGGTGTTCGATGCAGCCTCCGGCAGCGCTTTGGCAAGCGTTTATGACAAAAACACCGAGCTCATCGAGCAGTACGTGGCGCATCCGAGCCAGCGGGACGGCGCGGCAATCTTCTTTGCCCTAATGCCGTTCCTGATGTCAGATGCGGAGTTCGATGAAACCTTTCAGGAGTACTACGACCAGTTCATTGCCGGATACCCGGATATGGCAAAGGCGACCGAAAGCATGGCAATCCTCTGCGACAATGCCTACCGCAGAATCAAGGACGATACCTGCCCGGCGCATATCAATATCACAGTGGACAAGTCCGGAAACCTGATGCGGGTCTCTCAAGGTCAGCTGGATTCCGGATCCTTTGTGCCCACCAGCGTCACAGCCGGAGAATTCACGATCTTTGCCAAGACCGGACCGGCCGTTATCAAAAAAGCCGGCGTCGTGGTGGAGCATACGGATTTCGTCGGCAAGTATCCCCTGACGCCGGGACGCACCTTGAGCGCGTTGGAGCTGAGCCTGATTCCGAAACTCCCGGAATGGTATATCATTCCGCCGGAAGTGGTGGATATTTGCAAGCATGCGCAGAAAACCACCGGGCGGCCCATGCAGATGCGAAACTTCTTATTGCGCGGGCCTGCCGGTACCGGCAAGACCATGGGCGCAAAAGCCATTGCCGCCGGACTGGGGCTGCCATACATGAAGTATACCTGCTCTGCCAACACAGAAATATTTGATTTCACCGGCATGATCTTCCCTGAAACGGACGCAGTGTCCACCGGTAGCTCGGAGCTTGACCGTGAGCGCGAGATCCTCAAGTCCATGGGAGGTATCAGCTATGCCAATGTAGCTAAGCTTCTGCGCCTTCCGGACTTGGATGATATGGACTACGATCCTGCCGGCGTCTATCAGGCTCTGACAGGCGTGGAAAATCTGGCGGCTACCGTGCAGGACTGCATGAGCGTTGTGCTGGAAAAGGTCACGGAAAAGGTACAGGCTCTTAGCAAGCGTGCTGAAAACCGTCAAAGCTCCGGCCAGAACTATACTTATGTGGAGACGGATTTTGTGAAAGCGTTAAAACACGGGTATTTAGTCGAGGTTCAGGAGCCATCCACGATCATTCAGCCGGGTGTGCTGGTGGGCCTTAACTCTCTTCTGGAGCAGGAGGGGTCTATCACTCTTCCGACCGGCGAGATCATTCGCAGGCATCCTGATACGGTCGTCATTGTGACGACCAATGTCAGTTACGAAGGTTGTCGGCAGATGAACCAGTCGGTGGTGGACAGAATGAGTCTGGTCAAGGACATTGAACTGCCGGAGCCCGAGGTTATGGTACAGCGAGCCATGGCCGTGACCGGATGTGCCGACGAATACCTGGTATCCCAGATGGTGCAGGTGGTCAACGACATGGCCGATTACTGCCGCAAAAACAGTATCACCGACGGTGCCTGCGGAATGCGCAGCCTGATCGATTGGGTCATCAGTGCAGAGATCTCCGGCGACCCTTATCTGTCGGCAAAGTATACGGTCATCAGCAAAGCCACTGCCGACGAGGAAGACCGGGAAGCCCTGATTACAACCATTCTGGACCCTATGTTTGCCCCAAAGCGGAAGCGAACATCGGCATAAGTCCGGAAGAAAGGAGGACGACTCTATATGGCAAGAGTGAATCATAAGCGGGTTAAACAGCTGCTCAATGAAAAACGCAGCAGAATCACAGACCGGCAATTCTTCACGTCCCGCATCCTTGCGGGACATTTTGAAGATATGGCCATGGCACAGACGCGGCGGTATAAATACAACCGCCGCATCCATGTGGCCATCAGCTGGAGTCCGAAGTCCGGTGAAGTGGCATGCACCAATAACCTGTCGGTGCTGATCAATGCGGGGCATAGGCTGGTGACCCAAAACAGAGGGCGGGAGAACCGCTATGAGATCGTTTGCGGACTGTTTGCCCACGAACTTGGGCATTGCCTATACACGGATTTTCTTGCGGGCCAGACCTACAACAACTACCTCAGCCGGGAGAAATGGTATCCGGAGCCGCCTGCGTACAAGCTGCCCAAAGACACTGTAAGCGAACGAGCTCTGTGGGAGTATGTACGGCTGGAGCCACGGAACAACGAGATGCTTCGCTATGTCGCGCACCATATTTCCAATGTCATCGAGGACGCCTATATCGAAAATCGGATACTCGCTCAATTCCGCGGCACACTGGGCAACTGCCTGGAAGCGTTACGGGAGCAGCAGTATGAGAGCATTCCGACGGTAACGGAGCTTATCGAGAAAGAGGATGACGGGAACTGCCATATCTTTGAGAGCATCCTGCAGATCATGCTGTCGTATGTGAAGTTCGGTGAAATCAAGTACGGAGATGCTCCCCTCAGCGATGAGCGCATTCAGGTCGTATTCAAACTGATTCACGATCTGGACGCCGCCATTGTCAATCCCTCCGGAAAAGAACGGCTCAAGGTCGTCAATCTCATACTGGTTCGCTGCTGGGACTATATCGAGGATTTCCTGGAGATCTGCAAAAAGCGCCAGGAGGAGGCCAAGGCGTCCGGTTCCACAGAGTCGCTGGCCGAGACCATCGCGCAGCTTCTGCAGGCAATGGCCGGAAGCTCTGTGTCCGGCGAGGGCAGTAGCACACCGATCCCCGAAGTGGGCGCGGTCTGTGTGGCAGCCGGAGCCGGGAAACGGGCGCAGACGGCGGCTCAGGTAGAAAAAAGCGAGTCTGAAGGAAGCAGCGGCTCTGAAGAGCCCGAGCCCCAGACCGACCATGAATCCGAGGGTTCTTCTGCCGGGATCTCCCAGACCGAAAATTCGGCGGAAGAAGGTGCAATTACCGGAGATATGGAAGGCGCTTCCGCGGTAACTCGCGC
>ENA-ORNG01002421-ORNG01002421.1-human-gut-metagenome-genome-assembly--contig:-NODE-2421-length-11403-cov-3.866937_pt1 | contig 11403 bp, 9 predicted proteins | sample MGYA00242113_ERZ509018 | MGnify/ENA primary metagenome ERZ509018 (study PRJEB26280, sample SAMEA2338711) | human gut metagenome | biome: human gut; feature: human-associated habitat; material: faeces... | reverse complement strand
CCTCCGCCTCCCGGCGGGCAAGCATCTTTTTCATCTCACGGATATATTCCGGAGTTGTTCCGCAGCATCCGCCGATAATCTGAACTCCCAAATCCATAAACTTGTCCATTTGCTCTGCAAACTGTTCGGCGCTGATATCATAACCGCCGGAATTTAAATTCGGAAGCCCCGCATTTGCTTTAATAATCACAGGAAGCGGCGTCCATTCCACCAGCTTCTGTGCCAGGGGATAAATGTCGTTCGGTCCAAGGGAACAGTTGATACCAATGGCGTCCACGCCAAGTCCGGTTAAGGTCAGAGCCGCCGCCTCCACCGTAACGCCTGTGAAGGTCCGCCCGTTTTTTTCAAAGGTCATGGTCGAAAAAACCGGCAGGGATGTATTCTCCTTCGCCGCAAGTACCGCCGCCTTCATTTCCAGAAGATCAGTGCTTGTCTCGATAACGACCAGATCTGCTCCGGCTTCTTCACCGACAGTCATCATTTCTTTAAACATATCGTAGGCTTCTTCAAATTTCAGACTTCCGTTCGGCTCCATCAATTCCCCGATGGGTCCCACGTCCAGGGCTACAGCCACATCCCGTCCGGAAGCCGCCGCCGCCTTCTTGGCATTAACCACACCGGCCCTTACCAGTTCTTCCACCGAATAATCACTATAGCTCAGTTTATAACGGTTGGCACTAAAAGTATTTGCATAAATAATATCCGCTCCCGCCTCGATATACTGGCGGTGAATATCCATTACGGCTTCCCCATGGGTCACGTTTAATGCTTCCGGAACCTTTCCCATAGGGACTCCGGCTGCTTGAAGCATCGTTCCCATACCGCCGTCCAGCATGGTGATTTTATTCTTGTAATCTAACATCTGGTTCCTCTCTTTCTAAACGCACACCGTTCACGATTATTACAAAAATCACATTTATTTTTCCTGTCATCCCGTTTTGTATCACTAATCCCCAATATGGCCGTCACCGATTTACTCGGCATCATTAAACAGCTTTCCGTCAGGGAGACGCCGATTTTTCTATGGGTATCCAGCGCCCGGACTAACTCCCGCTGAGCTTCCAGCGGCAAGTCGCCGTATCCTGGACTATACCTCCAGGTCAGATGGCAGCCTTCCTCCGCCACTTCCCGTTCCATTTCCTTTTCGGCAAAATCTGCAATCTGTTCCACGGCCTGAATACCGCAGCTATCCATGACCACGCCGACATCCGGCTCTGTAACCATGTACCGCCGAATCCGCTTGTCCAGTTCGATTCCCGCCGTCGCCCCAAGCAAAAATATCTCATGACAGTTTTTCAAATGCTCCTGTATATCCCTTCCGGCCAGCACCAGGGCTGTCCCGGAAACCAAAAGCCCTTCATCGCATTTTTCAATCGGAAATCTTCTATATATATACTTTGGCTGGAGAATCTTAAGCGTCTCCGTTTCACAGCGATTCAGCAGCTGTTCAATCCGTTCCGTAACTCCCGAATCCTTATATCCGAGATAGCGAAGAATCTCCTCCCGATTTAACCGTTCAATCATACCTTCCGGTTACAGCTTGCCAGAATATTGGAAATACTATTCGTAATCCGTGTCGCTGTCTCCACATTATTCATTGTATAAAGATGAATTCCCCGCACGTCATTATTTATCAAATCAATAATCTGTTCTGTAGCAAAGGCGATTCCCGCATCCTTTAAGGCCACCGGATCGTCCGCATATTTATTTAACATCTTTGAAAATTTTACCGGGAAGCTGGCACCGCACATAGAAACGGTCCGCTCAATCTGCGCCTTATTCGTCACTGGCATGATTCCGGCTTCAATCGGCACACGAATTCCAACCTTCTCGACCTTATCCATAAATTCATAGAAATGATTATTATCGAAAAATAACTGGGATATCAGATGGGTCACACCCGCATCAACCTTTTTCTTTAAATTTTCAATATCCGCATCAATGCTCGGGGAATCACAATGTCCCTCTGCATAACAGGCGCCCGAAATATTAAAGCTGTCATCATAGCTTTTAATAAACGAGGCCAAATCGCTGGCATGTGAAAAATCGATGATACTATTTCCCGGTGTAATATCCCCGCGAAGGGCCAGGATATTCTCCACGCCTTCTTCTTTTAAACGATCCAGAAATTCAATAATACTTTCCCTTGTCGATCCCACACAGGTCAAATGACTGACCGGCTCAATCTGATATTCACTTTTAATTAAAGAGGCGATCTCACAGGTTTTATTCTTCTGCGCCTCCGAACCACCGGCGCCATAGGTCACGCTGATAAAATCCGGCTTTAACCCCCGAAGCCCGTAAAGCGTGTTATAAATCGTATCAATAGACGTGGTTTTTTTCGGCGGAAATACCTCCAAAGAATAGACCACTTTTTTACTTTCAAATAGCCGCTGTATATTCATAAAAACTCCTCCGATTCCTATAATTCACTTAATTATATCGCCGGAATTCCTTTTTTTCAATAATTTAATTTCTATAACTGGTTATCAGCCGCTGTAATTATTAAATTTTTATAATTCATTGAATACTTAAAAAAACCATAGTAAAATAAAAACATACAAAACCTTTTGGAGGTGCTTAAAATGAAATTTACAAAAATGCACGGATGCGGAAACGACTATGTTTATGTCAACTGTTTTGATGAAACGGTTGAAAACCCGTCCGAGACAGCCAAAATTGTCAGCGACCGCCATTTTGGCATCGGTTCCGACGGTCTTATTCTCATCTGTCCGTCGGATAAAGCAGATTTCCGCATGGCTATGTACAATCTGGATGGCTCCGAAGGAAAGATGTGCGGCAACGGCGTCCGCTGCATCGCCAAATACGTCTATGACCATCATTTAACAGATAAAACTCGGATTTCTCTGGAAACCCTTGCTGGAATTAAATATCTGGATTTAAATATTAAAAAAGGCAAAGTTGAAACCGTCACCGTCGATATGGGCGCTCCGATTCTGGAACCGGCCAAAATTCCTGTCAACATTTCAAAACCCAAGGCAGTAAATGAACCGGTAGAAATTGACGGCAAGATTTGGCATATGACCTGTGTCTCCATGGGAAATCCCCACGCAGTTGTCTTTGTCGACGACACACACAGCCTGAAACTGAATGAAATCGGGCCGCTTTTTGAGAAACACCCGCTTTTTCCAGAACAGGTCAATACCGAATTTGTCCATGTCATTGACCGTCATACAGTAGATATGCGCGTCTGGGAACGGGGTTCCGGTGAAACGCTGGCCTGCGGCACCGGCGCCTGCGCGACGGCCATCGCCTGCATCCTAAATGGAAAAACAGACAACGAGGTACTTGTCCATCTTCTCGGCGGAGATTTATTGATTAAATACGATACCGAAAAAAATACCGTCTTTATGACCGGACCTGCCGCCGAAGTTTTCTCCGGCGACATTGACCTCTGATTTTATCACCAGGGCAAAATAAAACTTTTTGCCTGGAAAGGAATGTAATATGAAATTATCCCAATTACTTGAACGAATGAACTATACCTGTATCCAGGGTTCCGTAGATATTCCTATATCCCATTTACTCTATGACTCCAGAAATGCCTGCCCGGACGGTGTATTTGTCTGCATCAGCGGCGCGGTCATGGACGGTCATTCCTTCATCCGGGATGTGGTGATGAAGGGCGTCACCGCCGTCATTGTTGAAAAGGATGTCAAAGCCCCGGCCCATGTGACAGTCATTCGTGTTGAAAATACTCGAAGCGCTCTGGCTTACATGTCCGCCGCTTATTTTGGATATCCCGCAGAGGAATTGAAAACTATCGGTATTACCGGTACAAAGGGAAAAACAACCACAACCTATATGGTCCGTTCCATTTTGGAAAACTCCGGCTTTAAGACCGGCCTCATCGGCACCATTGAAACCATTATCGGCAAAAAAGTCATTAAAGCCAATAACACCACGCCGGAATCCTATCTTGTTCAGCAGTATTTCCGCGATATGGTCAATGCAGGCTGTCAATGCGTTGTCATGGAAGTTTCCTCCCAGGGCCTGATGCTTCACCGGGTCGATGGTTTTACCTTTGATTACGGTATTTTTACCAATCTCGCACCGGACCATATCGGCCCGAATGAACATAAAGATCTGGATGACTATATTCACTGCAAATCGCTTTTATTCCAGAAATGCCGCCACGGTATTGTCAACATCGACGATGCCTATGTGGCGCAGATTACCGACGGTCATACCTGCGATCTGGAAACCTTTGGCATGTCGGAAAAAGCCGACTTTTTCGCTTCCAACATGAAACTGCTTCAAAAACCAGGCCTGCTTGGCGTTACCTACCACCTTTCCGGCCGCATGGATATGGATGTGGAAATCGACATCCCGGGACGTTTCAGCGTATACAACTCCCTGACAGCCATTGCCATCTGTCATCACTTTAATGTGCCTAAAGAAAACATTTTAAAGGCATTGACCGATGTTCATGTCAAAGGTCGGTTGGAAACCATCCCGATTTCTCCGAAATTTACGTTGATGATTGACTACGCTCATAATGCCATGGCCTTGGAAAGTTTGCTGCTTTCCCTGAAAGAATACCATCCGAAGCGTCTAGTTACTTTGTTTGGCTGCGGCGGCAACAGAGACCCACACCGCCGTTATGAAATGGGTGATGTTTCTTCCCATCTTTCTGATCTGACCGTAGTCACCTCAGATAATCCGAGATTCGAGGAACCGATGGCCATCATTAATGACATTTTGATCGGTGTTCGCCGAGGCCCCGGAAAATATGTCACCATTCCTGATCGTAAAGAAGCCATTAAATATTGCATCGATAACGCCCAGGATGGCGATATCATTATTCTCGCCGGCAAAGGCCATGAAGATTACCAGGAAATCAAAGGTATTAAATACCCGATGGACGAACGGGATTTGATTGCCGATATTCTGACCGGAAAATAATTTATAAACTTCTATACAAATATTACCAGGCCAGCGCCCAAAGACGCTGGCTTTCGCTTTGCTTCAATCACACTTATTTTGTCTTAACACTCACTTTTTTCCCAGAAAATGCAATTCCGAATTTCAAAATATCCTTAATTCCATCTTCTTTCATTTCGGCATCATACCCCATATAATCAATCTGAGCTAACGCTTCATCTGCAAGTCCGGCAAGTTTATCTTCATCCAATTCCTTCTTCCACTTAAGCTCCATGATAATTCCCGGATATCTTTCTTCTCTGGGAATCAGACCGATATCATATCTTCCGCCGCCAGACTCTCTGTTAGATTTAATCTTATACTGATTATCCATCAAAGCAATCAATCCAAGAACTAAACCATGATAAAATCCCTCTGCTCCTGCATCATAAAAGCTGATGGATTTGTCCATATATTCTGCAATAGCCTTCTGCAGTTTTTTATAATCGTTTGCATAGAGACTTTCTGCAATCTTATTGGCAGTTGTTCTTGTAATAGCTCCAATCTGTACCAAGTGGGATAATATCTCACTCTTGTAAACCGCCGCTATTTCTCTGTTAGGAATTGAAATCTCACACAAATAGGAGCCATCTGCCTGTAACTCCTTTTTTGGAGTCTTCAAATATCCTGCCACCAATAACCAACTATAAACATTGGCTGGATCTTCAGCAAGTGATCTGTAAACAACATTCTGGTCAATTCTTGCAATGACCCTCTCTCCTTGAAGCAGAGAGTAAAGTCTTTCAGTAATATCATCGGTAGCAACCTTCAGAACATCTTCAAGAATTTCATTCTTACCAGTATTTACCCAATATGCCTGAGGAATGCAGCCCTTTGAAATATAATTGATGACTGACCACGGATTATATATTTCTTTACTGCCAAATAAGTATCCATCATACCAATCCCTTAGTTCACTTTCCTTCTCTGATACTCCGTAGTACTCAAGCATCCTCGTTACTTCTTCACCAGTAAATCCAAAATAATTATCGTATTCTTCATCCATTATAGAATTTACCGTCAAATTATTTAATCCATTAAAAATACTCTCCTGTGCAATTCGAAGAATACCGGTAAGAAATCCATAAGAAAGATTCTTATTGTCTTTAAATGCTCCGGAAAAGAAGTTTCTCATAAATCCAATGATTTCCTCATAAAAGTCCTTCGTATATCCTTCCTGAATTGGAGTATCATATTCATCAATAATAATAATCGGAGCCTTGCCATAATGAGTATTGAGCATCTTTGACAGCTTCTCAAGTGCTGATGTAAGCGCCACCTCATTTGCTGTACTGTCAAGAATCTTTGCAAAATATTCCTTCTCATATTCTGAAAGCTTATCACTGTTTACTAACTCCTGATGCCTTCCATATTCTTCTTGAAGAAGCGCCTTAATCTTTTCAATTGTCTCTTCCCAGGTGTCAAACTTTACATCCTTAAAAGTTAGAAATATAACCGGATACTTTCCCTGATGTGAACGATATTCCTCGCCGCATTTCCAGATAGCTTTATCCGTAAAATATCTGGATGTATCTGTATCTGTACTTTCAAAGAATACTCTGAGCATATCCATATTCAATGTTTTACCAAATCTTCTGGGTCTCGTAAACAAAGATACCAATGGCTTCTTATCTAAGAATTCCTTAATCAGCAAGGTTTTATCGACATAATAGTATTCCGACTGGGCACGTACATAATCAGAAATACCAATAGGCAATGATTTCCTTTCTGCACTTGCTGCTTTCTTTACGTATTTTCCTGATGAAACTCTTCCATCCATCGGTTTCTCTGCATGATCCGGGATTTTCCAGCTTTTTCCTACCTTTACGGCTCTCGGAATTTTTCCTCTTTTACAAAAATTAGTAACCGTACGCTCTGTAACATTCCAAATTGATGCCATCTCTTTACAAGTTTTCATCAGCGACATCCCCTATCAATTAATAATCTTATCTCCATAATTATAAACAATTTTCGGAAATATATCAAATAAGAATTGTTTTCTTTCCGAAAAATATTGTTATATTACTTTTTTTAAAATTTCAGAGGCAGATAAGACTCCTGAAAGTCATATCTGCCCCTGATTTGGACTATCTGTTTCCTGACAGCCCCTTTTCTACTATAAAGAGGATTTCTGATTTTTAGAAACCTTCCTGACGGCGCAGCAATCTGAGCTCACGACGTTTCACTGCCGTTTCCCATTCCATTCTTTCGCCATCATTTTCAAGAATTAATCCCGGAACCCTCATCGGTTTATCGTCCTTTCCCATACATACCATAACAAAATATGCCCGGTTAATCGGATAACGTTTTCCCTCCGAATCTTCTCGATATGTATCTATACGAACCTCCATTGAAGTCGTTCCCACATGGGTAATTCTGCCAATTAAGACAACAATATCATTTAAATATACACCGGATTTAAAATAAGTATTATCAATAGCTACTGTTGTTGCATCCCGTCCGCAATGCCGTCTAGCTGTGGCGCCGGCAACCTCATCAATCCAGGCTAAAAGCTGGCCTCCAAATAAACGGCCGAATCCGTTAATGTCCGGCGGCATCACAATACGATGCTGTACGGTCTTTGAATCTGATACTTTTTTAGCTTCCATATAACCTCAGTCCTTTCTTTAATAAGTCTAATCTACAGGTTAATGTTCCTATTATTCTAATATACAAAGTCTCAAATTACAAGTTAAGAATTTCCCAAATTTTCATGAAGAGTAGATAAATACTTATAAATATTGTATAATATATGCAAAACAATGCTCTGTGCAGCTTTGTACAATATTTTTTTGGAGGATTTACTATGAAAACTGTAGAAGAAAAAATGGCGTTGGCTGATGAAATCAGCAGGGGATATTTTCGCCAGGGATTAAACTGTACCGAATGTGTATTAAAGACATTCATGGATATCTATGATATTGATTTACCGGAAGATATTCTTTGTATGGCTACCGGTTTCGGAGGAGGTATCGGTCATACAAAAAATATATGCGGCGCTATCACCGGCGCTGTCATGGCCCTGGGAACCGTAAAAGGACGCCGAGATCCCTTTGGTCCAAAGGAAGAAATGGGCGCCCGCATTAAACATCTTCAAGGCGATATTTATCCGGTATTTGGCAAAATGGTCAATGAAATTGAAGATAAATACGGCACCCTAATTTGCCGGGAAATGTCCCAGCCTTTTGGTGACTTTGATTCCAAACCACGCAAAAAAAACTGTATGGAAATCATCGCTTATTGCGCCCAGCTTGCCTGTAAATACGCAGAAATTTAGAAAAAAAGAGTATCTTTTCCAAATCCAATAAATCTGGAAAAGATACTTTTTTATTTTAATCTGCAACTATAACGCCATTTTCACAGTCAACATTTACAAACACGCCGTTTTTCAATATATTTGTTGCATTCTTCACATTGATCAATACCGGAATATCCAGGCTTAACCCAACAGTCACCGCATGGGCATCCAGACTGGATTTTTCAATAACAATACCGGATGCGGTTCTTAGCTGTTTTAACATATGATTATTCGTATCATATGTGACAACAATATCGCCTGGCTGGTAATTTTGAAGCATTTCTTTTTCAGAATGGCACACACACAAACGTCCATGAACCTTCTGTTTATTAATTCCCTCGCCATTGGCTAAAATATGGCCTACAACCTGAACCTTTAACATGTTTGTCGTTCCCGAAACACCGAGAGGAACTCCCGCCGTAATTACTGTAACGTCGCCTTGTTTAACGTATCCCTTCTTTTGTGCCTCCTCAACAGCCGTCTCAAATAAATCATCCGTTGTGCCTTTCTCTTCAATAATCAACGGCTGAACACCCCAGGATAAATTTAACTGACGCCATACCGTTGGCGACATTGTACACGCAATAATCGGACAAGTCGGACGGAATTTTGAAATCATCCGAGCGGTTCTTCCCGATTTACTTACTGTAATAATCGCAGCGGCATTTAAATCCATACCCGTTGTACAGGTTGCATGGGAAATAGCGTTGGTCACATCGGTAATCGCCTCTGTTCCTAATTCAGAGAACCGTCGTCGATAATTAATGTCAATTTCTGTACGCTCTGCAATTTTAACCATTGTCTGCACAGCCTCTACTGGATAAGCGCCGGCGGCTGTTTCACCCGAAAGCATAATAGCACTTGTGCCATCATAGATGGCATTTGCAACATCCGTTGCCTCGGCACGGGTCGGCCGCGGATTCTTCATCATAGAATCCAACATCTGCGTTGCTGTAATAACCTGTTTGCCAGCCTGATATACCTTGCGAATAATCTTCTTCTGTAAAACAGGGACTTCTTCCATAGGGATTTCAACACCCATATCTCCACGGGCTACCATAATACCATCAGATACACGAATAATTTCATTAATATTCTGTACGCCCTGCATATTTTCGATTTTAGCAATAATATTGATCGTCTGACAATTCTTCTCCTCAAGAATCTTCCGGATTTCCAAAATGTCCTCTGCTGTTCTCGTAAAGGATGCTGCTATAAAATCAAAACCATTTTCAATTCCAAAGCAAATATCTTCATAATCTCTCTGACTGATAAAAGGCATAGATAACACCGTATCCGGTACATTTACACCTTTCTGATTTGAAATCACTCCAGCATTAACTACTGTACAATGAATCTCCGTATCTTCCACTTCATCAATAGAAAGCTCAATCAATCCATCATCCAATAAAATTCTACCGCCGGCTTTTACATCCTTTGGCAAGTCTTTATAAGTAATCGAAACAATCTCCGAATTTCCCACAACCTCCCGAGTCGTCAAAGTAAACTTGCCGCCGCTCTTCAACTCGGCTTTTCCATTCTCAAAAGTTTTCAAACGAATTTCCGGTCCCTTTGTATCAAGCAATGCAGCCACCGGAAGATTCAATTCTTCTCTGAGACGTTTCACCCGATTTAATTTTTCCAACTGTTCTTCATGAGTTCCATGGGAAAAATTAAATCTTGCAACATCCATTCCTTCAATCATCAATTTTCTTAAAACGTCTTCTCTTTCTGATGCCGGTCCAAGTGTACAAATAATTTTTGTTTTTCTCATCTTCTACTCCTCTGCTTCTTTACTATCTATTGACTTATTTTCAAGCCGAATGCGTTCCTTAACATCCTGACTTATTAAACGATATATTGTCGCCGCCAGCGGGACACCGATCAACATTCCCGGAATTCCTCCCAGGCCGCCGCCAATCGTCACAGCCGTTAATACCCATATTCCAGGAAGACCGATGGATGCACCGACAACCTTTGGATAAATGAGATTACCTTCAAGCTGCTGAAGAATCACAATAAATATAATAAATCCTAAAGATTTAATTGGCGATACTGTAAAAATCATAAATGCCCCAACAACAGCTCCAATATAAGCGCCAACCATAGGTATCAATGCTGTCGCTCCAATAAAAGTTCCAACCATGGGTGCATAGGGAAAACGTAAGAGAAACATCCCTATTGTACATAAGATTCCCAAAATAACAGCTTCAACACATTGTCCTGTAATAAAACTTGTAAAACATTCATTTGCTGTATAAATCACATGATTTACTTTTTCCATATAGGGCTTCTTCATATATACTCTTTGCAAAGTTTTGGTCTGTACTTGAAGTTTCTCCTTATTTAATAAAATATATATGGCAAAAATCGTTGCAATGGCTATATTAACAATTGAACTTAAAAGCTGAAAAAGAAATGTAAACGCCGAACTCAACATTGAACTAAAACCGCTCGTCACATAAGTAAACGCTTTATTAAACATTTCCTGCCAATTTATTTCCATTTCGCCAATCTGTTCAGCAATTAATGGAAACATCTCACCGTTATCCACAATCCAGTCCTGAATCTTCTCAAAATAGATTGGTATCTCATTTGTCATAACCGAAATAGCTTCCACTAATTCTGGCAGCACAATACGTATAATTAAAAACGCGGCGCCAAAAACAAGAAATATTGATAATAAAACACAAGCTCCTCTTCGTGTCCGTAAGAGCATTTTATTCCTTGTATTCGGAAACCAATACTTTTCCAGAACCTTCATAATAATATTCAGAACATAGGCAAACAGACATCCTAAAATTAAAGGAAAGGCTACGCTCCAAAGACGGCCGATCCAGGAAAAAATACTATCAAAACGAATTACAATGAGAATTAAAACAACAATACACAAACCATATTTAATAAATGTCCTAAAATTTTTTCTAATAAAAATCACCCCTTATTGTCATTTTTTCATTCTAGCATATTATTATAAAATAAAAAAGCCCAACTACGAAAAATGTAATTGGACTCTTCATTTGAATGAGGCATCGGGGATTCGAACCCCGGACAACTTGATTAAAAGTCAAGTGCTCTACCGACTGAGCTAATGCTCCGTAAAATATGCCTAGTTCCGGAATCGAACCAGAGACACGAGGATTTTCAGTCCTCTGCTCTAC
>ENA-ORNG01002420-ORNG01002420.1-human-gut-metagenome-genome-assembly--contig:-NODE-2420-length-11405-cov-3.278062_pt1 | contig 11405 bp, 9 predicted proteins | sample MGYA00242113_ERZ509018 | MGnify/ENA primary metagenome ERZ509018 (study PRJEB26280, sample SAMEA2338711) | human gut metagenome | biome: human gut; feature: human-associated habitat; material: faeces... | reverse complement strand
TCCAGTTAAACAGTTTTATTATTTCAACTGTCCACCTAAAGGGGAGCATATCACAACAGAGTAGCAGGCTCATTATTCGGACATGAGAAAGTCTTTTTTATTTTCGGGACTAACAAGATAGTAAGCAACATAGAGGAAGGCGTATGGCGTACAAGAAACATAGCGGCGCCGCAAAATGCCAAGCGGATCGGATGCAACACACCATGCGCTTTAAAAGGCGACAGATGCTACGATTGTAACAGCCCTTACAGAATTTGCAGCGGGCTGCTTATTCAGTATAAAAAAATGAATGATTCCGATGCGGAAATTATAATAATTGATGAAGACTTAGGCTTTTAACGCCAAATCGTAAAAAAAATTTTACCATATTTTTTGAATTTAAAAAAAGAGAAACAGATTATTTCTCAGATAATTAAGAAATATATAAAAAAAACGTTGAAAGTACTGAAATACATATGCACAGATAAAATTTCGAGTTGAGTAAAAATATTTTTACATAATTGCCGATGAATGTATAATCGTAAAAAAAATTTTATTCTCTGAAAAAAATATGAGAAAAATGTGATGGTTTTGTGCTCAAAATGGCTTGAAAATGCGATACTTTTTGTTAAAAGAGTGGAGGATTTTTGGCACATTTTTTGCAATATATATTGTATCAACAGTTTTGAGGTGAAAGGAGGCATGCCATTTTTAAAAATGTTGATATCAAACCGCAACTTAATTATGCAAGCGTGCTAAAAGTTTAAATTTATCGAATATGGCCTTATAAAGTTTATAATTATTATTTTATTCTGACTGATTTTTAGGGTGACATCTTGGGATATAAATGAAGTAAGGCAATAATATTCTGATACGCCGGCTGACACACTTAAGCTGCTGTTTGGTAAAGGCTGGGATTTATCTCAACCTGCAATGCTAAAGCGGAAATGACTTTGGTATTGCAAACTCTCTGTATTTGAAGGACTTGCAGCAAACTTCATATAAATACAGAGCTTGGCCAAAACATGTATCAGGTTTTGGCAGTCATACAAATACTTAGTTAGAAAGTCAATAAGTAATTGGATTAATTTTAAAAGTATTAGTAACTAGGAGAAAAATTATGGAAACTATTGGTATTTTAAGTTTATTACCACCACTTCTAGCGATTATCTTGGCAATGGCTACTAAACAGGTTCTCGTTTCTCTGTTTGTGGCTGTATGGGTAGGAGCTACACTGGTGAACAATTATAATCCTATCACAGGATTATACTCCGCATTCGCGGACTATACGTTCAACGCTTTAGGAAATCCTGATAACGCTGCAGTTATTATAATGGTAGTGTTCTGCGGATCTTTCTCATATCTGCTTGAAACAGGCGGCGGAGCAAGAGTTTTCGCTGACGCTCTGGCAAGCAAGATCAAGGGAAGAGCGGGAGCTCAGGTTATGGCTGCTCTCGGCGGAACGATTATATTCTTCTCAGACTCAACTAACCCTGTACTTATCGGACCGGTATTCAAGCCGCTGACTGATAAGATGAAGGTATCAAGAGAAAAACTGGCTTACATAGTAGACGCTACATCAGCTACTATGCCTTCCATGTTCTTCTTTACTTCATGGGGCGCATACGTTCTGTCAATTATAAACCAGCAGTTTGAAAGCATCGGTTATGACGCTAACGGAATCGTTATGTTCAACAGAGCCGTTCCTTTCATGTTCTACACTATAGGTGCTGTAATTCTGGTATACTTTATAGCTGTTACAGGATTTGACTTCGGTCCAATGGAAAAAGCTGAAAAGAGAGCTGCAGAAACTGGTAAGGTTATCGCTGACGAAGACGCTACAGAAGCTCTGACAAGAGAAGTTGTTATTCCTGAGGGAGCTACTCCTAAGCTGTCTTCCATGGTAGTGCCTCTAATTGTTCTGGTAGTGTTCATCTTTGGTGGACTGCTCTGGACAGGTGGCTTCCCTGAAAGAGGACTGGCTGAAGCTATGGCCAATGCCGCTTCCATGAAAGCTCTAGTAACTGCATTTGCTATTGCTACAGTAGTTGCTGCTATCTACACTATCAAGGATAAGGTTTACACTGTAAAAGAAGCTATCGCAGCTACTACTCACGGCTTTGCCAACATGATGGAATGCTGCTGCATCCTGGTACTGGCATGGTCCATCGGTGACGTTTGCGACGCCGTAGGTACTACAGCTTACATGGTTAACCTGACTCAGGACTTCCTGACCCCTACCATGCTGTATGTTGTAATGTTCCTTGTATGCTCATTTACAGCATTCTGTACTGGTACTTCTTGGGGAACCTTCGCTATTTACCTGCCGATTTCAATTCCTTTGGCATACGCTATAGGCGCTCCTCTGGAACCTGCTATCGGTCTGGTAATCGCCGGCGGTATCTTCGGAGACCACTGCTCACCTATTTCCGATACTACCGTACTGTCATCAATGGGTTCAAGCTGCAACCATCTGGCTCACGTAAGAACTCAGCTGCCTTACGCTGTATGCGTAGCCGGAGCTTCAGCTATAGCCTTCATTGAAGTAGGTCTGTTATACAATACGATCGGATTGTATTCTGCTGCATTCATCGGCATCGCAATCACCATCTTAGGTTCATGGCTGTTTGCTTTTGCTGCTCACAAGGCATACATGAAGAAACACTATGGCACTACAAAGGGCTAAAAGAAAACATTAATTTAATAAATGCCTGATTCGGAAGCCGCTTTGCGGCTTCCGAACTTGCATAAGACTGGCCTTGAAGATATCGGCCGTTATAAATGACCGTATCTCATATATAATTTAAATGCTAGGAGGAATTTTAACTATGGAAAGAGAATTCGAAATCGTCAACGATTATGGTCCTGAAGTAAAAGAAATAAGACTTCGCTACAAGACCAACAATGAAGGAACTCATTATGCTGAAGGCATGTATTCCGGACCTCAAATTGTTGCTTTCGCCGTAGACGCTCTTACTGACTTCACTGTGAGAAGAGACAATGGCGATGGATCTCTGCTTGTTAATTTGAATTGTAATTTCCGTGCAAGCTTATTTGCCGGAGATACTATTGAAGTTATCCTTTGGCTTGAAAGCGAAGGCAATCGTTCAAGAACTTATGGCTACAGAATTTACAAGGTAATAGCTAATCATTCAAAAGAAGACTGGTTCGAAGTTCTCAATCCGCCTGTACTTGTATGCGATGGTACAGGAACTTGCGTAGTTAAAAAACCAAGATCAGAACAGGAAAAGAAATTCTAACCCGGACAAAAGCGTGTGGCAATTGTCACACGCTTTTGATTATAAAATTTAAATGATATTCTTTTAACAGATGAAAGGAATTGACTCATATGAAACCGTTAGAAGGCATAAAAGTGCTGGATTTTTCCCAGATTCATGGAGCGGCGTTTGCAACTATGCTCCTGGCTGATTTTGGCGCAGAAATTATTAAAGTGGAGAAAAAAGAGGGAGGAGATATACTTCGCTCCCTAGCTCCTAAAGTAGATGGATACAGCGTGTATCATGCTTATCTTAACAGAGGAAAAAAGAGCATAGCTGTAGATTTAAAAACAGAAGAAGGAAAAGATATAATAAAAGAACTGGTAAAACACGTAGACGTAGTGTGTGAGAATTTTAAATACGGTACTATGGAAAAACTGGGTCTTGGGTATGATGTTTTAAGCGATATAAATCCCAAATTAGTCTACGCGTCGCTTACCGGATATGGCAGAGAAGGAGAAAAGAAAGAAAGGGCATGCTTCGATAATACTGCACAAGCTTTCAGCAGTATGCTTGATATGACAGGATACGGAGGCGGAGCTCCTATAACCATGGGCGCTCAGCTGGGAAACTTGTATGGAGGCATGCATTTGGCCCTCGGAATAGTTTTAGCGGTAATTAATGTCCGCAAAGGAGGAGAAGGGCAGATTGTAGACGTCTCTGCATCTGATTCGCTGTTTTCCGCTTTGGAGGACGGCATGGTGGATATAGAATTCAACGGGCACCAACATATTAGAAACGGCAATATGTCACAGGCTATTGCACCTTATGATACTTACGCCACAAAAGACGGATTCGTATCCATAGGAGTTTCAACTGACGATCAGTGGGAAAAGTTTTGCCAGGTATTGGGACTTACCGACCTGCTGGATGACCCTCGTTACGCCACCAATTCGCTGAGAGGCGAACATTATTTGGACGGCGGGCTTCGGGATAAGATTGAAGCGATAACTTTGAAAAAAACTAAATTTGAAATAGAAGAAATATTATCAGAGAAAAAAATACCTTGCGGCTCTGTATGCACTGCCAGGGAAGCTATGGACAGCCAGCAGCTTAAGCATAGACAGATGGTTATTGCTGTTCCTGACCCCGTAGTAGGGCAGGTAAAGATGCCCGGTATAGTAGCAAAGCTCGGTACTACGCCCGGCAGCGTATCAAAAGCTGCGCCTTTGTTGGGAGAAGATACCGACGCTGTTCTCTCAGATATGGCAGGATATGATGCTGATAAAATTGAAGAGTTGAAAAGGAGGGGCGCTATATGAAAAAACCTTTAGACGGAGTAACTGTATTAGATTTTACTCAAGCTTTCAGCGGACCTTACTGTACTCTCAATTTGGCGGATTACGGCGCCAGAGTAATCAAGGTAGAAAGACTCGAAGTAGGAGATCAAACAAGAGAGTGGGCACCTTTAAGAAAAGCCGGTCAGGAGCATGCAGGTGAAAGCGGTTATTTTGCCTTGTATAACAGAAACAAAGAAGGCATAGCAGTTAACATGAGAGCTCCTGAAGGAGTAGAAATCATTAAAAAAATCGCAGCCAAAGCAGATATAGTTGTAAATAACTTTAAAGTCGGCACACTGGATAGATTGGGCTTAGGATACGAGGAGCTGAAGAAAGTCAATCCGGACATAGTCTTCACTTCCGTAACAGGGTACGGTCAGGACGGACCCTTGTCCGGTCTTGCAGCTTATGACAACGTTATAGAAGCTACGTGCGGACTGATGGATCAATCAGGTATGCCGGATAAACAGCCGGTTCGCTCAGGTTGTTCCATAGGCGACAGCTACACCGGACTTATGGCTGCTTTCGGAACAGCGTGCGCATATTATCATAAGCTGATGACAGGAGAGGGACAGACTGTAGATGTGGCCATGGAGGATTCTCTGTTTGCGTCTATAGAGGACACCATACTGGAGTACTTCGGAAACGGAAGAATGCTGCAGCGTCAGGGCAACAGCAGAACTCACATGTATTCCCCATACGATGTTGTCCAATGCAAAGACGGATGGGTAGCATTTTCAGCAATAACCCAGAAGGGATTCGAAGAATTCTGCAAAGAAGCCGGAAGAGAAGATTTACTTGCTGACCAACGATTCCAAGATAATCAGTCCAGATGCGATAACAACGAAGCTCTGATTGAGGAAATGAAGAAGGTATTTGCCGATATAGAAATGGACCAGGTAGAAAAGCGCTTCAGCGGCAAAAATTTTGCTGTGGCACCGGTTATTCATGCAGGGATGACCATTCAATCGAAACACATGAATGACAGAAATATGGTGATTGAGATTGATGACCATAACGTAGGAAAGTTTCAAGCAGTAGGTCACCCGATAAAATTTAAGAAGACACCGGCCACAGTATATAAATCATCTCCTAAACTGGGAGAAGACACCAAGCCTGTTCTGAAAGAGCTGGGATATACTGACCAAGAGATAAGTGAGCTTTCAGAAAAAGGTGTAATTCAAATGGCTTAGTCTTTTGCAAATAAAATAAAAGAGGTATATAAATAATGAACAACAGAGACTTTGATAAAGTGATAGACAGAAGGAATACCGAATCATACAAATGGTATGGAGACAACCATGGTCTTGATGACGGACAAGTAATTCCTATGTGGGTAGCTGATATGGACTTCAGATGCGCACAGCCTATCATAGACGCTGTGGTCAGAAGAGCCGAACATGGAATATATGGATATCCAACGAGAAGCAAGGACCATACTCAGTGCATAATTTCATGGCAGAAAAGACGCTTTGGATGTGAGCCAAAGGCTGAGTGGATAAGCTATGCTCCTCCGGGAGTCATATTCGCAGTATATATCATGCTGGAAAAACTGACAGAAAAGGGAGACAAGGTTCTTCTGCTGATGCCTAATTACGACCCGCTTTTTGAAATGATACCCAAGAGCGGCAGAGTTCTGGTGGAATCTCAGCTGGTCATAAGTCCGGAAGGAAAGGTCAGCATAGATTTTGAGGATTTAGAGGCTAAGATGAAGGAAGGCGGAATAAAGATTATGACCATTTCCAATCCTCATAATCCTTCAGGCAGAGTGTGGACAAGAGAAGAATTGAGCCGAATAGCCAAGCTGACTGAAAAATACGGCATATTTGTAATTTCAGATGAAATTCACGCAGACTTTGTGGCTAAGGAAAAAGGCCATGTGCCTTATTATTCAGTAAGCGAGGCAGCTGCTAAAAATTCCATGTCATGTTATTCAGCTAACAAAGGATTCAATCTGGGCGGATTCCAGACTTCCACTCTGGTCATAGCCGATGAAGAGAAAAAGGCGATGTTTGATAATGAAATAGGTATAGCGCAGACAAGATTGGATAATATCTTCGGAGCTATTGCTACAGAAGTGGCATATCAGGATCCGGAATGCGAAGCTTGGATAGACGATGCCATAGAGTATGTGGAAGGAAACAAAGAGTACATGTATGAGTTCTTCAAAGAAGAACTTCCTCAGATCAAAGCAGTGCCTTCAGAGGGAACTTACCTCGTTTGGGTTGACTGCAGCGGTTTGGGATTTAAAACAGGAAAGGAATTGGAGGACTTTTTCTTAAATAAAGCTAAAGTTGAGCCTTGCATGGGATATGAGTTCGGAAAAGCCGGCGAATTGTTTGTCAGAATGAACCTGGCTTGTCCTAGGACCATACTTGAAAAAGCTCTCAATAGAATAAAAGAAGCTGCCTTGTGTTAAGGAGGGAATCGAAATGCTGAAACTTAAAAATTTATTGGTGCTGGGAGGATGCGGTCTTATAGGAGCAGAAGTAGTTAAAGACTTGGCTGCAACCAGCGAGTTTGAGAAGATTACCGTAGCTGACGGCAATTACGACAAAGCCGTAGAACTGGTCAAGTCCCTTGATGATTCCAGATTCAGCGCAAGAAAAGTAGAGATAAAAAACAAGGATGAAGTCGTATCCCTGATGAAAGAGGGCTTTGATTTGGTCTGCAACTGCTTGCCTTTCGAATTCGATACTTATATAACTCAATGCTGTGTAGATGCCGGTGTGACAGGTACTGACCTGGGAGCCACAAAAGATCAGCTGGCCATGAACAGCATGCTCGAAGAAAAAGGCTTATTGTTTGTAGTCTGCGATGGCATCTCTCCGGGAACATCCAATATGATAGCAGCTTACGCCAACGAAAAGCTGGACAGACTGGATGAAGTACATATAGCCTTTGCTTCATTTAGAGCTATTCAGACAGCACCTGGACTGGTGAGAACCACTTTGTGGGAACTGGACCCTAATGAAGGCGGCAGAAGTTATTATGCAGACGGCAAGCAGCATTACGTCGGTCCGTTTTCAGGCGAAAAAATCGTAAATTTCCCTGAGCCTTTCGGACCTCAGCCAGCATATTACGTTCCTCACAATGAGGTTTACACTATACCTATGACTATGCCTACCGTTAAGACGTGCACCATAAGAGGAGCATGGACTCCTCGCCAGCACAGGATGCTGAAATTCCTCAACGATTATGGATTTTTCACAACCCCTCCTGTCAAGGTGGGCGATACAGAAATAGCGCCTATAGACTTTATAGAAAAGTTTATATTTGCCAACGACGACTTCAAGAAGGAAGAATTGTGGGGATTCTCTTTGACGGTAGATTGCAAAGGCATACTTGACGGAAAAGAAGTAGAGCTGCAATTTTATACCAAGACACCTGGCCAGGATGAATGGGGCGAAATAGCCAGCTATGCCAGAAGCACCGCCTGCTCCATGTCGGTAGGCGTACAGCTCCTTGCCAAGGGAATAGATCAGGTAGGCATACGTACGCCGGATCAGGTATACGACCCTGAGGAATACATGGGAGAGTTAAAAAAGAGAGGCGTTGTGTTGCATGAGCGCAACGGAATGTTTGGTTTACCAGAATAGTTTTATTGCATATTTATTTTAAGGAGGACAACAATAATGGATTTTCAACTGTCAGAAAAGAGGTTAGCTATTCAGCATGCTGTAAGAGAGTTCGCAGAAAAAGAACTTTTGCCGGGAGTAATCGAAAGGGATGAAAAAAGCGAATATCCTCTGGAATTATATAAGAAACTGGGTAAGATGGGATATGTGGGACTGCCTTACGAAGAGAAATACGGCGGTTCCGGCGGAGATTATCTGGATTATGCCATAGCCGTAGAAGAAATTTCAAAGGTAGATGCTTCCTTAGGAATCTCTTATTCCGTAGCTATGTCTCTTTATGGCGGCAGCATATACAACGGAGCTACTGAAGAGCAGAGAATGGAATTCCTTCCTGACGTATTCTCCGGTCAAGCTCTCGGCGGCTTCGGACTCACTGAGCCTAATGCAGGTTCAGATGCCGGCGGCTGCGTTACCACAGCTGAAAAGAAGGACGGAAGATATGTGCTCAACGGTCTGAAGTGTTTCAACACCAACGGACCTTTGGCAGAACACTTCGCAGTGTACGCTCTCACTAACCCTGAACTTGGACAGAAAGGCCTTTCCCTGTTCCATGTAAAGAAGGGAACTCCGGGCTTCACCATCGGCAAGATAGAGAACAAGATGGGCATAAGAGCGGCCCAGGTATCAGAACTGGTATTTGAGAACTGTGAAATCCCTGAAAGCGCTTTGATAGGAGAAGAATGCACAGGATTTAAACAGGCAATGAAAGCTCTCGACGGAGGCCGTATCGGCGTAGCTGCTCAAGGTCTGGGTATCGCTGAAGGAGCTTTTGAGATAGCAAGAAAATACCTGATGACAAGAGAACAGTTCGGTAAACCTTTATATAGAAATCAGCACCTGGCATTTAAGATGGCTGAACTGGAGTGTGAAATTGAGCAGGCTAAATACATGGTATACAAGGCAGCTCTTGACAAATCTGAAGGACGTCCTTACACGATCCCTGCAGCTAAAGCAAAACTGGTATGCACCAACGCTGCTATGCATGTTACTACTGAAGCTGTTCAAATGCTTGGCGGCAACGGATATATGAGAGAGTATCATGTTGAAAGAATGATGAGAGACGCCAAGATAACTCAGATTTATGAAGGTACCAACGAAATTCAGAGACTGGTTATAAGCGGAGCGCTGTTTAAATAGGAATTCATACGATTTCCAATAGTAGACAGATGTGATGCCGGCTTTTTGAGGAGAGATTATATTTTCGTCCTCAAAAAGCCGGAGCCGTAGAAGATTATATGAATATCATTGTATTGACGAGACAAGTAAAGGCAGCAGATGAAGTAAAATGCGATTTTACAGGGATAGAGGCTGCTGTAAGATTTAAGGAACAAGTAAAGGCCAAAACGCCTGCAGCGGAATGTCAAATTTCCGTTCTGGTACTGGGCTATAAGGAAAGCGCAGTAAAGCAGGTAAAAGATGCTGTGGCTATGGGGTGCGACTGCGGCTGGGCGGTAGAAGATGAAAATCTTTTCCAACTGGACGCATGGTCATGCGCTATGGCATTTGCCGAAGCTTTGAAGGATTGGAGCGAAAGTCCCCAAAACAAGGATAGCAGCTCATCCGGCTTCGACCTGATTATATCAGGAGGATTTCCGCTGGATGCAGATACCGTCCCGATAGGACTTTTAACTGCATCTTTATTGAAGATCCCTTTTGTATCCAATGTAGAAAACATTGTTTTAGATACAGAGGATTCTTTTCAGGTTGTAAGAAAAGGCGACGGTATACTGCAGAAGCTGCGTGTAAAAAAGCCGTGCCTTATGAGTGTGTTGCCTCATCCTGAAGCCCCAATTTACAAGACTATAGCAGGAATAAATAAAGCATATTCTCAGGAAGTTGAAAAAACAGCTGTTAATATAACAAAAGATAACAACAAAATTGAAATCCTATCCGGTATCGGTACAAATCCAAGAAAACGGGGAACTGTTTTAACTGCTGTTTCTACTGATGAGGTGGTTAATGCCATGATTTCGAAGATGGCGGAATCACATCTTCTGTAACTTATAGTTTAGGGATTATAAATATGACTGAATGCTCTATCAACAATGGAATATTGGTATTTATTGAAAAGAAAAACGATGCTTTTTCCAACATATCTAATGAAGTTATAGCAGGTGCCAACAAATTATCTGAAATTGCAGGATGTCATGTCGACTATATTGTGATTGAAGATAATATCAGAAATTATGATCCGGCTTCTTTTATTTTTGAAATTACAGAAGCAGTAAAGGTCGTTAGACCTTCTTTGATATTAATGGGTTCTACACCGCTAAATACTGATATAGCAGCTGTTTTGGCGGCGGAACTTGAAGCAGGCATATTGTGCGACTGTATAGATGTGACTTTTTCTGAAGAAGGCGGCTTCTGCCCGGTCAGACCTGACGCTGCCGGCTCAAAGCGTCAGATTATGAAAGGTAAAGATATTTTAATTGTTACAGTGAGACCCGGAACTTTTAACGCGGAAGATGAAGAAAGTTTTTTACCGGAACATTTAACTGTTATTAAAGAAATAAATTGCTCACGCTGTTCATTTGAAGAAGAACGTGGAGAAAATGTTTTAATAGAATTGTTAAATACAATGACAGAAAAAAAGCATGATATAGATATATCTAGGGCTGATATCCTTGTATCTGGAGGAAGAGGAGTCGGAGGTCCGGAAGGCTTTAAACAGCTTAGAATATTAGCAGATCTTTTAGGTGGAGAAGTTGCTGCAAGCAGGGCATGCATAGAAGCAGGCTGGGCTCAGCCTTTTATGCAGGTAGGGCAGACAGGGAAGACAGTCCATCCTAAACTTTATATTGCCTGCGGCATTTCCGGAGCAATACAACATGTAACCGGAATGAAAGATTCTGAACTGATAATCGCTATTAACAAGAATCCCGCAGCACCCATATTTGATATTGCAGATTTGGGAATAGTGGGAAATCTTGAAAATATATTGCCTGCATTGGTAAAAACATTACAGGAAAAGAAAGGTGGAACAAATGCAATTTGAAAAAATTAAAAATTACGAAGAACTTTTATCACACGGTGACAAAGAAGCAAGAGAAGTCGTTTTAAAAGTAACTGATGAAGTATTGGACAGATTAGACTGTTATAAATATCTGAAAAAACTTATAAGACGTGACGGTGATACTTTGACCATCGGCCATCAGGTAGTGGATTTGTCAAAATATGAAAGAGTATATGCATTTTCATCGGGGAAGGCAGGAAATCATATGGCTCGTGCC
>ENA-ORNG01002415-ORNG01002415.1-human-gut-metagenome-genome-assembly--contig:-NODE-2415-length-11419-cov-11.971049_pt1 | contig 11419 bp, 10 predicted proteins | sample MGYA00242113_ERZ509018 | MGnify/ENA primary metagenome ERZ509018 (study PRJEB26280, sample SAMEA2338711) | human gut metagenome | biome: human gut; feature: human-associated habitat; material: faeces... | reverse complement strand
ACGCCATTGACGAATACTGGGAAAATAATTCGCAGGAATAAAAAAAGAAAGGCAGGTGCGAGTGTGCGAATTCCAGAATCGCAAGGTCAGTACGATATTGTGACAGGTTATAGGCTTTAGGCCAAAATACGATGCACCTGTATTTTGGCCCGAACGGGGCAATTCCGTACATCTGCAACAGGCCCCCACCTTGTATCCACAAAAAATGCAGTGAACTTTTGCTGTGCGGGCGCACTTTTTACAACGAACTTTGCAAATGCCCTTAAATCGTTGCAAAGATCACTTCCGCTTCATCTTCCTGCTGAACTCGTTCAGCGTCTGGATATGCCAGAAGCTTTTGCGGGTGATGGAGCGGAAGGTCAGGGAGCAGAAGAAATCCACAAGAAAGATTTTCGGGATACAGAACTTCAGTCCCTTTTGAAAGGCTTCCAGCGACCCGCGGCTGCACCAGTTGTGGACGGTGGTCAGGGTGTAGCCGGTCAGGGCCACCACATCCTTTACCGTGACCACATCCGGGTATTTGCGCAGCAGCTTTTCATAGTAGCCGTGCATCTGCCGCAGCGTGTCCTCGGGCAGCTCCTTGGAGAGCCTCGCCACATAGTGGGTGCCGTACCATCCCTTCGGCGCAGAATAGAGTTCTGGAAAAATCGCCCGCTCCTCCAAGTATGCTTTTACATCCTCTTTTCGGATTTTATAGCACCGGGTTTTCTTACCCGACCACTCGCAGGGCACCTTGCCGCTTTTGAGCAGGTGCAGCGCCGTGGACTTGCTGATGTGGCAGATTCGGAAAAATTGCTCCTTGTTCATTACCTCGGGAACGCTGTCCCAGTTAACGGGGAATACATCCATTTGTAACACCTCAAAAATAGATTTTCGTCGGTTGGAAGCTCTATCCTGCGGTGTATGGCCATCTCCCGGTTTTTCTCTCCTATCTTCCCGCATTTCTCTCCAAAATCGGGAAAAATGCCGATTTGAACCCACTTCCAAAAAAGCCCGTCCCGCAAGGCTTTCCAAGCGAAAAAGCCTGATTTCAAGCGGCTTTCGGCGGGTACGGGGCTTACAGAAACGACCCCCAAACGGACACCCCCGTCACAGTTGCATAAAAGACTCGAAATCAGGTAGTCGCGCAAGCGGCTCGTGGGTTCGAATCCCACCCTATCCGCCAGAAAGTTCCGCCGCGCTCCCAGCAGGAGTGCGGCGGATTTTTTCTATCTAGCCGCATGGACGATCTACTGTTATTTTTGTAAAGATGACAGGTATTTTCGATAATATCTGACAAACATTGTAACTGTTGCGGTACATGCCAGTGTATCTGTAATCGGCTCTGCAAGGTAAACGGCAACGACCGGATCCGGCAATATAAGAGGCAGCAAAAGAATCTGTGGTACTAATAAAAATACTTTACGCATAAGCGCAAGAAACAGGGATGTTTTTGCGTTTTCCAAAGCCACAAACATGATGAAGCTTGGCTGCTATCTGTTCATGGCAATTGTCGGTCTCATTGGGTTTATGAATCTGGCAAACACCATGATCATCAATATCACCACGAAGAAGCAGGAATACGGTGTGCTGCAAGCGGTAGGCATGACCAATAAGCAGTTAAATCTGAGCTTACATATACAGGGCTTGATTTTTACGGTTGGCACCATCTGCGTCGCACTTGCTGCCGGTCTGCCCCTTGGCTATGCACTGTTTTCCTATGCGAAGCATAATGGGATTTTTGGAATGAACGTTTATCACGTTCCTCTTATCCCGATTCTTGCTATGATTTTGCTGGTCGGTCTTTTGCAGATTGTGCTTTCCCTCGTTTTAAGCAGTAATCTGAAAAAGGAAACACTGGTCGAAAGAATCCGGTATCAGGAATAGTAGATTCTATAAAAAGCAAGCTGCCGCTCAAGATGGGCGGCAGCTTACCTTTATGCTCCTGACCGTCAGTGGGCTGCTCGTGGTGCTCATCGGGCTCGGGATGTGTGGCGTGCCGTTTCTGCGCCGGATCAGCCCCGAACTGACCAGGCCCTGCCGCTTCCGGGGCAAGGCGTTCGCCGTCGGGCTGCTGACCGGCCTGATGCCGTGCGGCGCGCTGTCGTCGATGTGGATCTTCGCCGCCTCGTCCGGGTCGTGGGCAAACGGCGCGGTGAGCATGCTCGCCTTTGGCGCGGGCACGTGCGTCTTTATGCTGCTGTTCGGCCTGCTCGGGACGTTTCTCCCGAAGCGGTACAACAAATATCTGCTCAAGGGCAGCACGATCCTCATCGTCGCCCTCGGGCTGATCCTGATGACCAAAGGCATCCGGCTGCTTGCCTGACGGCAAGCACAAGCGGCGCGTCCGAAATCGGACGCGCCGCTTGATTTTTCAGATTTGCGGGGAGATCACTTTCCCGCCTCGGTCTCGCAGTACAGGCAGCGGTAGACGCGCCGCTCCCGATCCGTGAGCACGAACTCCTGCGGCAGCTCGCGCTCGGTCGAGGTGATGCAGCGCGGATTCTTGCACCGCAGCACGCCGCGGATGCGCTCGGGCAGCTTGAGCGTGCGCTTTTCCTGCAGCTCGCCGCCGCGGATGATGTTGACCGTGATGCTCGGATCGACGTAGCCGATCAGGTCCCAGTCGAGCTCCATCTCGCCGTCGATCTTGATGATGTCCTTGCGGCCGAGCTTGCCGCTGGTGACGTTTTTGAGGATGGCAACGGTGCAGGCGAGCTTGTCCAGACCGAGGATCTGGTAGAGCTCCATGGCCTTGCCGGCCGTGATGTGGTCGATGACGATCCCGTTTTGAATCGAATCAATAAGCATAACGTTTCTCCTCCCGTCAGTCGATGCCCAGCAGCTTGAGCATGAGCGCCATGCGGATATAGCGGCCGTTTTTCGCCTGCCTGAAGTAGCAGGCGCGCGGATCGTTGTCCACGGCGGCGGCGATCTCGTTGACGCGCGGCAGCGGGTGCAGGATGCTCATGTCGGGCTTGGCGGTCTCGAGCTTATCCGGCGTGAGGATATAGCTGTCGCGCAGGCGCAGGTAGTCCTCCTCGTTGAAAAAGCGCTCGCGCTGCACGCGGGTCATATACAGCACGTCCAGCTCCGGCATCACGGCCTCGAGCGACGTGGACTGCGTATAGGGAACGCCGGTCTTTTTGAGATACTCGTCCTTCACGTAGCGCGGGAGCTTGAGCTCCTCCGGGGAGATGAGCGCGAAGCGGATGCCCGTGCAGCGGCTCATGGCGGCGACGAGCGAGTGCACCGTGCGGCCGAACTTCAGGTCGCCGCACAGGCCGATCGTCAGGTCGTCCAGCCGCCCCTTTTCGCGGTAGATGGTCATGAGGTCGGTCAGCGTCTGCGTGGGGTGGTTGTGTCCGCCGTCGCCCGCGTTGATGACCGGGACCTGCGCGTGCATGGAAGCGACCAGCGGCGCGCCCTCCTTGGGATGGCGCATGGCGATGATGTCGCTGTAGCAACTGACGACGCGCACGGTGTCCGCGACGGTCTCGCCCTTGGAGGCGGACGAGCTCTCTGCCGAGGCGACGCTGAGCACCTTGCCGCCGAGCGAGAGCATCGCGCTCTCGAAGCTCAGGCGCGTGCGCGTGGACGGCTCGAAAAACAGCGTTGCGAGGATCTTCCCGTCGCACTTGTGGGCATATTGCTCGGGGTGCTCCATGATCGCGCAGGCGGTGTCGATGAGCTCCATGATCTCCTGCGGGGTCAGCTGCATAATGTCGATCAGATGCTTCATATCACGCCTGACTTTCTGCCTGGATCCAGCTCTCGTCGGAGGGGTTTTCGCGGAAGGCCAGCAGCCGCGCGACGTCGGCCTCGGTGATGTAGCCCTCCTGTGCGCCCGTGCGGGCGACGGTGTCCAGATCCGTGAGGCTCACGTTTCTGACCTGCGCTGCGGCGAGCTGCTCCACGCCCTTTTTCATGCCGTAGGTGAAGATGCTCACGACGCCGAGCACCTCCGCGCCGGCTTCACGCAGCGCATCCACCGCGTCGAGCACGCTGCCGCCGGTGGAGATCAGATCCTCGACGACCACGACCTTCTGCCCCGGGACGAGCTTGCCCTCGATGCGGTTCTGGCGGCCGTGATCCTTGCTGCTCGAGCGGACATAGCCCATCGGCAGACCGAGCAGATGCGCGGCGATGGCGGCGTGGGCGATGCCGGCCGTGGCCGTGCCCATGAGCACCTGCACCTGCGGATACTCGCGCCTGACCGTCTCGGCGATGGCGCGCTCGACCAGATCACGCGCCTCGGGCGCGGTCAGGATGAGGCGGTTGTCGCAGTAGATGGGGCTCTTGATGCCGCTGGCCCACGTGAACGGCTCCTGCGGGCGCAGGAACACCGCCTCGATCGAGAGCAGGCTGCGCGCAACTTCGTGTTTGATATCCATAGCAGTTCCTCCTGTTGAAAAAGTCTCTGATCCGGCGCTCAGCCGACGAACGCGGCCACGCACCGGCGATAGGCGGCGACGGGATCGTCCGCCTGCGTGATCGGGCGGCCGACGACGATGTAGTCCGAGCCGATCTCCCGGGCGCGCTCCGGCGTTGTGACGCGCTTCTGGTCGCCGCTCTCCCCGTCGGCAAAGCGCACGCCGGGCGTCACGGTCAGAAAGTCCGCGCCGCAGCGCGCATGGATGCTGCCCGCCTCCAGCGGGGAGCAGACCACGCCGTCAAGACCGGCATCGCGCGCATTGCGTGCATAGTGCAGCACGACCTCGTCGATCGGCGCGTGGATGAGCAGCTCCCGGTCCATGCGCTCCTGATCCGTGGAGGTCAGCTGCGTCACGGCGATGAGCAGCGGGCGCGTGCCGTCCGGCCGGGTCAGTCCCTCGAGCGCGGCGCTCATCATGGCCTTCGTGCCGGCAGCGTGGAGGTTGATGATATCCACATCCAGCGCCGAGAGCGCGGCCATCGCCTTTTTCACCGTGTTCGGGATGTCGTGCAGCTTGAGGTCGAGAAAGATCCTGTGGCCGCGCGCGCGAATCTGGCGCACGATGTCCGGCCCTTCGGCATAAAACAGCTCCATGCCGATCTTCACAAACGGCTTCTCGTCCTGAAAACGGTCGAGAAATGCGAGTGTCTTTTCCCGGTTGTCAAAATCCAGCGCAATGATAACGTCCTTACCCATGATGTGCTCCTCCTATGATGTCCCTGAGATTGTCGATGCCGAAGCGCGCCATCGCGTCCGGCAGAGTTTCAATGATGTGCTTGCAGGCATACGGCTCGACCAGGTTTGCCGCGCCCACACCGACCGCCGTCGCGCCCGCGAGCATCAGCTCCAGAACGTCCTGCGCGTTCGTCACGCCGCCCATGCCCACGATGGGGATGTGCACCGCCTCGTACACCTGATAGACCATGCGCACAGCCAGCGGGAACATACCGGGGCCGGACATGCCGCCGGTCCGGTTGGCCAGCAGCGGGCGGCGGCGCGCAAGGTCGATGCGCATACCCGGCAGAGTGTTGATGAGGCTCACGCCGTCCGCGCCCGCGTCCTCACAGGCCTTGGCAACGGCGGCAATGTCCGCCGCCGTCGGGGAGGGTTTGAGGATGATCGGCTTTTTCGTCACGGCGCGCACCGCGCGCGTCACCTCCGCCGCGGCCGACGGCTCCGCGCCGAAGGCAGCGCCGCCGCCGTGGACGTTCGGGCAGGAGATGTTGACCTCCAGCCAGCCGACCTGCGGCTGCGCGTCAAGCCTGGCGCAGACCTCGGCATATTCTTCCACGCTGAAGCCGCTCACATTCGCCATGACCGGCTTGTGAAACACCTTTTTCAGCTCCGGCAGCTCGTGCGCGATGACCGCGTCCACGCCAGGGTTCTGCAGCCCCACCGCGTTGAGCATTCCGCCGGCATACTCGGCGATGCGCGGCGTGGGGTTGCCGAAGCGCGGCGCGCGCGTCGTCCCCTTGAAGGAGAACGTGCCGAGCATATTGATGTCATACAGCTGCGCAAACTCCCGCCCGTAGCCAAACGTGCCGCTGGCCGGGATGATGGGGTTTTCCAGCTCGATCCCGCAGAGCGTTACGGCTGTTGCGGCCATAGGATCTCCTCCTTTGTGAACACGGGCCCGTCCTTGCAGACGCGCTTGCTGCCGTGCGTCGTTTCGCAGGTGCAGCCCATGCACGCGCCGAAGCCGCAGCCCATGCGCGCCTCAAGGCTCAGCTGACCGTCAAGCGGCGTCGCGCTGCACAGCGCCTGCAGCATGGGCATCGGCCCACAGGCATACACATAGGTGCCGCCCTCGGGCAGCGCGTCGGTCACGAAGCCGCGCGCGCCCATGGTGCCGTCCTCGGTCACGACCGTGACGGGGATGCCGAGCGCACAAAACGCATCGGCAAGCAGCACCTCTGCCGCCGTGCGAAAGCCGAGCACGGCCAGCGGGCTGCACCCCTCGGCCACGAGCTGCTGCGCCAGACCGTACAGCGGGGACGCGCCCACGCCGCCGCCGACCAGCAGCGGCCGCGCACCGGCGGGTGCGGTGTCAAAGCCGTTGCCGAGACCGACCAGCAGGTCCAGCTCCGTGCCCGGCGCCAGCGTGCTCAGCTGCGCCGTGCCTGCGCCCGCCACTTTATAATACAGCGTCAGCGCGCCGTCACTCCAGCTGCACACCGACACGGGGCGGCGCAGAAAGCGTCCGGCAAGCCGGATGTCCACAAACTGCCCCGGCGCGGTGATCGCGGCGGTGTCCCCCGTGAGCTGCAAACGGTAGGTGTCACGGGCGACGGGCGCGTTTTCCGCAATGGTGAAAACTCTCTGCTGCACGGCTTACTCCGCGTGGATCGAGGACACGGCCAGCGTCGTCTCCTCGAGCACGTCGAGCAGCACGCGCACCGTATCGAGCGAGGTAAAGACGGTCACGCCGTTTTCCACCGCGCAGCGCCGGATCGCGGCGCCGTCCTGCGCGTGGACGCTCGAATGGATGGAGCGGGTGTTGATGATGTAGCTGACGTAGCCGCTGCGGATGGAATCGAGGATCTCGTGGCTGCCGTCGCTGATCTTGCCGCGCACGCGCGTGCGGATGCCGAAGGACTTGAGGTAGGCAGCCGTGCCGGCGGTCGCCTCGATGTTAAAGCCCATCTCATAGAACCGGCGCACGAGCGGCAGGCCCTCGGGCTTGTCCTCATCGGCCAGCGTCACGAACACGGTGCCGTAGTTCTGCACGTTCATGCCGGAGGCCTGCAGCGCCTTGTACATGGCGCGCGAGAGCTTCTTGTCATAGCCGATGGCCTCGCCCGTGGACTTCATCTCCGGGGAGAGGTAGGCGTCCAGCCCGTGGAGCTTGGCGAAGGAGAACACCGGCGCCTTGACATAGCAGCGCTCTTTTTCCGGCGGATACAGGTCGAAGATGCCCTGCTCCTTGAGGCTCGTGCCGAGGATGACGTTCGTGGCGATGTCCGCGAGCTGATAGCCCGTGGCCTTCGACAAAAACGGCACCGTGCGCGACGAGCGGGGGTTGACCTCGATGATGTAGACATGGTCGCTCTTATCGACGATGAACTGGATGTTATACAGGCCGACGATGCCGATGCCCAGACCAAGCTTCTTGGCATAGGTCAGGATCGTGCCCTTGACCTTGTCGGAGATGGAAAACGGCGGGTAGACGCTGATGGAGTCGCCGGAGTGGACACCGGTGCGCTCGACCAGCTCCATGATGCCGGGCACGAACACGTCTCTGCCGTCGCAGATGGCGTCGACCTCGACCTCGCGGCCGGAGATGTACTTGTCGACCAGCACGGGCTTGCCCTCGCCGGTGCGCACGGCATTTTGCAGGTAGTGGCGCAGCATCTCGTCGTCGGCCACGATCTCCATGGCGCGGCCGCCCAGCACGAACGACGGACGCACCAGCACCGGATAGCCCACCGCGTGCGCCGCCTTGAGACCGTCGTCCAGATTCGTCACCGCCGCGCCCATCGGCTGCGGGATGTTCAGCTCGAGCAGCAGCTTTTCAAAGCAGTCGCGGTTTTCCGCGCGCTCGATCGCGGCGCAGTCCGTGCCGATGATCTGCACGCCGCGCGTCATGAGCGGCTGCGCCAGATTGATGGCCGTCTGGCCGCCGAGGCTGGCGATCACCTGATCGGCCTGCTCCTCGTGCAGGATGTTCATGACATCCTCGGGCGTGAGGGGCTCGAAATACAGCTTATCGGCGGTCGTGTAGTCGGTAGAGACCGTCTCGGGGTTGTTGTTGATGATGATGGCCTCGTAGCCCGCGCGCCGGATGGTCTGCACCGCGTGGACGGTGGAGTAGTCAAACTCCACGCCCTGACCGATGCGGATCGGACCCGCGCCGAGCACGACGACCTTCTTCTTGTCCGAGCGGCGTGCCTCACTCTTTGCGCCGGGGGCATAGGTAGAGTAGAAATAGGGGATGTAAGCGCCGGTGTGGCTGGTGTCCACCATCTTGTAGGCGGGGTAGAGCCCCAGCTGCACGCGCTGGGCATACACATCCTCCTCGCGCACGCCCCAGAGCCGCGCGATGTAGGGGTCACAGAAGCCCATCTGCTTGGCCTGCTTGAGCGTCTCTCCGTCGCCCTTGTGCGTGCAGAGCGTCTGCTCCATGTCCACGATGGTGCGGATGGTCTCGAGGAAGAACGGCGTGATCATCGTCAGCGCAGCGACCTCGTCCACGCTCGCGCCCAGACGCAGCAGCTGCGCGACGGCAAAGAGACCGTCGTCACGGAACTGGCGCAGGTACTCGGTCAGCTCCGCCTTGGTCATGTTCTGGAACTTCGGCAGCCAGAGGTGCTGCGCGCCGATCTCCAGCGAGCGGACGGACTTGAGCAGGCACTCCTCGAGCGTGCTGCCGATGCCCATGACCTCGCCCGTGGCCTTCATCTGCGTACCGAGCGTGTTGGCGGCGGTCGAGAACTTGTCAAACGGGAAACGCGGCAGCTTTGCGACCACGTAGTCCAGCAATGGCTCGAACGCGGCCGTCGTGTTGGCGACGGCGATCTCGTCAAGGTTCATGCCGACGGCGACCTTGGCCGTGACGCGCGCGATGGGATAGCCGCTGGCCTTGCTCGCCAGCGCCGACGAGCGGGAGACGCGGGGGTTGATCTCGATGAGGAAGTACTCCGAGGTCTTGGGGTTGAGCGCAAACTGCACGTTGCAGCCGCCCTGGATCTTCAGCGTACGGATGATCTTGATCGCGCTGTCGTTGAGCATCTTCATGTCATGGTCGCTGAGCGTCATGATCGGCGCGACGACGGCGGAGTCGCCGGTGTGCACGCCCACGGGGTCGATGTTCTCCATGCCGCAGATGGTGATGGCGTGGTCGGACGCATCGCGCATGACCTCAAACTCGATCTCCTTATAGCCCTTGACGCTCTTTTCGATCAGCACCTGATGGATGGGCGAGAGCTTGAACGCCTGCATACCCAGCTCGACGAGCTGCGCCTCGTCGTCGGCAAAGCCGCCGCCCGTGCCGCCGAGCGTGAACGCCGGGCGCAGCACGACCGGATAGCCGATGGCCGCGGCCGCGGCCTTGGCCTCCTCGAGGTTGTAGGTGATCTGCGACGGGATGACCGGCTCGCCGATGCTCTGGCAGAGCTCCTTGAACTGCTCGCGGTCCTCGGCGCGGCGGATGCTGTCGCTGTCCGTGCCGAGAAGCTCGACCTGGCACTCCTTGAGCACGCCCTTCTGCTCGAGCTGCATCGCCAGATTCAGGCCGGTCTGGCCGCCGATGCCCGGGACGATCGCGTCCGGGCGCTCCTTGCGCAGGATACGCGCCACATACTCCAGCGTCAGCGGCTCCATGTACACCTTGTCCGCGACGGAGGTATCCGTCATGATCGTGGCAGGGTTGGAGTTGACGAGAATGACCTCGTACCCCTCCTCCTTGAGCGACAGGCACGCCTGCGTGCCGGCATAGTCAAACTCGGCAGCCTGACCGATGACGATCGGGCCGGAGCCGATGATCATAATTTTCTTCAGATCCGTTCTTTTGGGCATGTGATTTCCTCCTCAGTACGTAAAAAGTCCTGTATGTCATATATTTAATATGTAAATGAAGGGCGCTCAGTTCTGCGCGTCCTGCCAGACGACGGCGCCGCCGCAGACGTTGCGCACGCACCGCCCGTAGACCGTCTGTCCGGCGAAGGGCGTGCTCTTTCCCATGGAGCAAAACTGCGCCGGGTCGATGCGGTACTCCGTGTTCAGGTCCCAGACGGCATAATCGTCCGCGCACAGCGGGAAGCCGAAGCGCTTTCTGGGGTTGACCGCCATGAGCTCCACGAGCTTGTCGAGCGTCAGCACGCCGGTGCGCACAAGGTGGGTATAGAGCACAGGAAACGCTGTCTCAAGGCCGACGATGCCCATGGCGCTCCCGGCGAGGCCCCTGGCCTTTTCCTGCGCGCTGTGCGGGGCGTGGTCGGTCGCGATCATGTCCACCGTGCCGTCGAGGATGCCCTCGAGTAGCGCGTCCCGGTCTGCCTGCGTGCGCAGGGGCGGGTTCATCTTGAAGCTGCCGTCCTCGCGCAGGTCGTCCTCAGTCAGCACGAGGTAGTGCGGCGCGGTCTCGCAGGTGACGTCCAGCCCCTGCGCCTTCGCCCGGCGGATAAGCGCCACGCTCTCCTTGGTGGACACGTGGCACATATGATAGGCACAGCCCGTCTCGCGCACCAGCTCGAGATCGCGCTCCAGCTGCCGCCACTCACTCTCGCTGCTGATGCCCTTGTGCCCGTGGGCGCGGGCATACGCGCCGTCGTGGATATAGCCGCCGTGCAGGAGGGTGTTGTCCTCGCAGTGCGCGGCGATGAGCTTGCCGAGGCTTGCCGCCTTGCGCATCGCGGCGCGCATCACGTCCGCATCCTGCACGCCGCTGCCGTCGTCGGAAAAGCCGGCGACATAGGGCGCGAGCTGCTCCATGTCCGCAAGCTCCCTGCCGCCGCGGTGCGCGGTGATCGCGCCGTAGGGCGTCACATCGATGACCGCATCCGTGCGGATGCGCTCCAGCTGGGGGGCAAGCGTCTGCAAACTGTCCGGCACCGGATCCAGATTGGGCATGGCGCACACGCGGCTGTATCCTCCGTGCGCCGCAGCAAGTGTGCCGGACGAAATGGTCTCCTTATAAGAAAAACCCGGCTCACGAAGATGTACATGCACATCTACGAAACCAGGTAATACCACGAAAGAAGAAATATCAAGTTCGTCACCGGCAATGCTGCCGCTGCCAAGAAAAACAGAATCACGGTTGCCGGGAAAAAGATCCCACCCAAATGCCTGCATATTCTCTGCGGCCGCAACCATTTTCCTCGCCTCATTTCTGCCGAATCGCAAATTTTTGATATGATATCACATAATCGCCCGGTCTGTCAACAAATCCGGCGGCTTTGCGCGCCGTCTTTTTGCACGAAAAATTCCGTCATTTTCCGTCCCGCGTTGACACGCATCTCTGCGCCAAGAACCGGATACAGACAGGCTCAGCGGCGCGCCCGTTTGGGC
>ENA-ORNG01002414-ORNG01002414.1-human-gut-metagenome-genome-assembly--contig:-NODE-2414-length-11421-cov-2.818758_pt1 | contig 11421 bp, 8 predicted proteins | sample MGYA00242113_ERZ509018 | MGnify/ENA primary metagenome ERZ509018 (study PRJEB26280, sample SAMEA2338711) | human gut metagenome | biome: human gut; feature: human-associated habitat; material: faeces... | reverse complement strand
GATGGCTGCTTCTTCCGGCACGATCTCCGGCTGCTTATCTTCGCCTTTTCGGTAGCCGAGGAAATTTTTGTATTGAAAGCTTACTTTTCCCTCCTCGAACTTCTTTCGATACGTCCATGTGATATGCTTGCTGATGCTCTCGGATTCGGACTGCGCAAAGCCTGCGTAAATGACAAGATACAATTCACTGTCGCTTTTCAGCGTGTCAATGTTCTGTTCCTCAAAGAAAATCCCAATGCCTTGCGCTTTCAGCGAGCGTATATATTCCAGACACTCTACCGTGTTTCTGGCGAAGCGGGATACGGATTTCGTGATGATATAGTCGATTTTCCCGTTCTGGCAGTCGCGGATCATGCGCTGGAACTCCGGGCGTTTGTCCGCCCTTGTGCCGGAAATGCCCTCATCGGCATAAAGGCCGGCAAACTCCCACTCTTTCCTGGCGGCGATCATTTCTGTATAAACGCGCATCTGGTTCTGATAGGATGTAAGCTGTTCTTCGGAATCTGTGGAGACGCGGCAGTAGGCTGCCACCCGCTTTTGGTGATATTTCTCCTTGTCCACAAGGATGGACTTTTGTGGTTCAATTACGGAAACTGTCCGTTTCGGAATTCTCTGGACTTCCATTCGGTTCTTCCTCACTTTCGCAAATATCGGTTTCTGTTTTTGTATGCAAAACGACGCCGCCTCCCACATGAAGGGAGACGGCGTCGATCAGTTCGGAAAAATATGCAGCGTTGAACGCCTCTTGCGGCTGCATCAGGGAGACACGCTTTCTGGCGATCTGTGCGGCGATCTGCGTTTTGGCGTTTGTTTCTTTGTAAAGCTGACCTGCGATTTCGCAGAGCAACGTAGCGATCCGTTCCTCGCTGGGGCGTTCCTGCTCCATTTCGTCGGAGATCTGCTGCTGCAAATTCAGCACCACTGCGGAATCCCTGTGCTTCACTTTCGGATGAGGAAGCATGAGATCGGCATTTGCGATGACGCGGTTCATAAGGAGCGTGATTTTCCGGAGCAGCTCTCCGTCACTGATTCGCACCAGAATGCCGCAGTCTGCATTGCTGCACGTCCAGCTTTCCCGGATCTCGCGTTTGGAATTGATGTGTCGAAGCATCGTCGCACCGCATTGTCCGCAGCGGACACGGTCGCGGATCTGCCGGATGCCCTCGCTTTCCTCGACTGCCTGATTCCAACGCCGTGCGCTTTTGACCGCGACGGCTTCTTCGTAGATGTCCTCATCAATGATCATTTCAAATTCTTCATCGCCGGTGTACTTCGCATTCTCCAGTATCCGTGAAATCCGCGCCTTATCCCATACACAGGTCCGCTCTGTGTATGGGATCTGCTTTGCTGTCAAATCTTCCGCGATTTCCTTGAGCGACGCACCTTGAATGTACGATCTGAAAATATTACGGACAATGTCGGCCTCTTGCTGTTCAATCACGGTGTGTCCGTTGCGGATCGTGTAGCCAAACGGTAAATATCGAATCTTTTTCATACCTGTCCCTCTTAAATCTGTTCTGTAAATTTGAGGTCGCCAAGCAGGGTGACTGTCATTTCGTCGCGGTTATTGATGCAGATGCCTGTGACGATAGCGTCCTCGGTCGCCGGGTCGGACAGGTTGAACCAGATCTGAAGCAGATACATCCGCAGCATTTTCTCAATGCCCATGGGCGGACGGCCACGCTTTCCCTTGGGATAGTAGGGCTCGATCACGCCGACCCACTCGTCCCAGGGAATGATCTCGTCCATGATTTCCAGAAATTCCTCCCGCTTCGTTTTCTTCTTGCGGAAGCTGTATTCGATATCCGTAAATGTTTCCTGTTTCTTCATCACCATACGCCACCATTGCTTTGATGTGTTATTATCCCACATCCGGAGCCTTTATGGTAGTGCGGATTAAATCAGAGGTTCCCTAGATTTTCTGCGTAACTTGCATGAAACTCATCCATGACCTTGCAGAAAACATTGACTGCAATGCCGGACCCGGACTTACTGTACGGGCAAGCCTTGCTGCCATGTCTGTCCGCAATTGCCATGATAACCGTCCCGTCATCATATTCGAGTTTCTTAAAGCTGTCCTGGCACTCTTTATCTACCCGTTTGTGGGAGGCACCCTGAACACTTTCTCCGAATACCATTCGTTTCATGATGCAATCATCCTCTCCCGGAGAAAGCTCCGATCACCATACATCATTTACTCCAATCGAACCCGGATCGGGAATGTTGTTCATATCCAGCACCAGAGGCGCATTTGTTGCGCTGGGCGTGTTGTTCCCAGCAGGAACGACATCCATTTCTTTCGGTCTGCTTGCCGGAGCAGAAACCAGCGAGGCTGCGGTAGATGCCCACTTGATCATCTTAACGAGTGCCTGCGGATTGTTCGCCTGCAAGACAAGCTCGCGGTTGCCAGTAAACTGCTGGAGCACATCGTCATCCGCATCCTGACCGATAGAGATCGCGATACGAACAGCTTTCTTGCCCCAGGGCAAGTGCAGCAACTTATCCAGAGATTTCTTATAGTTATCTGTCGGCTGTCCGTCCGAGAGCAGCACGATGACGGGGGAGAAGTGCGCGATCCGTCATTGGTGGAATGGTATTACAAGCTGACGCTCTCCGGCGGCGATGGGGACAGCGTGCGCGAAATGGCGCAGACGCTTTTTGACGGTCAGTGCGTTGACGGCGATACCGCGCTGTGCGAGGCGGCGCTCTCCGCGCCGCGCTTTTTGAGGCTGGCGGAGCTCGGCGTGGAATTTCCGCGCAGCCGTTACGGGGAATACGTCGGCTACAAGACCGACCATGACCCGCGCCGCCGCGCGACCAGCGCCGGGCCGTATACCAGTAAGAGAATGACGCAGATGCTGGAAGCTGCCGTATGCGCGGAGGGCGTTCCGATGCTGGACGGTATGCAGGTTATCCGTATTCTGACGGACGGCGAGCGGGTGCTCGGCCTTTTGTGCCTGAACCGCGCAGCGCGTTCGGAACAAACACGCTATGCGCTGATCCACTGCCGGAACGTCATCTGGGCAACCGGCGGGCCTGCCGGAATTTACGCGGACAGCGTCTATCCGGCCGGACACCATGGTTCGACCGGCATTGCGCTGGAGGCTGGCGCAATCGGCCAAAATCTGACCGAATGGCAGTATGGCCTCGCCTCGCTGCACCCGCGCTGGAACGTGTCGGGCACATATATGCAAGTGCTTCCGCGCATGATCTCCACAACGCCCGATCAAACGGACGAGCGTGAATTTCTGATGGACTTTTTCAAAACGCCCGCAGAGATGCTCAGCAAACTGTTCCTGAAGGGCTATCAATGGCCGTTCGATGTAAAAAAGATCGAGGGCGGAAGCTCGATCATCGATGTTCTGGTCTATCTGGAGCGCTGCAAGGGCCGCCGCGTCTGGCTGGATTTCCGCCGCAATCCCTGCGGAGATGAAATTGATTTTTCACAGCTCGACGTGGAGGCACGGGAGTATCTGACGCGCGCAGGCGCATGCTTCGGCACGCCGATCGAACGGCTGCGGCACATGAACGCACCCGCAGTAGAGTTTTACCGTGAGCATGGCGTTGATCTGGAAACGCAGCCGCTGGAGATCGCGCTTTGTGCGCAGCACAATAACGGCGGTCTTGCGGTAGACTGCTGGTGGCAGACGAATATCAAGGGCCTGTTCGCTGCGGGCGAGGCGGCCGGGACGCACGGCGTGTGCAGGCCCGGCGGCACGGCGCTGAACGCCGGGCAGGTGGGCAGCCGCCGCGCAGCGGAGTATATCAGCCGTCGCTGCACCGGTGCACTGCCGGAGTGCTTTGATGCGGCTGCACGGGATGCGCTGACATGGGCAAACGACTTTTCTACGCAGATTCTGCGCGGCGAGAGCAATTTCAAGGCAATCAAGGCAGCAGCGCAGCTTCGTATGAGTCGCTGCGGCGGCGCGATCCGAAACAGTGCGGAGATTGCGCTGTGCTTGAAAGAAGCTGGTGAGGAACTGCGCACGCTGGACAATAACCTGCGTATTGCTTCGCCGGACGAGCTGCCCGCAGCGTATGGACTGCGCGATCTGCTTCTCGCGCAGCAGGCATATCTTTCCGCCATGGCGGACTATGCTGCGCAGTACGGCAAAAGTCGCGGCAGCGCACTCTATACCGATCCGCAAGGCAGAAAGCCTTATGCACAGCTGCCGGACGCATTTATATTTGCGCTGGACGACGGCAGCCGCCGCGGATTGGTGCAGCAGATTCAAAAAGACGGAGACGGCTGGCACTGCACATGGCGCACAGTGCGTCCAATCCCGCAGACGGACGACTTCTTTGAAAATGTCTGGCGCAGCTACCGCAAAACCGGCAATGTTGATTGAGAGGATATGGATATGAAAGATAGTTTGAATCGGTTCCAGCATACTGGCGTTGTGCCGGTCGTGGTGCTGGACGACGCAAAAGACGCAGTTCCGACCGCAAAGGCACTGCTGGCTGGCGGAGTGAATGTGATGGAGATTACGTTCCGCACCGCTGCCGCGGCGGACTCCATCAAGGCGGTCAGCGAAAACTGCCCGGAGATGTTCGTCGGCGCGGGCACGGTCGTGACGCTCGACCAGTGCAAAAAAGCGCTGGAATGCGGCGCGAAATTCATCGTTTCGCCGGGCTTTGACCCGGAGGTGGTCAGCTGGTGCGTGGAGCGGAACATTCCCATTACCCCCGGCTGCGTGACTCCAACGGAGATCATGGCGGCTATGAAACTCGGCCTGAACGTGGTGAAGTTCTTCCCGGCAGGCGTTTACGGCGGCCTGAAAGCGATGAAGGCGCTCTCTGCTCCGTTCGGCGGAATTAAATTCATCCCGACCGGCGGCGTGGACGCGAAGAACCTGAAAGAATATCTGGAAGCGCCGTTTGTTCACGCCGTCGGCGGAAGCTGGCTGTGCCCGAAAAAAGAAATTGCTGTTGGCAACTTTGATGCAATTACAGCACTCTGCCGCGAGGCAAGCGAGATCGTGAAAGAGGTGCGCGGATGAAGGTCTTAACATTCGGAGAAATCATGCTCCGCCTGAAAGCACCCGGTCACGAGCGCTTCTTCCAGTCCCCAATGCTGGAAGCCACCTTCGGCGGCGGCGAAGCGAACGTGGCAGTCAGTCTCGCAAACTACGGCATGGAAGCAGAATTCCTGACTGTCCTGCCGCAGAACGACATTGCCGACGCCTGCATTCGCGAACTGCGCTACTTCGGCGTGGACACGAAAAAAATTGTCCGCGGCAACGGACGAATGGGGATTTATTATCTCGAAGCCGGTGCAAACCAGCTCCCCAGCAAGGTCGTCTACGACCGCGCGTATTCCTCGATTGCGCTGGCAAAACCCGGTGATATTGACTGGAACAGGGCATTTGACGGCGTAGGATGGTTCCACATCACGGGCATTACGCCTGCAATCAGCGAATCCGCGATGGAACTGAGTCTGGAATCCGTCAAGGAAGCAAAGAAGCGGAACATCACCGTCTCCTGCGACTTGAATTACCGCAAAAACCTCTGGAAATACGGCAAAAAGGCCAGTGAGGTCATGCGGGAGCTTGCCAAGTACGTCGATGTTGCGATTGCCAACGAGGAAGACGTGCAGAAATCGCTTGAAATCACAGCCGATGTGAACGTCGAATCCGGTGAGCTCGACCGCGAGAAGTACCGTGCGCTTGGCAATAAGGTTTTGGAAGCCTATCCAAACATGAAGTGCATCGCCATCACGCTCCGCGAGAGCCACAGCGCCGACTGGAATGGCTGGGCGGCGTGCCTCAATGACGGAGAGAATTTCTACGTCTCGAAGAAATACGAAATCCGCGACATCATCGACCGCGTCGGCGGCGGTGACAGCTTCGCGGGCGGCCTGATCTACGGCCTGAACCATTACAAAGACAAGCAGTCCGCACTGGAATTCGCAGTCGCGGCAAGCTGCCTCAAGCACAGCGTCATCGGCGATTTCAACCGTGTTTCCGTTTCCGACGTAGCCAAACTCATGGGCGGCGACGGTACGGGACGCGTGCAGAGATAAAAGAAACTGAATGATATGCAGCCCGCGTTACTGCAAAAGAGCGCCCCGCAGGGCGCTCTTTTCTTATATCAGGCGAGCTCACTGAAGAAAATATAGCGGCCGGGGCGGCAGAGCGTTTTTCTGCCGTCGATCACGACCTCTGCCTCGACCGGCGTTTCGATCTCATAGCGCCACATATCACGCTGCTTTTCCCAGCGGGAACGGACAAGGCCGTGCCGCGTTTCTACCGACGCCTCCAGCCAGTCCAGCCGCTTGTCTGGCTGCGGTGCGATGCGGACGGCTGCGTAGCCGGGCTTTTCCTCAACGGTCTGGATGCCTGCCGCCACGGTGTAGACCCAGTCGGCGACGGCGCCGTAGGCATAGTGGTTGAAGGAATTCATGTCGCTGCTCCAGAAATCGCCGTTTTCCATCTGGCCGTCCCAGTGCTCCCAGATCGTGGTGGCGCCCTTTGTGACCGGATAGAGCCAGGACGGATATTCGCGGCGCAGGAGCAGATCGTAGGCCAGTTCCGTATAACCGTGCGCGGACAGCGCGTGCAGCAGATACGGCGTCCCGACAAAGCCGGTCTGGAGCTTCGTGCCGCAGCTGCGGATCATCTGTGCCAGCTGGTCTGCCGCCTTCTGCGTGTCCTCTGCGAGCGCAAAATAGACGGTGAGCGTGCATTCCGTCTGCGTTTGATAGACCGGATATGCCTGACGGAACGCACGGACGATGCGTTCGTACAGCGCTTCGTATGCGGAGATGTCCTGACCGAGCACGCGGCCTGCCTTTATGACGAGCGCAGTGGAATGCGCGTAGAACGCAGAGGCGATCAGATCCTCGCGGCTTGAACCTTTATAGCTGCCCGATGGCGCGTCCCGTCCCAGCCAATCGCCGTAATGCTCGCCGCCGATCCAGAGATCCCTGGTCGTGGTGTGGGCGGTGATGTAATCCACCCACTTTTTCATGCTTGCAAACTGTGCGCGCAGGATATTCGGATCACCGTAAGCCAGATAGACCGCCCACGGGCAGATCGTCGCAGCATCGTCCCAGGCGGCGCTGCCGCTCTGATGCAGGACGTTCGGGATGACGTGCCCGACTGCACCGTCTTCGCGCTGGTCGGCGGCAAGATCGGCGAGCCATTTTGTAAAGAAGCGTTCTGCGTCAAAATTCAGGCACGCCGTACGGATGAACACCTGCGCATCGCCTGTCCAGCCAAGGCGCTCGTCGCGCTGCGGGCAGTCGGTCGGCACATCGAGGAAATTGCTCTTCTGCCCCCAGATTACGTTTTCAAACAGCTTGTTCAAAAGCGGATCGGAGCAGGAGAGATATCCGGTACGCTTCATGTCGGAGTGGACAGCGATTGCCGTGAAATTTTCCTGCGCGGCGTGTTCCGCACCGCACGGAAACCGGTCGACGCGAATGTAACGGAAGCCATAGAACGTCAGCTTCGGCTTGTAGCGCTGCGCGCCGTCTTTGCAGAAATAGAGATACTTTGCCTTTGCCGAGCGATAGTTTTCCGTGTAGAAATTCCCGTTTTTGTCCAGAACCTCTGCATGGGAAAGCTCCACGGCTTCGCCTTTGACACCGTCCAGCGCGATCTCCACATAGCCCGTCAGGTTCTGGCCGAAATCCACAACAATTTCGCCCGCAGGTGTTTTGAAGATGCGGGCAGGCGCGATGCGCTCCTGCTCACGGACAGGTTCGCCCTGCTGCTCGATCAGCGTATCGGTCGGGCCGTCATAGAGCGCGGCGGGCGTCCAGACGGACGGCTCAAACGCGGCGTCATACGTTTCCCCGTCATACAGTTCGGAAAAGCGCACGGCGCTTTCCGCCGTCTGCCAGCTTGCGTCCGTGCAGATCGTGTCCGTATGGCCGTCGGGATACCGGAGCGTAAGCTCCGCCGTCAGTGCGGCCGGGAGCGCCGCACTGCTGTTCTGACCCGGAAGCCATCCCGCAAGGCGGCCGCGATACCACCCCTTGCCGACCAATACGGTCAGCTCATTTTCCCGACCGGGACGGATCCGCAGCTCGTACTGCTGCACCTGCAGGCGCTTTTGATAGACGGTCCAGCCGGGTGCGAGGATAAAATCGCCCACGCGGCTGCCGTTGAGCGAGGCTTCATAGACGCCCATCGCCGTGATCCGGAGCGCAGCGGAAACGACGTTCTCCGGGCAGAAAAATGTCTTTCGGAACGCTGGGCAGACGCTGCCATAAGACTTTGCGGGACGGATCCAGTTTGCGTGCCATTGCATATTGCATGCCTCCTGTTCAGGTTTCTGATTGACTTCTATCATAGCAGACGCTAAGATAAATTCCAGACCGTATTATTTACTGAAAAAGGCGGTGAATTTAACCATGACACACAAGACGATCCAAATCGAGGAAAACGCGCAGCATGAAAACGAAAGCCTTGTCATGATGGAGCGTGAGCAGGGGGATCTGCAGCGGCACGACCACCTGTTTTTTGAACTGGCTTATATTACCGGCGGCACCTGTGAGCATACGCTCAATGATATAAAAACCGTTCTGCATCGCGGCGACTATTTTTTTGTTGATCTCGGCAGTACACACCGCTATGAAAACAGCTGCGGGCTGACGCTGATCAACTGCCTGTTTCTTCCGGAGGCCATCGATGAAACGATGCGCTGCTGCCTGAGTCTGAACGAACTGCTGCAGGCGTGTCTGGTGCGGTATTACAGGATGATCCTCGGCGCAAACTGGACAGACTGTGTGTTTCACGACGAAGACGGGCGCGTCGGCGCGCTGCTTGGCGGGATGGTGCAGGAATACCGGCAGATGCAGTTTGGAAGCGCGGAGATTTTCCGCGGGCGGTTGACGGAGATTTTGATCCTGACGCTGCGGAAGCTCGCGCCGGAGCGGACGTTCCATACCGGCTGCGAAGCCGTGGAAAAGGCGATCCTGTATATCAACCGGCACTACGCGCACGACGTAACGCTTCAGGATTTCTGTGCGGGCGAGCATTACAGCGTCCCGTATATCAGCCGCTTCCGGCAGGAAACGGGGCTGACCTTCCGGGAGTATCTGCGGCGGACAAGGATCGAGAAAAGCTGCGAGCTTCTGGCTGGCAGCAGCTGCCCGGTCAGCGAGGCTGCACGCGCGTCCGGCTATGAGGATATGCAGTCGTATTACGCGGCGTTCCGGCAGTATCTGAATATGACGCCGAAGGAATACCGCGCGTTCAGCCGCGCCCAGATGCTTGCACAGAAGACAGATTGAGGAGAGGAAACGATATGCGCCACCGCTTTGGGATCCGAAAAAAGATCATGCTGACAATGGCGTTCATGACGATCATTCCGGTTCTGGTCATGGGCATTGTTTCGACCGCGCAGTCGCGGAATATCATCAAGGAGCAGACCAACACGCTTGCGCGAAAAAACCTGATCATCACCGCGCAGGAGATCAATGAAAAGGTCGATCTGCTCTATGCAACGATTCAGGAGCTGCCGACAAATACTGTCGTGCTTTCCGGCCTGCGCCGTCTGCCGGACACCAGTGAGGCGCATCTTTCCTATCAGGAACAGCTGGAAACGGAGCTTTACAGCGCGCGGAATCTGCTGCGGCTGAAAATGCCCAGTTCCTATGCGCTTGTGTTTCCGGATGGGTCATGCTATTCCACCTATCTTGCGCCGGGCGGCGACGGAAGGAACCGGCTGGATGCCTACGCGTGGTATCAGGCGCTGAGCAGCAGCAATTACAGCCGCGTCTGGTACGGCGTGTCGGACGACCTGTTCAATCTGCTGGGCGGCCGTTCACTCTATGTCGCGGGCAACCTGGTTGTGGACGGACAGACCGCTGCCGTGGCGCTGCTCGGCATCAGCACAACGCAGATGGAGCGGCTGCTGTGCAGCTCCAGGATCACGACGAACAGTCTTGTTTTCTTATCCAGCAGCACTGGAGACTATGTGATATCCTCCGAAGGCGTGCCGCCGGAGCCTGAGCTTCTTGCGCAGCCGAACGGCGGAACCGTCCGGCTGGGACTTCAGCGCGGACAGGTTTTCTCCACGCAGATCGAGTTTCCGGGAAGTCGGGACAAATGGACGCTGACAATGATCGTGCCGGATACCGACCTGTATCGTTCGGTTTATTCGCTTTCATGGCTGACGGCAGCGCTGATTTTGGCAGTCTGCATGTGCATTGCCGTCATGATGCTCTGTATCAATCGCTGGCTGATTTTCCCCGTCACAGCGCTCAGCGCCAGCATGAATCAGGTGCAGCGCGGCGATCTTTCCGTGCGTGTGCAGCCGGGATCGGCAGATGAGATCGGAGATCTGTATCTTGGCTTCAATGACATGGTCGAGGCGCTGGATAACAGCATCCAGACAATTCGCCGCGACGACGAAAAACGGCATGATCTCGAAATTCGGATTTTGCAGGAGCAGATCAACCCGCACTTTATCCGCAACACGCTCAATACCATCCGCTGGATGGCGGAGCTGAAGGGAGCGGCGGGAATCAGCAAGGCGATCAGCGCGTTTATCTGTATGATCAATTACAGCTTCAGCGGGATCGACCATGCCGTGTCGCTCCGCGACGAACTGTTTTATCTGGAAAAGTACATCTATATCCAGAAGCTGCGTTATCAGAATTTGTTCACCTATGAGGCGCAGGTTCCGGGCGAGCTGCTCGATGCGCAGATTCCAAAGCTTATTCTGCAGCCGATCGTGGAAAACAGCGTGCTGCATGGGATCGCAGAGCGTGCGGAGGCGGGCTCCATTCTTGTCACGGCCTCTGCTGCGGACGGCGATCTGACGCTGGCCGTCTGCGACGACGGCATCGGGATGACGCCGGAAAAACTGACGCAGCTCCTCAGCGGCGATCACCTGATGTCCGGCCGCGGGAGCAATCATATCGGCGTGTACAACGTGCAGGAGCGGCTGCGGATGCTCTACGGAAGCGGCTACGGCATTACGATTGAAAGTGAGCCGGAGCGCTATACGCGCGTGTATCTGCGGCTGCCGCTGAAAATGGGAAGGGAGGAAACGCACTGTGATGAAGCTTGTATTGATTGATGATGAGCCGTTTCACCTGATCGGTATGCAGACGGTCATTCCATGGGAGCAGAGTCAGTTTATCATTGCCGGCGAAGCACGCAGCGGGGAAGAGGGAATTGAACTGATCCTGCGGGAACAGCCCGACATTGCGATCGTGGATATCGTCATGCCGGGGATCGACGGACTGGAGATGATTCGGCGCGTGAAGGACGCGGCACCGGAAACCCGCTTCATCGTACTGAGCTGCATGAACGATATCCAGCGCTACAAGGAGGCGGTGAGCCTCGGCGCGGCGGAGTATTTGCAGAAGGATCTGGCGACGCCGGATGTCCTGCTGGAAACGGTGCGGCGCGTTGCGCAGCAGCTGAAACGGGAGCGGCTCCGGAACTCGGACGGCGAAGCGCA
>ENA-ORNG01002412-ORNG01002412.1-human-gut-metagenome-genome-assembly--contig:-NODE-2412-length-11428-cov-2.580674_pt1 | contig 11428 bp, 10 predicted proteins | sample MGYA00242113_ERZ509018 | MGnify/ENA primary metagenome ERZ509018 (study PRJEB26280, sample SAMEA2338711) | human gut metagenome | biome: human gut; feature: human-associated habitat; material: faeces... | reverse complement strand
GAATTCGGCGGAACCACATTATTTAGCGATATTTCATTTGTTATTAACGAAAAAGACCGCATCGCGCTTATGGGAAAGAACGGTGCAGGTAAGAGTACCCTACTCAAGATTCTGGCAGGCGTACGTCAGCCTACCCGTGGCAGGATATCTGCTCCCAAAGAGTGCGTCATAGCCTATCTGCCCCAACATTTGATGACAGAAGACGGGCGAACGGTTTTTGAGGAGACTGCCCAGGCCTTTGCCCATCTGCACGAAATGGAAGCTGAGATAGAACGCATGAACAAAGAGCTGGAGACACGCACAGACTATGAGAGCGACAGCTACATGGAACTGATAGAGAACGTGTCGACCCTCAGCGAAAAGTTTTATGCCATCGACGCCACCAACTATGAAGAGGACGTAGAAAAGGCACTTCTCGGATTAGGCTTCATACGCGAAGATTTCCACCGCCAGACCAGTGACTTCAGCGGTGGATGGCGGATGCGTATCGAGCTGGCTAAACTTTTATTGCAAAAGCCGGATGTGCTTTTATTGGACGAACCGACCAACCACCTGGACATCGAGTCTATTCAATGGTTGGAAGACTTCCTGATCAATAACGGAAAGGCAGTAATCGTCATCAGTCACGACCGCAAATTCGTAGATAACATCACTACCCGTACCATCGAGGTGACTATGGGACGCATTTACGATTACAAAGTGAACTACTCCAAATATCTGGAATTACGCAAAGAACGTCGTGAACAGCAACAGAAAGCCTACGAAGAACAGCAGAAATTCATTGCTGAAACCAAAGATTTCATCGAACGTTTCAAAGGTACCTATTCAAAAACACTCCAAGTGCAAAGCCGGGTAAAGATGCTCGAAAAACTGGAAATACTGGAAGTGGACGAAGAAGACACATCGGCATTGCGTCTGAAGTTCCCGCCTTCACCCCGTTCGGGCAACTATCCCGTCATTATGGACGGTGTGGGCAAGAGCTATGGTGATAAAGTTGTCTTCCGCAACGCCACTCTGACAGTAGAACGCGGTGATAAGGTGGCATTTGTCGGCAAAAACGGTGAAGGTAAATCGACACTGGTGAAATGCATCATGAACGAAATAGAGCATGACGGAACACTGACTTTAGGGCACAATGTACAGATAGGATACTTTGCCCAGAATCAGGCATCGCTTCTGGATGAAAACCTGACTGTATTCCAGACAATCGATGATGTAGCCAAAGGCGAAATACGTAATAAAATACGCGACCTGCTGGGAGCGTTCATGTTTGGCGGACCGGAAGAGTCGATGAAAAAAGTAAAAGTACTCTCGGGAGGTGAACGTCCCCGCCTGGCCATGATCAAGCTGTTGCTGGAACCTGTGAATCTGCTGATTCTTGACGAACCGACCAATCACCTTGACCTGAAAACCAAAGATATCCTGAAACAGGCATTGAAAGATTTTGACGGTACACTGATCGTAGTATCACACGACCGTGACTTCCTGGACGGACTGGTGACCAAGGTATACGAATTCGGAAACCAAAAGGTGACCGAACATTTATGCGGTATCTATGAATTCCTTGATAAAAAGAAAATGGATTCGTTACGTGAATTGGAGAAATGATATCTCCGGATCTTATTCCCGTAAATTTAATATTCGATAACTAACATACGGCAACTTTTACCTGTTAAGTAAAACAGAGAAGTACAAAACCCATTTAATCAATTAAAAAAGAAACCGTATGAAGAAATTAGTTTTCTGTGCTGCTTTTATCGCAGCAATGTGCATGGCAGGCACTACTACTGCCCAAGCTCAGGACGTAAAAAAGAAAGAAGTCAAGAAAGAGCAATGTGACAAAAAAGACAGCAAAGCATGCTGTAAAAAGGAAGAAAAAGCATGTTGCAAGAAAGAAGCAGATAAGAAAACAACTGACGGATGTAAACACAAAGCTGATTGCAAGGCTAAAGCCGGATGCAAAGACAGCAAATGTACCAAAGACAAAGGAGGCAAAAAATAACAAACGTTTCCGACATTTCATTTAAGACAGGTATGTCGAAACTCACCACAGAGGACACAGAGTAACATGGAGTCGATTTTCGGTCGTTGATCATTAACAAAAAAAGGCTCTGTGATACTCCGTGGTAAAAAGTACGACGCATCTGTCTTTTTGTTTTTTAAGTAACACCGTTTGTTTTTTATCCAATGATAGACTATCTTTGCCTCGCAATAATCTAAATTAAGAATGAGGAATAAACGGTACATAGTCTCTTTTCTCCTTTTCATCAGCATGATCATGCTGGTCGTACCTGTTATCCCCCATCATCATCATGCCGATGGCGTGATTTGCATGAAGAACGACTTGACACCGGAACCCCAGTGTCCTAAACATCATCATCCGGGCAACGATTCATGCTGCAATGACGGATGTATGACACGCCTCAACTCACCAACCCCTTCCGTACAGGCAGACAATAATCCTCATTACCTATTTACTGCCATCTTATTTACGGACTTTATCATAGAGAATTTATTCAGGCCCCAGGAGCGACGTATTAAGAATTATTACGCATACCGGGAGTCTCTCCACGGTACGGCTGTCAACCGTGCATTTGGCCTTCGTGCCCCTCCATACCCTGTTGTATAGGCTTCTAAGCCACATTTCGTAAGGTTAGGAATATCCGGACGGTTGGTTTAAAACCAACGGGATGTTCCTTTTAAACCAACGACTCTTTCCTCACCGAGGAACTTATTTATCACTGGCCAAAAAGTAATAAAAGAGGCATAGGGAGGCTATTTTTCTCTAGTTTATCGACAATAACAAACATGATAACAATAGCATAATGAATCATCAAATTTCAATAAAGTTACCAAATAACCAGTTTAAGATCAAGACAGCTTCAATTTAATCACAAAACCATCCAATTCATAAAAAGAGTAAATATCATAGTTACAAATGCCGAAGCTTTTTCATTCTATATTTATATGATGTTGGCATTAGCGCCTTCCTGACTGTTTAAATATTCCCTTTTTAAGAAGGTCATTTTTTCACCATGAGACCGATATATACACAAATAGAAATAAAACAGGTGAGGAGCTAAAAGAATGTATCGTAATATGGGAAGAAAACAAGAGTATATTATGTGAAAAGAAATACGAAAATAAAAATGGAAGAAAACAACAATATACTTTTTGATCTTTGATTTTCCCCTATTTAGTTCTATCTTTGTCTATGTTTCATATAAAAATGTAATTTAGATGGACGAGAGACTCAGACGATACCCGATAGGAATACAGAACTTTGAACAGTTGCGCAACAACGACTGTGTGTATGTAGACAAGACGGAACTGGTTTATAGACTGACACATACCGACCGGGTCTATTTCCTCAGCCGTCCCCGCCGTTTCGGCAAGAGCCTCTCGTGTCTACGCTCGAAGCCTACTTCCAAGGAAAGAAAGACCTTTTCGGAGGGTTGGCTATGGAGCGCTGGGAGAAGGATTGGGAAAGCTATCTGGTGTTGCACATCGATTTCAGCCTAACAAAATACATGGAACTGACCGACCTTACGGGGCAGCTTAATCTCTTCCTGCACCGGTGGGAAAAGATTTATGGAAAGGATGAAGCGGAAAAGACCGCTTCCGAGCGTCTGCAAGGCATCATTCTGAGAGCTTCCGAGCAGATCGGCAAGCAGGTTGTCGTGCTGATTGACGAGTACGATGCCCCCTTGTTGGACAGCAATTCCGACACCGCCTTGCAGCAACAGCTCCGCAACGAGATGCGGAAGTTCTTCAGCCCCCCTCAAGAGGTTGGGGCAGTATCTTCGCTTTCTCTTCATCACCGGCATCAGCAAGTTCAGCCAACTGAGCATCTTCAGCGAACTGAATAATCTGAAGAACATCAGCATGCACGATGATTTCAGTGCACTCTGCGGCATCACCGAGCAAGAATTGCTCACAGACTTGAAACCGGACATCGAGCGAATGGCCAAGGCAAACAATGGGACTTATGAGGAAGCTTGCGCTCACTTGAAACGGCAGTACGACGGCTATCATTTCAGTAAGAATTGTGCCGACATCTATAATCCGTTCAGCTTGTTCAACGCTTTCGATGCAAAGGAGTACAAGAACTTCTGGTTCTCTACGGGCACTCCTACCTTTCTGATTGATATATTGCAACGCACGGATTTCGACGTGCAGAGCCTGGACGGACTTACGGCTACCGATGAACAGTTCGATGCGCCTACCGACCACATTGTCGACCCTATTCCGGTACTTTATCAGAGTGGCTACCTGACAATAAAGGGGTATGACCCTGCTTTCCGTCTTTACCGGCTGGCCTATTCCAACGGCGAAGTGCGTTATGGTTTCACGGAGTCCTTGCTTCCTGCACTCAACAAGCACATCATTTGGTAAATGTCACCCCTTCCACATGTTCGCCAATGAAGAAGCGTGCCATGTCTCCCATCTTGTACCATTTCGGTTTGCCCGGCATGTCGTCGTAAATAGCTTCTCCGTTGATTCTGAGATTCTCGAAGCGGATGTTCTTCACTTTCCGTTCTTCGTTGTAGCCGGCAATGATGGACAGTTCGGCGTTCTCTCCGTTGTAGGTGATGTCCTTGAAGAGCACGTTCTCAATCCCTCTGCCCGGAGCCGCACAATATTTCTTGTTAAAGAAGATGCGTAGGTTGACAAGTTGGCCTTGACGGAAATCTTCTATGCGGATATTCTCGAAACGCACGTTGCGGACCAGGTTGTTGTCTCCTATGTTGATGGCCATACAGCCTTGATAGTCTATCTGCTTTTCTTTATGGTCGAGGATGTCGATATTGATATAGTTCAGGTTCTCCATTACTTCTTGACCTTCGGCATCGCCGTGCAGTCCGATGAAGATGGGATGGGCCACGTCCGCCCAGAGGGTGGAATTCTGCATGGTGATGTTCTTGCATCCGCCTTTGAAGCCCATACGGGTGGCATAAACAGTGGTACAGTCGTCCGAGTTTCTGCAAAATACGCCATCGAACAGTACATTGTTGCTGGCAAACACGTTCATCCCGTCGCCCCATCCATAGGAGCTGATGGCCTTTACGTTGCGTATCGTCACGCTGTCTGAGCCACCGGTGGGGCATTGGGTGGTAATCAAGCCTTCTACCCGGATGTTTTTGGAGTTGATGATGCTGACTCCTGCTCCACGTCCTTCGGGATGTACTTCTCCCCGGCCGAAGATAGTTACATTTTCAGCATTCTTTGCTCGTATGCACCCTCTGACGATGGCTCCTCCGGAAATGTATACGGTTTTGCCTGAAGGTACATCCAGCGTGTCGCCCGGTAATTGGTGTATGCCCGGACCGAAATAAATCAAGTTGCGGTTCTTTTTTAATTTCTTCGGGTTCATACCCGGTTTCAGAGGATTGTTCCGGTCTATCGGATTGGCGAAGAGGTGCAGGTTGTGGAAGATGTCGCCGTTCACTTCTATCGATAAGTTGCGGGGAGAGTTTAGCTTGAAAGTGAGCGTGTTGCGGCTGACCTGCGGAGTGATGCCGTAGGATAGGGGACGTATGCGGGCTGTCTCTATCTCTTCCTTATGGGCGGTGACCGATACTTCCACTTCACCGTTGAAGTCGAAATAGCTCATGGAGGCCAGCTCTACATGGTGCCGGGCCTCTTTTACTTCGTCCACTTTGACGGGATAGGTGGCTATTGCTTGCCACTCTCCACCCGGTTGGCGCACTTTGACGGTGAAGTCGTTCTTCAATTCCGTCCCCTGAGGAGCGGGATAGGTGATTAACAGGTTTTGTGCGTCGATAGTCTGAACGAATCCGAGCAATAAGCCGGAGATAAAGATTAGTTTTCTTAGTTTCATTGGTAATAGAATTATGTTGCTTTAAGTAGAAATACGTTTTGTACGGGATATTCACTTAGTAGGGCTAATGATATTTGTGCAAATTAAGTGCTTTTCGGCTTTCAATCGTATATTTGTGTAGAAAACGATGGAACTTATGAAACAGATTTGCAAATTAGTAGTGATGTTATTGTTGACCTTTACCGCAGGAGTACAGGCACAATTGGTGACCTATCCTGAAAGTTTAAATCCGGGCATACCCCATAATGACGACTACACGGTACGTGTACGTATCCCCGGCGGTGAGTGGAAAGACTTGTTTGAATACAACGTACAGGTAGATATGGACAACGTGCAGAAGGCTTCCATGGTGCAATTTGATATGGGAAGTGTTGTAGAGGTAATGGTGAAGAAGAACAATGGCAGCGTGCGCGAAGTGACCATACGCCCTTTGAGTAAAGGTATTGAATACAAGCAGGTACAAAACGCCATTCTTTTCACTCTGGAAAAGCCACAGTATCTCTCTTTTGAGTTTGATGGCGACCGGTTGCACAATCTGCATCTCTTTGCCAACCCTTTGGAAACAGAAAAATATGATAAAGAGGCAAAAGGCATCATGTATTTCAGTCCGGGAGTCCACCGCCCTAAAGACTTACCTAATAATCAAATCCGTATCCCCGGTAATACCATCGTATATCTGGCACCGGGAGCGGTAGTCAAAGCGAAACTTCTGGTAGATAAAGCAGAAAATGTCCGGATTATCGGACGAGGCATCTTGGACCATCCGATACGGGGCATTGAAGTGACTGACTCAAAGAATGTGCTGATAGATGGAATTACCGTAGTGAACCCAGAACATTATACCATATTCGGAGGCGGTTCAACGGGAATCACCATCAAAAATCTGAAATCATTCAGTTGCAAAGGTTGGAGTGACGGCATAGACATGATGTGTTGCTGCCAAGTGCTTGTTGACAATGTCTTCATGCGCAATTCGGACGACTGCATCGCTCTGTACAATCACCGCTGGAACTGGTGGGGAGGTTCGTCCGACATCACCGTGCAGAACTCCATTCTTTGGGCAGATGTGGCGCATCCCATCAATGTAGGCGGCCATGGCGACCCCGATTCACCTACGGGAGAAGTAATAGAAAATCTGACTTTCCGCCACATCGACATTCTGGAACATGACGAGGATGATCCGATTTATCAAGGTTGCATGACAGTGGATTGTGGTGATAAAAATCAGGTTCGTAATATTCTTTTCGAAGATATCCGGATAGAGAATATTCAGGAAGGACGACTGTTTTATGTAAAAGTACGTTTCAACGAGAAATATGATAAACAGCCGGGAAGCGGCATTGAAGGCATTACTTTCAGAAATATTACATATACAGGCATAGGAGAAAATCCATCGTTGATTCAAGGACTGGACAAAGAACGAACCGTGCAAAACGTGACGTTTGAAAATGTAGTAATCAATGGAGAACGGATGAAGGACTTGAAAGGAATAGTAACCAATGATTTTATAAAAGGGATTAAGATAAAATGAACAATCACGGAGAAATAACAGAAAATAATTGTCCCGATGTAACCTTATCACTATTTTAGCGTCTCAGATTATAAACCAAATGAAAAACAAATAATGGAATTCATCAAATCTTTATGCCTTGGCGGCATAACAACCACTATGCTCCTGAGCGGATGTACCCAGAAGAATATTACTTTAGAAGGCAAAGTAACGAATACATCCGGCGCTCCCATTGTATATAATATCACTACAGATGGCATTTACTTACCGAACAAGATTGATACTTTACGCTTAAATGCCGACAGTACGTATCAGATTACCTTACCTGTAAACGGGAACGAAAAGCTGACCCTTTTTCTATATGGTGAGCGAAACTTAGGTAGTATCTATCTTGCTCCGGGAAAACAGACGCTCGATATCGATGCTTCCAAATCCAATGAACTAAACCCGGTTGACGGCTTGACGAAAGAAAATGAAATACTCAAGAAACTGGCTGATCTGAATGAAAACGTATTTAATCTGCGTGCACGCCGGGGAGATATCTTTAACGTCGGCAAGGACACGGTTGCCTCATCCGTATATCAAAAGCTGACAGACTACGCTACTACATTAGAAAACGAAGTGGCAGAAGTGGACGATCAGCTCAGACAGAGAGCCATACAAGATATACGTATACAGGCTTTGATGGCATATATGAATCAGTATTTCGGTAACTACCGGAGAGGTTCCGAAACGCTCAAGAAGGAATGGGACGACGCTTACGCCCAGATGTTGGATTTTGCAAACGTCGGTCAGGCTGAAAGCGTATTCTCTCCTGCATTTGCAGATGTCGTATCGAATATGGCAGGCATAGATATTTTCATGAAACATGAAAGGCGCACGAATGATGACAATGAACGCAATCAACTGTTATTCGATTGGTATAAAACAAATCTGCAAGGCCGGGTACAGGAGGCTGCAATGGGACTTCTCATTCTGGAAGATGAAAGCCGTGAGTATTTTGCAACTGGTATTCCTGCATTGTATGAGGAATTCAAGACATTATATCCCCAAAGCGTGCTAATGCCGAAATTAGAAACAGCTATACAGAAGAACAAAGCGTTCAATGAAGCCGAACTTCCGAAAGACATTCATATATTGAATACGGACAGTGTACGCACCTTTAAGGAAATTACTGACTTATACCCGGGTAAAGTGATCTTTATCGACGTATGGGCCACCTGGTGCGGTCCTTGTCGTGCATCGTTTGCACACATCAAACCTTTGCAGAAATATGCTGCTGAAAATGATATCGTGTTATTGTATGTTTCCATCGATACTCCCCAGAAAGCTGAACTCTGGAAAAAAATGACAGGGCACTATAACTTAAAAGGAGAGCATGTCATCATCAACGAGGCTTTCAAAATGGAAATTTATGAGAAGTTCGGGCGGAACGGTATGTTGTCAATCCCGCATTATGCCATTGTCAATAAAGAAGGAGAACTACAATTCCCATCGGCAGCCAGCCCGGAAGATATGGATAAGTTGACGGAACAACTGAAAGAAGCCTCTAAATAAAAGATTATTAACGAATACTAAGGCTCACCGAAATATAACAAAAACAGACTGATTCCACAAATCTTTTGATTTTTATGGATTCAATTCCATAAATCTTATAAGATTTGTGGAATCATTGTTTTAAATCCCTTATTTTTGAGTGAAGCTTATTCCTCGTTCGTATTAATACTGTAAAAAACAAAAAAACATGAATAGATATAGACTGCTTTTTTCGATCATCCTCTTACTGTTCTTCTCTCCCTGTTTGCGGGCAGGGGAATGGCAATGGTCTGTGACCCTTGACGGATTCGTCTCTAATGAAACGAACCGGAATCCTACGGCTTTCTTATGGATACCCGCTGACTGTATGCAGATAAAAGCAATTATTGTAGGACAACACAATATGAGCGAAGAAACTCTTTTTGACAATCCCCTTTTCCGCGAGAAGATGCAGAAGCTGGGAATCGGTTTTGTATGGATAACACCCGGCATCGACCAGCAATGGGATGTATCGAAAGGCACACAACGGATATTCGAGAAAATGATGGCCGACCTGGCAGACGTCAGCGGATATAGCGAACTGAAAAATGTCCCTATCGTGCCCATAGGCCATTCGGCCATGGCTACTTATCCCTGGAACTTTGCCGCATGGAATGCGGAACGCACCTTGGCCGTCATTTCCCTGCACGGCGATGCTCCGCGTACGAACTTGACCGGCTACGGGCGTGAGAATCTGGAATGGGGACGTACCCGTAATATAGATGGAATACCCGGACTGATGATTGAAGGAGAATATGAATGGTGGGAAGCCCGGGTAAATCCGGCACAGGCTTTCCGCATGATGTATCCTGAAAGTTGCATTTCGTTTCTGTGTGATGCAGGACGGGGACATTTTGATGTGGCAGATGAAACAGCCGCATACATCGCTCTGTTTCTGGAAAAGGCTGTCAGCCTGCGATTGACGGATGAAGTGACGAAAGACGGTAAAGTAAAACTGAATCCGATAAACCCGACCAAAGGCTGGCTGGCAGAACGCTGGCATCCCAATCAGAAGAAACGAGCCAAAGCTGCTTTCTACTCACAATATAAAGGCGATGTGCATGACGCCTTCTGGTATTTTGACCGTGAAATGGCAGAAGCGACTGAAGCACGGTATGTGCAAAGTCGCGGTAAGGAAGAACAGTATCTGGGATTTGAACAAAGCGGCAGTCTGCTGGCATACGACAAGAAACAGCATGTACGTGTACAGCCTCGCTTCAATCCGAAAGCCGATGGAATTACTTTCCATCTGAAAGCCGTATGTACGGATTCCCTGAGAACGAAACTGTCTGACGAACACGCAGATGCAACGCCGACAATCAGTCGCATCTGCGGACCGGTAGAAAAGGTAAATGACACGACATTTAAGGTATCTTTCTATCGGATGGGTATGAATAATCCGCGCCGTACCGGTGACATATGTCTGTTGGCAAGCCAGACAGGAGACCGGAAGTATAAAAGTGCTGTTCAAGAAGTCAGTATCCGCATCCCCTACCGGAATACGGAAGGACAAAGGCAGTATATATTATTTCCAGGATTACCCGATGTGAAAGCGGAAAGCGGTTCTTTACCTTTAAAAGCCACAAGTGACTGTGGACTGCCCGTCTCTTACTACATCAAAGAAGGTCCGGCTGAAATAGAAGGAGACCAAATTATATTCACACCTATCCCACCCCGCAGTAAATTTCCGGTAAAAGTAACGGTAGTTGCCTGGCAATACGGTATTGCAGGCAAAGTACAGACGGCTGAACCGGTGGAACGAAACTTCTATATATTGAAATAAACATTATAAGCCATGAAAACATATTTTCTATTTATATGTGCCATCTGTTGTTATCTTACAGGGAATGCACATTCGACGGAATATAACATTTTCCAGTTCGGAGCTTCCAAAGACACTTCTGTCGTACAAACTCAAGCCATCAATGCCGCTATTGAAAATTGTCACCGGCAAGGCGGAGGCAAGGTTATCATTCCTTCAGGGATTTATAAATCAGGAACGATTTTCCTGAAAGATAATGTAGAACTACATCTTGAAAGCGGGGCATACCTCTATGCCAGTGATAATTACGATGACTTTCCTGTGCAACCACAAGCATCTTACCGTTCACAAAAAGATGCCGGTGGCTGGGTTTCCCTCATCTATGCAGTAGATGCAAAAAACATCAGTATTACCGGAAAAGGTACGATAGACGGAAAAGGAAAAGGACGAAAAGGGCGTATCAGCGGATTGGGCGGCGACCGTAACGGACGGCCTCGTAACATTCTGTTTATCTCATGCAAAGATGTGCATGTGGAAGGTATTACAATGAGAAATTCCGCACTTTGGAATCAGCATTATTTGAATTGCGAAGATGTTACCATCGATCACATAAAAGTGTACAATCATAGTAATGGCAATAATGACGGAATAGACATCGACGGTTGCCGCCGTTTTATCCTTTCCAACAGCATTATCGACTCTGACGATGACGGTATCGTATTGAAGAGTACGGGTACGG
>ENA-ORNG01002409-ORNG01002409.1-human-gut-metagenome-genome-assembly--contig:-NODE-2409-length-11431-cov-5.744902_pt1 | contig 11431 bp, 12 predicted proteins | sample MGYA00242113_ERZ509018 | MGnify/ENA primary metagenome ERZ509018 (study PRJEB26280, sample SAMEA2338711) | human gut metagenome | biome: human gut; feature: human-associated habitat; material: faeces... | reverse complement strand
ATTCCATATTGGTACTCCTTATGTCGAAAAATGATGAAATTATTTTAATTAAAATAATTTAACTAAAATAATTTCACGTTGATTTTATGCGGTTTATGCCGGTTTGTCAAGTAAAATTTTGGAGAACGCCCGCCTTCTCCGGGACGTGGCAGCCGCACCTTATTTAATTATAAGGAAGACAGCGCCTGCCGCAGCGCGTCGTCGCTGGCGGGGACGCCCCAGAACCGGAGTGTTCCATTGATCTCCAGGGCGGGAGTGCAGAGGGTCTCCGGATGCTCACTCGTCACCTGTTCGTTCAGCACCCGGCAGCCGGGGCAGTAGGCGTACAGGCAGGGCATCAGCAGGTCCATCCGGTCGATCACATCGTCGTCTGTGATTTTCTCCAGAGTGTAGTCCAGGCCGAGACCGTCGGCAACGGCCCGGATGCGGTCCATGTAGAAGTCGTTCCGGGCACAGATGGAACAGTACAGGCGCAGTTTGACAGGGGTGCTCATTTCATCGTCTCCTTATTCTCCGGGCGGGGCCCATATTCCGCAGAACAGCATACCACAAGGGGAGGCAGGGGGAAAGACGGCGTCCTATTTTTTGGAGATTTGACGAAAAAGATATTTGCTTTTGCCGATATATCCGCTATAATGTGGGAGGATTGCGCCGGAGGATCCCCAACGGAACCTGTCCCGGCGGAAGAAAGGATGGAGGACCGCATGAAGATCGTCATTGTGGGCGCGGGCAAGGTGGGCGTGGCCCTGACGCGCCATCTGGCCGTGGAGAACAGGGTCACAGTGATCGACCAAAATCCACATCTGGTTGAGAACATCATCAACATCTATGATGTGATGGGCGTATGCGGCAACGGCGCCAGCTACGATGTGCAGAAGGAGGCGGATGTGGAGCAGGCCGATCTGCTGATCGCCACTACCTCCAGCGACGAGATTAATATCCTCACGTGCCTTGTGGCGAAGAAAATGGGTGTGCAGCACACCATCGCCCGTATCCGCAGCCCGGAATACGGCCGCCAGCTGCGGTTTATGCGCAGTGAGCTGGGGCTGTCCATGGCCATCAATCCGGAGGCGGCAACGGCCCGTGAGATTGCCCGTGTGCTGCGGTTCCCCACCGCCATGAAGCTGGAGTCCTTCTCCAAGGGGCGGCTGGAGCTGGTGGAGTACCGGGTGGCGGAGCACACGGCCCTGGACGGCACCCGGCTTTCGGAACTGTACCGGAATTTCAAGGTCCGGGTGCTGATCTGCGCCGTGGCCCGGCAGGGGGAGACGATCATTCCCTCCGGCGATTTCACCTTGCGGGCGGGAGACAAGATCTATCTCACCGCCGCACCCCGGGAACTGGAGAAGTTCTTCCGGCTTCTGGGCGTATTCCGGGCCCGGGCCTCTTCGGTCATGATCGTGGGCGCCAGCAAAATGTGCTACTATCTGGCATCTGAGCTGCTGGAGATGGGCATGTCCGTAAAGATCATCGACCAGAACGAGCAGCGGTGCGTGGAGATGAGCGAGAAACTGCCCCGCGCGCTGGTGATCGTGGGAGACGGGACGGACAGCGAGCTCCTCAGCGAGGAGGGAATCAGCCAGACGGACGCCTTCGTGGCCATCACGGGCCTGGACGAGGCCAACATCCTCATGGCACTCAGCGCTGCCAAGCAGTCCGGCGACTGCTGTAAGGTGGTGGCGAAGATCAACCGCAAGTCCCTGCTGGAGCTGGTCTCCACCGAGAGCCTGATCGACAGTGTGGTGTCCACCGGTGCGGTGACCACAGAGCTGATCCTCCAGTATATCCGGGCCATGAAGAACGCCTCCGCCTCCAAGGTGAAAACGCTGCACCGCATCGTGGATGAGAAGGTGGAGGCTCTGGAGTTCAGCGTGACGCCGGACATCTCCTTCGCCGGCGTGCCCCTGCGGGATCTGAATCTGAAGCGGGGCCTGCTACTGGCAGGTATCGTGCGGCAGAACGGGCAGATCGTCATCCCCTCCGGCAATGATGTCCTGCACCTCCACGACGATGTGATCGTAGTGACCACGGACACCCAGCTGGAGGATCTTCGGGATATCCTTGCAGAGTGAGAAGGCAGGTAAGTTCTGTGAATTATCGAATGATCGGCTTTGCCATTGGCCGTATCCTGCTGGTGGAGGCGGCGCTGCTGCTGCTTCCCATGGCGGTGGCTCTGGGATATGGGGAATCCCCTGTCCCGTATCTGCTCCCTGCGGCGCTGCTGGTGCTGTGCGGAGGATTGCTGAGCTTCAAAAAGCCGCGGCAGGCGTCTCTGTTCGCACGGGACGGCCTGGCGGTAGTGGCGCTGGCGTGGATTGCCGTGTCCCTCTTCGGTGCGCTGCCCTTTTACATCTCCGGCTCCATAGAGAGCTTTGTAGATTGCTTCTTTGAGACAGTCTCCGGCTTCACCACCACGGGGGCCACCATCCTGACGGAGGTGGAGTCGCTGAACCGGGGCATTCTGTTCTGGCGCAGCTTCACCCACTGGGTGGGCGGCATGGGTGTTCTGGTGTTCGTCATGGCCATTCTGCCTATGGGCGGGGATGGCCACGGGATGCACATGCTGCGGGCGGAGATGCCTGGACCCGCGGTGGGAAAGCTGGTGAGCCGCATGAGCGACACCGCCAAAATCCTCTACGGCATCTACCTGGTGATGACTGTCATTGAGATCGTGCTACTGCTGGCGGGCGGGATGCCGCTGTTTGACGCCTGCATCCACTCCTTCGGCAGTGCGGGCACCGGCGGCTTCAGCAGCCGGAATCTCAGTGTGGGAGCTTATAACAACCCCTATTTTGAAATTGTGATCGGCATTTTCATGCTGCTCTTCGGCATCAATTTCAATCTGTATTACTTCCTGCTGGTGCGGCGGTTCCGGGACGTGTTCCGGTCCGAGGAGCTGTGGGCCTATGTCCTCATTGTGGCGACGGCAGTGGCTGCCATCACCCTGGATATCGTGCACATGTACGAGTCGGTGGGCACCAGCCTGCGGCACGCGTTTTTCCAGGTGTCCTCCATCATCACCACCACCGGTTATGCCACGGTGGATTTCAACACCTGGCCCACCTTTTCAAAGGCCATTCTGGTGGCGCTGATGTTTATCGGCGGCTGCGCCGGTTCCACCGCTGGCGGCATCAAGGTGGCCCGGGTGGTGATCCTGCAGAAGGTGTCTGTCAGCGAGATGCGGCGGATGCTCCACCCCAATGCGGTGCCCGCCATCCAGTTCGAGGGCAAGCCCCTGAACGAGCGGAGCATCCGGGGCGTCCATCTGTTTCTGGCGGTGTACCTGATGGTCTTCGTGGCGTCCTGCCTGTTGGTGTCTCTGGAGCAGTTGGACCTGGTGACCACGTTCACAGCGGTGGCTGCCTGCATCAACAACGTGGGGCCCGGTCTGGAGATTGTAGGTCCCATGGGTAACTTCTCCAGCTTCTCCCCTTGGTCCAAGCTGCTGCTGTCCTTCGACATGCTGGTGGGACGGCTGGAGATCTTCCCCATGCTGCTTCTGTTCGCCCCTTCCATCTGGAAACGGCGGCTGCCGTCCCGCAGGCTGGTGGACTGACTTGCCTGAAAATCAAATCCAACGGAACAGGACCGCCGCGGAGATCTGCGGCAGTCCTGCCGTCCTGTCAAGCGCCCGCCGCCGCGGAGGGCGCTTTTTTTCTGCGGTGGGGGGAAATTGCCGGGCAGCGCGGGACAACGGCCACCGGCAACCGCGTCTCCAAAGCTGCCCGCCCCAAACAGAGGAATATGTTTCCCCGGAGCGCCGCCCCACCGGCAAGCGGACAGGAGGGCCTGCGGGACGCTGTGAGCGGCGTCCCGCGGGATGGGCTTCGGGCATCACGGCGGCTAAAGGATCGGCTGACGGATACGAAGAGGAGGCAAGTAGACGGCGGCATCCGGACAGAGGCGGGCTCTGGAGAGACGCCCGGCCCGGACCCTGATGGGCGAGAAGAAGCTGCACCCCGGCGGAGCTGTGGAATCAAAAGAGCGGGGCCCCGGAGGACAATGGCAAAACCTCCGGGGCCCCTTGAAGGGATTGGACAGGAATCGTTTCAAAACAGAACGCTAGCGGATGGGGTTGGAGATGCGACCGATCCCGTCGATCTCGCAGGTGACCACATCTCCGCGCTTGAGGAAGCAGGGGGGATCCATTCCCATCCCCACTCCGGCGGGGGTGCCGGTGATGAGGATGGTGCCCGCCGGCAGCGTCATGCCCTGCGAGAGCTCACTGACGATGTGGCGGATATTGAAGAACACCTGGTCCGTCACGCTGTTCTGCCGCAGCTCTCCGTTGACAAAGCTTCTGATGGATAGCGCGGGCGGGCAGGGGAATTCGTCCGCAGTGACAATGACCGGCCCCATGGCAAAAAAGGTATCCAGGCTTTTTCCGAGGAAGTTCTGCTTGTGGCGGTACTGGACGTCCCGGGCGCTGACGTCGTTGGCCACGCTGTATCCGAAGATGTAGTCGCCCACATCTTCCTCCCGGACATGGAGCGCGTCCCTGCCCAGGACAACGGCCAGCTCCACTTCATAATCCAGCTTGGAGACAAAATCCAGATGGCCGTCGATCGCCTCCCCATCGCCCAGGACCCGGAGGACCTTTTTGTCGAAATAGACCGCGTAGGGCTGTTCGCCGTGATAGTCCACCTTCTGGAAACGGTAGGATTCCTCGGCGTGCTGCATGTAATTTTCGCCCAGGCAGATGACATTTCCCACGGGATGGGGGATGGGGGCGCATTTGCACACCTGTGCATAGTCCAGTCCGCAGCTGTGGCCGTGCTCGGCCGCTTCCTGCAGCAGACGGCGCTTCTCCGGCGTAAAGGTCCGAATGAGATCGTTCATCGTGGCGTCCTGCAGGCCCAGCTTTTGCAGGGGGTAGACTTTGGCGGAATCCTGAGACAGGACGCAGACCTGCTCCAAGTCTCCGATCCGACAGGTGAGGAGCTTCATGAGAGTCGACTCCTTTCTTGTTTGCAGATGGTGTCGTAGATATCGGTGCGGCGGCCTGACAGGATCGGCAGGGACCGGCGCACGGCCGGGAGGGTGTCCAGGTCCAGTTCTGTGACGGTGACGCCCTCTTCCGTGCCCATCCGCCGCAGGACTTCTCCCCATGGGCCGGCGATCATGGAGTGTGCATAGCTGTGATAGACGCAGTCCATATTTCTCGCCGGTGCGCAGGAGATCAGAAAACACTGCTGGTCCAGTGCCCGCATCCGCACGGAAATGTCCCAGTGCGCCGGACCGGTGGACAGGTTGAACGCCGCCGGATGGAAGATCATGCCCACGTTCTGGAGGCTCATCAGGCGGAAGAGCTCTGAAAAGCGGATGTCAAAACAGATGGCGAGGCCCACCGGCCCGAATTCCGTCTGGACTACGGTGATGTGGTCTCCTGCCTGAATGGCGTCGGACTCCCGGTAAACGCTGCCGTCCTGAAAGACAGCGTCGAACAGGTGCATCTTTTGATGTTTGCCCAGGACCTGCCCGTTCCGGTCGAAAAAGTAGCTGGTATTATAGACCTTGCCGCCGTTCAGCTCCGGGATGGATCCGGCCACGAGATACAGCCCGTGGTACTTGGCGAGATTGCTGAGGAACTGAACGGTGGCACCGCCCGCCTCCTCTGCATTCGGCCTGAAGTTACAGTTGGCAAAGGGGCACACAAACATCTCCGGCAGGATCGCAAAATCTGCCTGGGCGCGGGCAGCCTGACCGACCAGCTCCGCCGCCCGGCTGAGATTGACGGCTTTTTCCTCTGCAATGTCCAGCTGGCAGAGGGCCACTTTGACAGGCCTCATCAGCCGCAGATGTTCGCCGCCAGCTCATCGAAGTCGGCGTCATCCAGAAGGCCGTGCTTCTCATAGGCGCGCTCCTTCACGGCGTCCACCAGAAGCCGCTTCTGCTCCTTGGTGAGGTCCAGCTTTCTGGCGGCCAGATAGCAGTCCACGGAGGAGATGCCGGAGTGCTTGCCCAAGACGATTTTTGCGTCGGGATGGCCCGTGAGCGCGGGCAGATAGGAGTTGGTGATGAGGGGATCGGAGTCGTGGGACTTCATGTACCAGTCCGCCACAATGCCGGACTCGATATCGAATACCGTGTCGCCGGTGATGCCCCGATTGCCGCGGAATTGCAGGCCGGAGAATTCTCGCAGCATTTTGGACAGGGGATAGATCTGGCTGTAATCCAGGCCCAGGTCCACGCCGTACAGGGTCAGCAGGGACAGCACCACATCTTCATAGGGTGCGTTGCCGGCCCGCTCGCCCACGGCACCGATGGTAGTATGGGCCACATCCGCGCCGGCGGCCAGGCCCATGATGGTGTTGGCGGCGCCCAGGCCGTAGTCGTCATGGAAATGCAGCTCGACAGGCTTGCCCGGGATGCGGGCCTTCACGGCCTTGACCAGATAGGGGACGGTGTGGGGGGCCAGCACGCCCATGGTGTCCACAATGGCCAGGGCGTCCATGTGGCCGTTGTCGGCCACGTGCTCCAGGAGATCCAGAGACCACTTCATGGAGGCCCGGGTCATGTCGATGGGGAAGAATACCGTGTAGAGCCCGGCTTCCTTGGCGGCCAGAGAGGCCTGGATGGACAGCTCCAGCGCCCGCTCCATGGTCCAACCGTATGCCTTGGTGATCATCTCCTCGTTACAGGGGATCTCGATGACAACACCCTTGACGCCGCAGTCGGCGGCCCGCTTCACATCGTCCACCATGCAGCGCGCGAAGGCGAAGATCTCGCTTTTGATATCGCTGCGCTTGGCCAGGTCCACGATGACCTGCCGGTCCTGGGCGGACACGGCGGGCATTCCGGCCTCGATACGGTGGATGCCCATTTCGGAGAGCTTTTCGGCCAGGGCAATTTTCTGCTTATAATCAAAGATCAGGCCGGCCTGCTGCTCACCGTCCCGGAGCGTCACATCATGAATTTTGATATGGTCGGAGAAGTGCAGGCTGCTGCGCACCTCCTCCGCAAAATTCCAGCTGCTGGTAAACCAGTTTTCATTGCGCCATTTTTCACTCATGTGAATCATACTCCTTTTTATCAGTATCGGCCCGGGGCCGAAGAGCGGACGCGGAGCCGCAGGCGGTGTGCCAGGGCTCCGCGTTCCGGGACCGGATCAGATGAACCGGCAGATGCGGTCGATGGCGATATCGGAGAAGCCATAGGATTCAGCCTTGGTGGTCTTTCCGTTGCAAACCTCCAGTACCTCGTCCAGCATGGAGGCGCCGGCCTCCTCAATGCTGACCTCGCCCTCGGTGACTCCGCTGGCATCAATATCCATGTTGTCGATCATGTTCTGGTAGGTGGCCCGGTTGGCGGTGACCTTCAGCACCGGAGCCAGCGCGTGGCCGGTGGGCGTGCCGCGCCCGGTGGTAAAGACAACCACCTGGCAGCCGCCGGCCACCATGGCCGTGACGGAGGCGATGTCATATCCTGGGGAGTCCATGACGATGGCACCCTTCTTTGTGGGCCGCTCGCCCTCCATGACCACCTCCACGATGGGACGGGTTCCGCCCTTGTAGATACAGCCCAGGGATTTCTCCTCAATCGTGGAGAGGCCACCCTCCTTGTTGCCGGGCGTGGGCTGGCCGTGGCGGCAGTCTTGCCCGGCGGCTGCCAGATGGGCTTCGTAATCCCGGCAGATCTGGATGATCTGGTCGTGGATTTCCTTGGTGGCGCCCCGGCGCGCCAGGATGTGCTCCGCACCGACGAATTCGATTGTCTCGGACATCATGGTGGACGCGCCCAGATCCACCAGCCGGTCGCTGAGATTTCCGACGGCGGGGTTGGCGCCGAAGCCGCTGGTAGCGTCGCTGCCGCCGCACTCGATGCCCAGCATCAGATTGGAGATGTCACAGGGCTCCCGGGTTACCCGGGAGGCGTCCGCCACCATCTGGCGGGCCACGCGGACCGCCTTTTCGATGGTTTTGAGCGTGCCGCCCTCCTCCTGGATGCCGAAGGAGACGACGGGCTTGTTGGTGACCTTGAGAATGCTTTCCCGCAGCTGACTGTGAGAGACGTTTTCACAGCCCAGGCCGATGACTACGACGCCGTAGACGTTGGGGTTGGCAGCAAAGCCCACTAAGATCTTCTGGGTCATGTCCTCGTTGCCCTTGACTTCGGCGCAGCCGGAGTTGTTGATGATGTTAACAGCCCCGCTGACCTGAGAGGCTACCACGCGGCAGGTTTCGCTGGCGCAGGCACAGCCCGGTAGGATCAGAACATGATTGCGGATTCCGACGGAGCCGTCCGGCCGCTTATAACCCATAAAATTCATATATGTACCCTCTCTTTCGCCTTATTTGCTCAGTTCGCTGCCATAATCCCGGGGCAGGCTTTCAATATTCAGGTGAGAGACCCAACTCCCTACGGGGATGTCGACCTGTGCGCCGCCGATGATCTCGCCGTACTTGATGATATGTGCGCCCTTTGCAATGGGGGCTACTGCAATTTTGTGGCAGGGGGGGATGTCCTCCGTGGTGATGACAGAGCAGAGCTCTGCGCCCTTGAAGTAGTGGACCTCCTCCCCGGCCTTTGCGCCGTGGACGACCGTCACAACATTGTCTTTCGGTGTTACCATGATGGCTTCCGCTTTCATAAGATTTTCCTCCGATCAAAAAATAGCTGTATCAGGTGTTTCCGGCCTTGGCCGCCTTTTTGGCCTCCCACTCAGCGGCAGTGCCCCACTTTTTGGCGGCCCAGGTGGTCACCAGGGGCACCAGAAGGACTGTAACGATCACGGCGGCGGCGCACTGCGCGATGAAACGCCCATTCATGTTTCGCACTGCGGCGTGCTGCGGGACGCATTGCTCACGACACCGGGCGTTCTGCACACTTTTTTGCGGGAGCACCCCCGGCGCGCTGGGCTTGTAGAGCTTGCCGGAGCTGTCCGCGGGGTGCGCAGCATGGGGTGTGTGGCACTGGAGCTGTGCGCCGTGGCCGCGGGTGAAGCAGAGCTGTTTGTGGCGCTGCGTTCGTGTCCATGGGACCACAACGCGGCGCGCATCATTCTGGCTGAGGCCGGAGGCTGTATCTGTGCGCTGGACGGAGCCCCTCTGCCGCAGGACACGGGCAGCGCAGTGCTTGCGGCCTGTTCCCGCCCGCTTCTGGAACAGGTGCTCGCCGGCATTTCCGCAAATACGTCAAGCCGGGAGAACGGTTGACGCACCGTTTGTCCCGCCGAGACCGCGCCACTGCACCGACGTATTCTGGACCGTGCACTCCCCCTAAACAGCCGCCGGGCCTTCTGTGAAGCCCGGCGGCTGTTCTGCTGCACACCGGGCGGTGTATTTCGCGGAAAAGCGCCCTCAATTCCCACAAAAGCTTCTTTTGCGGATTGACCTCGCCTGTTCATTCATATTATAATATAAACAATTGCAGTTGTTATGTTTTTAACGGCGCAAACTTGTTAAGGATGGATGTACTTATGAAAATCTGCGTATGTGTCGGTTCTTCCTGTCACCTCAAAGGCTCCTACGACATCATCAACCTGATGAAGGCGGCGCTTGAAAAGTACGGGCTCACGGATACGGTGGATCTCTCGGCCGCATTCTGCCTGGGCAAATGCACCCACGGCGTCTCCATCAAGGTGGATGACGAGATCGTTACCGGGCTGAACCGTGATAACTTCGATGATATTTTTGCCGGCTCGGTGCTGGCGAAGCTGGGGAGGAAGCCGGAATGAACAAATTCCTGCAGCTCAAAAAATCGAACTGCAAAAACTGCTACAAATGCATCCGCAACTGCCCGGTGAAAAGCATCAAATTTGCCGACGGGCAGGCGAATATCATCCCGGATGAATGCATCCTGTGCGGCCGCTGCTTCGTAAACTGTCCCCAGGACGCAAAACAGATCCGCGACGACGTGCCCCGCGTAAAAGAGATGATCGCCTCCGGCAAAAAGGTCATCGCCAGTGTGGCGCCCTCGTTTATCGCGGAATTTCCGCTGATGGACTTCGCCGCGATGAAGAGCGCTCTACTGAAGCTGGGCTTTGCCGACGCACAGGAGACCGCCATCGGCGCAACCATCGTCAAAACCGAATACGAAAAGATGATCGCCTCCGGCAAGCACGACGTGATCATTTCTTCGTGCTGCCACAGCGTCAACGCGCTCATTCAGAAATACTATCCCAGCGTGCTGCCGTATCTGGCGGACGTGCTCTCCCCCATGCTGGCGCATTGCCGCGTCATCAAGGAGGAAAATCCCGGCGCATGCGCCGTATTCATCGGCCCGTGCATTTCCAAGAAGGAAGAGGCTGAGCTGTACGGCGAGTGCGACGTTGCCCTCACCTACGAGGAGCTGGAGGCATGGATGAACGAGGCCGGCGTGGTGCCCGCGGGCGATTCCACCGAGCCGGATGAGGGAAAGCGCGGCCGCTTCTTCCCCATCAAGGGCGGCATCATCAAAAGCATGCACACCGAAAACACTGGTTTCACTTATCTGGCCGTGGACGGCGTACAGAACTGCATCGCCGCCATCAAGGAGATCGAATCCGGTGCGCTGAAGAACTGCTTTATCGAAATGAACGCCTGCGAGGGCGCATGCATCAACGGCCCGGCCATCAGCCATCATCACAAGCCTCTGCTCAGCGGCGAGGTAAAGGTGGTCGCCTTTGCCGGGGACGATGAGTTCCGTGTGGCGATGCCCATCGATACATTCAAGAACATCCCCTACATCGGCACCCACGAAAAGATACCCGGAGAAGCAGCCATCAAAGAGATCCTGGCCAAGATGGGCAAAACCAGCCCCGAGCAGGAGCTCAACTGCGGCGCCTGCGGCTACCCAGGCTGCGACTATGATACCTGCCGGGAAAAGGCACAGGCCATCTTTGAAGGCAAGGCCGATCTTTCCATGTGCCTGCCTTTCCTGAAAGAAAAGGCCGAAACATTCTCCGGCTATGTCATCAACAATACGCCCAATGCCATTTTTGTGCTGGATGAAAATCTGTGCGTACAGCAGATCAACAAAGCAGGCTGCGCGCTGTTCAACCTCAAAACGCCTTCCGATATCCTGGGTTCCCCCATCGTGCGGCTGCTGAACCCGGCCGATTACCTGGGCGTGATGACCAGCGGAGTGCCCATCAAGGAGAAAAAGCACTATCTGGCCGAATACAAAAAATATGTGGCTGAAACCATCGTTTACGACCACGAGTACCACATCGTGTTCAGCATTATGCGCGATATCACCAGCGAGGAGGAACGCCAGAGCGAACGCTCCGAGCTGTGCAATAAGACGGTGGCCATCACCAATGAAGTGATTGAAAAGCAGATGCGAGTGGTGCAGGAGATCGCTTCCCTGCTGGGCGAAACCACCGCCGAGACGAAGATCGCGCTGACGCAGCTCAAGGACGCCCTGCAAAAATAAAGGAGGGCCATAGGCACCCATGAACAACCTTTGGACAGACACCGGCTACATCAGCCTGAACCATGTGAATGAGCAG
>ENA-ORNG01002407-ORNG01002407.1-human-gut-metagenome-genome-assembly--contig:-NODE-2407-length-11434-cov-3.673170_pt1 | contig 11434 bp, 8 predicted proteins | sample MGYA00242113_ERZ509018 | MGnify/ENA primary metagenome ERZ509018 (study PRJEB26280, sample SAMEA2338711) | human gut metagenome | biome: human gut; feature: human-associated habitat; material: faeces... | reverse complement strand
ACGCGCGTTTCTAATTTTTATTATAAATTTTCGTTTTCCCCTTGACAAAATGCAAAACCTGAGGAATACTATAATTAGACGTTCTATTTATGAAGGAGTAACGAAATAAAGTTCTGCGGTCCGAAAGGGCGCTGTAACTTCATCCGCGACTCCGAGCAAGGTCGTTATATGAATTTGCAGACGCTGTCCGTTCGGATATGCTTTTTTTGTTTCTCGGAGAACCGATTGACCCGTAAAATCGGTGAAACAAAACGTCGTATGCAGAATTACAGACCAGATAACAGGAGGAAATTATGGAAAAATATATCATTGCAGTGGATATGGACGGAACTCTTCTGAACAGTGAGAATAAGATTTCTGAAAGGAACAGAAATGAAAGCTCCGGTGTTCTGCAGCGGCTGATCGATGACGGACATTATGTGGTACCGGCAACCGGAAGGACCAGAGAGCTGATCCCCCAGGAGTTTTCTGTGCTCCGGGGTGTGAAATGGGGAATCGTGGAAAACGGCTGTGTTGTCTGGGACTACGATAAAAATGAGATGATCTGGCGAAAAACCATGCCAAAAGGAATGGTAAGTAAGATCCTGAAGGATGTGGAAGACAGCGGTGCAAAAGGCTGGATCGCAGAGGCTTATGCAAATGGGATCGCCTATTCCGATGCGGATGCCAGAGATTATGTGGCATCTGTAGCGGACAAAGATCTGCTGGAGAAAACCTTTGTGGATTATTTTCTCAGCAGACATAAATATGTTAAGGATTTTTATCATCAGGAAGATATTCTGGATCAGGCAGAGAAGATCAATATTTATTTTGATGATATGGAGAACAGCAGGGAACTTCGCGAGAAATGGAAGGATCTGGATGATGTGGCAGTGACTACTTCCATCAGCGGCAATGCGGAGTTTAATGCTGCAGGTGTGGACAAGGGTGTGGGTCTTGCCATGCTCCGCACAAAGCTTGGTATTGACCGGATGCATGTGATCGCTTTCGGAGATAATGAGAATGATCTGGAAATGCTGGAGGGGGCGGGCATTGGTGTTGCCATGGGCAATGCAAAGGACGAAGTCAAGGCTAAGGCTGATTTTGTATGCAAATCTGTTGAGGAAGACGGAATATATCATTATTGTATTGAAAACAAACTGATTTTTTAAAAGAGATATACTTATGAACTTAGACAACAATTTACGACAACTACTCGAAAACGAAACCAAAATACATCTTGCGGAAATCCGCTTTCTCTACCAGAAGCTCGACAGACAGCTTGGGCTTAACGGTGCAAGGATTCCCATCACCTTCGGCTTTGATACGGACAGGCTTGGCGCATACACTCCGGGCTTTGGGCAGGATGAAGAAGAATTTCATTTTTCACTGCTGTTCATCGGCTACTGTGTGGCAAAGCCATTGTCAAAGGATGACAGGATGGATTTATATAAGCACGAATATGCCCACTATATGCAGTACAATATGGACATCCCGGACAAATACAACTGGCAGCCCGGCATCCACGGAAGTGCGTGGAAATACTGCTGCTCACTTATCGGAGCAGCTCCCACTCCTTACTACAAAGCCGGTGAAGGACTTATTAAGCACGATTATGATAAGGTTCTCAAAAAGAAAATTACTGACAAGAGTATTCCTATCCGCGACACATATTCACGCGAGCAGGAATACCGCAAAAATAAAAACAGTACTGTAAAATTTAATATCAATGACGATGTCAATCATCCAAAGTTTGGCAAGGGCACCATTGAACATATCGAGCAGCTCGAAGGCTCAGTTCGGCTGCATGTCAGATTCGGTGAAGATCTTAAGAAAATTGATCAGAAATGGCTGCTTCAGGCAAACTTGAAGAAAGCAGGTGCATCAAGACACATATAGCGTTATGCTATCCTACATTACATTATTTCAAGTTCGTGAAAAATCCTTACTATCTAAAAATCATGGGACTGCAATATACCGCAGCCCCATGATTCTAATTATGTCTTATATTATTATTTTAATAAGTATTTAAGTCACATTGAGAACAAGAAAATCTACAGCTCAATTGCAATCGTATATGACTTCTCAAATTTCTCACCCTGTGCCAGCGAATTACCATACTCCCTGTCCTTTAATTCTCCGGCAAAGCCTGCTCTGTCGCATCGGCCGTACCACGGTTCAATACAGATAAACGGTGCTCCCATTCCTGCCGGTGACCACAGACCAAATAAAGGCGCATCAAAGGACACCGTAAGGTATGGCTTCTTATCCGGTGTACACAGGCTCACCTTTGAAGCCTGTCTGTTTTCTATTATGAGCGCATCCTTATCAAACATATGCTCATCTATCTGACAGTATCCATCCACATCCACATTAAGCAGATTGTCATCCTTGTCTAAAAGTCCTCCGTCACAGATAAGTCCGTAGGTGATTGCCTTGTCTGTGTCAAGCTTCAGATAATAGTCTGACTGCTTTCCCTGCTCTGCGACCGGACACATAAATGCCGGATGACCACCTATTGAGAAAAGTAAATCCTTTTTCGCAGGATTTGTCACCCTCCAGGTCACTTTTATCTCACTGCCTGAGAGCTTATAGCCTATTTCGAGCACAAACTCAAACGGATATTTTGCAAGAGTCTCATCATTTGATTTAAGTGAAAACCATGCCTCATCCTTTGTCTGTGACACAAGCTCAAACTCCATATCCCTTGCAAAGCCGTGCTGTCCCATCGGATAATCTGTCCCATCAACGGTAAACTTCTTGTCCTTTAAGCTGCCGACAAACGGGAAAAGCACCGGTGCGCTTCTCTTCCAGTATTTCTCATCGGCATCCCACAGATACTGTGTACCAGTTTCCTTGCCGGTGATGCTTTTAAGCTCTGCTCCGAAGCTGTTTATCGTGAGCTCAAGTGATTCATTTTCCAGTTTAATCTCCATCACATATCTCCTTTTATATTTTTTGTAACTATTCAGTCAGTTTTTTTACATCACAAGCAGTCCAATAATTCTTACAATAAATGCTGCCCCCCATGCAATCGCACACTGCAAAAGCACCACACTGACTGCCCACTTTGCACCCAGCTCTCTCTTTATGGATGCTATAGCAGCCACGCATGGGCTGTAGAGCAGCGAGAACACCAGAAGAGATGCGGCTGAAAGTGTTGTGAGTGCTGTCGTAACCGTTCCGCCAAACAGTATCTCAAGTGTTGATACCACGCTCTCCTTTGCCATGAGTCCGCTGATAAGTGACGTGCATATACGCCAGTCGCCGAGTCCCAGAGGCTTAAAGACAGGCACGATAATACTTGAAATAACGGCAAGCATGCTGTCCTTTGAGTCTGTTACCATGTTAAAGTGTATGTCAAAGCTCTGTAAGAACCATATCAGCATTGTGGCAATAAGTATTACCGTAAATGCCTTCTGCAAAAAGTCCTTTGCCTTCTCCCAGAGCAGCTGGCACACATTCTTGGCGCCCGGCATCCTGTAGTTTGGCAGTTCCATGACAAACGGCACTGCGTCACCCCTGAACAAAGTCTTTCTGTAGATAAATGCGAAAAGTATTCCGACAATTATGCCAAGGAAGTACAGACCTCCCATGACAAGTCCGCCATGCTTCGGGAAAAATGCACTAACAAAGAATGCATAAATTGGCAATTTTGCCGAACAGCTCATAAACGGTGTGAGGAGTATAGTCATTCTACGGTCTCTCTCACTTGGCAGTGTACGTGTCGCCATGACAGCCGGCACCGTACAGCCGAAGCCTATGAGCATTGGTACTATGCTTCGTCCGGAAAGTCCTATCTTACGAAGGAGCTTGTCCATGAAGAATGCAACCCTCGCTATGTATCCGCTGTCCTCCATGAGGGATAAGAAAAAGAACAGTGTCACGATAATCGGCAAAAAGCTTAATACGCTTCCGACACCCTGAAAGATGCCGTCTATTACCAGTCCGTGCAGCACCTCATTCACGCCTGCCGCTGTGAGCGCCTTATCCGTAAGCGCGGTCAGTGCTCCTATGCCCTGCTCCAAAAGCCACTGAAGGCCTGCTCCGATTACGTTGAAGGTGAGATAAAATACAGCAAGCATTATCACTATAAAGCACGGTATTGCCGTGTATTTGCCTGTAAGAACACGGTCGATGCGCTCACTTCTGATACGCTCCCTGCTCTCCTTTGGTTTTACCACGGTGCTCTCGCATATTTTCTCAATAAATGTAAAGCGCATATCCGCAATTGCAGCGCTTCTGTCAAGGCCTCGCTCCTTCTCCATCTGGACAATCAGATGCTCTATTGCCTCTTTCTCATTCTCATCAAGATGAAGCTGCTCTAATATAAGTGCATCCCCCTCGATAATTTTGGTAGCAGCAAAGCGAATCGGAACTCCGGCGAGCTTTGCATGATCCTCAATCAGGTGACTGACCGCGTGTATACATCTGTGCACGGCACCGCCAAAATCATTCTCATCACAGAAATCCTGTCTGCCCGGGCGCTCCTGATACTTTGCAATGTGTATTGCATGGCGCACCAGCTCATCAACACCCTGATTCTTCGCGGCTGAAATCGGTACAACAGGCACTCCTAACAGTCCCTCGATTTTATTTACATCGATTGAGCCTGAGTTTGCCGTCACCTCATCCATCATATTTAGAGCGATAACCATCGGTATATCCATCTCAAGAAGCTGCATGGTCAGATACAGGTTTCTCTCGATATTTGTCGCATCTACGATATTTATTATGGCCTTTGGCTTGTTATCGAGCACAAAGTTTCTCGACACAATCTCCTCATTAGTATATGGGCTCATTGAGTAAATGCCCGGTAAATCTGTGATTGATGTATCCGGATGTTCTTTAATAGAGCCATCCTTTCTGTCCACCGTCACTCCCGGGAAATTGCCCACATGCTGGTTTGAGCCTGTAAGCTGGTTGAAAAGTGTTGTCTTGCCGCAGTTTTGGTTTCCCACAAGTGCGTATGTGAGCTTCTCACCATCCGGAAGGGGATTGCCACTGCCCTTCACATGGTATTTGCCCTCCTCACCAAGTCCGGGATGGGCTGTGTTGCTTATCTTTTTAGGACCCTCATGCTTTCTTGAACGGCTGTCAATTAATTCTACCTCAATCTGTGCCGCATCATCAAGCCTCAATGTGAGCTCATAGCCGTGCACCTGAAGCTCCATCGGGTCTCCCATCGGTGCAAATTTGATTACTGTCACTTCGGCCTTTGGGATTACTCCCATATCCAGGAAATGCTGACGCAGTGCGCCCTCACCGCCTACTGTAAGTATTCTGGCACTCTGTCCTATGCCAAGTTCTTTTAGTGTCATTTTATCGCTTCCTAGTGTATTTATTGATAATTTTTCTCAACTTATCACAAATATCTTACCACAAAGCGTGTGCCACTGCATTCATTTTTTTCATTTAATACATCTTTTTTACAATCCTCCACAAGGATATATCCATTGTCATGACGCACAATTGCTTCCGCGAGCGAAAGTCCTATGCCGATGCTGTCTGCCGGCTGTCCGCTGCCGCTGTAAAAACGCGTAAAAATATGCTTTTTGTCCTCATCACTTATGGTCTCTCCATCGTTTTGCACTGTTATCTCTGCATACATCTCATACCTGTAAAAGCCTATCTTTACCTCACTCTCTGCGTGCTCCACTGCATTTTTTACTATGTTTGTAATGGCCTCACACTGCCAGTATGCATCAGCATGTATACAGGCATCCTTATCAGAGCCTTCATCTATGGACAGCCTTATGTCTCTCAAATCGCAAAGTGCCATAACATTATCAGCTGCCTCAGACACAATTTCAGACAGCAGCGTATCCTTCTCATCAAACTCCACAACATCCGCTTCAAGCCTTGAAAGCTTTAAGATAGCCTGCACCATATGCGATATATTGTCCACATCGCGCTTTGCCCTGCGCATTATCCTGTTTCTGTTTTCAGATGCCATATCAGGATTTCCTTCCAGATTTTCCAGATTTATCGAAAGTGATGTGAGCGGAGTCTTAAGCTGGTGCGATATGTCAGAAAGCGCATCCTTTAGCAAAAGCTTGTCTGCCTTTGCATTTTCCGCAGACTCCCTCAAATAGATTGCTGTCTTGTAAAGCTCTCCCTTTAGTATAGAAATCTCTCCCTCTGTGCTATCTGCCATAACAAGTCTGTAGTCTCCCTGATTTATGCGGCGCAGATAATCCGCAGCCTGTCTGACCTGTCTTTTAAAGCTAAATCTTATAAGCACAATGTAAAGGCAAAAGCCCCCTGCAAAAAGCACAACAAGAAATATGTCTAGCCAAAGCGCTCCTTTAAGCGCTTTTTCATTTGACAAAACCGCAGAATCCTTTTCCATATCAATGCCGTATTTTTTTAAGAGCGTCTCTGCGCTTTTTAAATTTGTATAATCGCTGCCTGAGCTGCTGTCATTTAGAATCGCAGCTATACTGCCATCTGATACATCGGGATATTTTTCATGAATAAGCGCACATAGCTTAGCCACTGTGATGTTATAGTTTTTCGTATATGCCCTGTACTGGAAAAAAACGGTAAAAGCCATAACCGTCACACATATACATGTATAAATTATCGCAAAATACACAAAATGTTTTCTGTTCTCTAAATTATATTTCTTCTTTCTCATGCTTTCCCCCGGGAACTGTCTCTGTCGGCCGATACTGTTTAAATAGCTTCATCTGAATCAACACGATACCCGATTCCCTTCACAGTCTTTATCACATCCTCACCAAGCTTTGCCCTGATGCGCTTCATATAGACAGTCACTGTATGGTCATAGACATCGTTGCCTGTTGCCTCCCAGATGCAGTCAAGCACGGCATTTCTGGACACAGCCTTGTCGTGATTGGTAAAAAGCAGATCAAGTATGCGGTTTTCAAGACTTGAAAGAGCAATCACCTGTCCATCCCTTCTTGCTTCCTTTTTGTCCATGTCATAGCTTATGCTTCTTGCGTGTATGACAGATGAGCTGTCATCACTTTTCCTTCGTAAAAATACGCGGTTTACCCTCGCCACAAGCTCTCTTACGGAAAAAGGCTTTGTGATGTAATCCTCCGCTCCAAGCTCGAGTCCCTTTACTATATCATTTTCCTCATCCCTTGCGGTAAGAAAAATCACCGGTGTTTTTTCTTTTTCCAGCCTTTCGCTGTAAAAATCAAAGCCGTTCCCATCCGGAAGCGACACATCAAGCAGCACAAGGCCGGGGTGCTCACTCAAAAGTGCCCCAGCCTCCTTTAAATTGCTTGCTGTCAAAAGCTCATATTCAGGTTCTGTAAAGGTATCACACAGTCCCTCTGTTATTCCTTTATTGTCCTCTATGAGAAGTATTTTTTTCATATCAGCTCCCGCATTTCCTACAGATTTTCATTCTTGATTGTCTCAATAATGTTATTGTGTCTAAGCTTCGTCATTGATAGTTTCATGATAGCATAAATCAGCATTATTACAACCAATATACACAATATAATTGCTTTATACGGCGGTTCATAAATGATTGCATCATCCATCCTGTTCATCATAACACATAAGAGATAGCTTATTAAAATACCAAGCGGTACTCCTATTACAAGCGCCTTCACAGATATAAACACACTCTCGAGCCTGACCATTCCCACAAACTGCTTATCTGTCATTCCAATGCTTCTTAATGTGGCAAACTCGCGGCTTCTAAGCTCCATTCCGGTACTTAAGGTATTGATGATATTTGTGATTCCTATTAAGGCAATGACTACAATAAGTCCGTATGCAAATACTCCAAGCAGTGTAAAGAGTGACTTTTCATCGCGCATCTGCTTATCCAGATTGCTGACATAAAAACTAATCTGCGAATACTCAGGATTTCCTTCCGTCTCCTTTTCGAATGTATCCTGATATTCATCTGCATTTTCTGCAACCACATATGCCGAATATGACGCATATCCCGGTTTAATCTCATTACCGTTCTTACCGTCACCCCATAGGCTTTCAAAGCCTTTTTGGTTCATAAACAATAGCGTGTTGCTGTAGCCCTTATAACCTATTGGTACCTTGTCTGTGACACCTGCAATAGTTACATCCACAGTCTTTCTGACTCCGTTATTTATTGTTTCCTCGTCAACGTATCCGCTGTTATCCTCTGTGCCGCTTTCAGTATCACCTTCCACTGCATTATTATCATCTGTGCTGCTTTCAGTATCGCCTTCTGCTGCATTATCATCAGAAGAAGCATCATCATACACATTGTAGCCACACTCGATTATATCTCCTGCTTTATATTTGTACAGCTCCATCTCTTTTTTGACGTATTTTGAGCTATTCTCATTATACACATCAAATGTGCATTTATTCACAAGAATTGCTCCTGCAGCTGCATTTTTTATGCCTGCGTCAGACGCATACTTATCATACGATTTATCATCCAAAACCGTGATTAAAAACATTTGCGAGACATCCTCACTGTCATCATAAAGCTGCCTGCAATACTCTCCATATTCCTTTGTATACTCCGGCTTACTGACATCGAAATCATAGCCTGCTCCAACCAGATAATCCTCAGCTCCTTCAATGCCACTCAAAAGCTTAGAGAACTTTTCAATATCAATGTCCTTTTTACATGACATATTTATTCCAATATTGTAATCTGTTGATGCATATGACATCCCAACAACGCTAAAGGCCATAGACATAAAGTATGATATCACAATAAAGGTTACTGAGCAGATAACAATAGATGTCACTGTGGTTCTGTACTTTTTATTGTTTCTCTTTATATTCTTATATGAGATAACGCCTCCGATACCCCAGATTCTGCCTATAATCGCCGGTGTCTTAAGCTTTGCTGACTTTATTTTAATCTCCTTTGTGTTTCTTATTGCTTCAAGCGGTGTAACCTTTGCAGCCCTTCTTGCACTGCCTGTTGCTGAGAAATAAATGGTTGCTATACTCAGTATCACAGCAAGAATAAGTGCAGGCAGGGAAGTATGAAAGCTCAAAGCAAAGTTAAGCCAGCCTGCTGACAGCGCATTCACCACCTTAACAAGTACAAGCGATGCCAAAATACCGCTCATGGTACCCACCGGAATACCAACCACTCCAAGCATTGCTGCCTCTGTCTTAACACTGCTTTTTATCTGGCGTCTCGTAGCACCCACGCTTGCAAGCATGCCATACTGCCTGATTTTTTCAGTGATTGATATGTTGAAGCTGTTTTTGATACAGTACACTGATGTCAGTATGATTATCAAAGCCACAACAGCAGCCACTGTAAACAGTGCTTTAAATGTACCGTCAATCGGGAAAACACACTCATAGCTTATAAGGAAGCCATTCATATATATATCATATTTTGCATTTTCCATCTCTTTAAGAAACCTGTCACTCTCCTCAGCAGTCATTTCAACAGATGAATTATTCGCTTTCGCAAACAGCTTTTCATCCACACCAATTATATCTGCAGTCACAGCATCCTTGTTTCTTAAAGCCTTTTGAGTGTATCTGCTGTACACTGTGAGTGTAGTATCAGCTTCGCTTGCCTCACTCTTTGTGCCGTTATCAATTGCTGCCAGTTCATCAGAGTATGTGACAAATGTATATCCGGCGGCACTATAGTCCTCCATTCCATAGCCCGGTCTTTCCATGATGCCTACCACCTTGTAGTGCTTTGTCACAGTATCGGTAAGTGTCTCTGCCTCATGCTCATATGCGCAGTTTTCCGATATGACACTTTCGGTGTTTGAATCATATCGCTTTCCGACATCAAGTGTTATCTCATCTCCCACCTTTATGTCGATTCGTCCGTTTGTCTTTAAGTGCCTTGGAATGACTATCTCATCCTCATTTTTTGCCATGCGCCCCTCTATCAGTTTAAAGCAGCCTCTCTCAAAGCCGGCCTCATCTGTTGCCATGACATATGCATACGGCTTATCCTCATTCTTGCAGCCGTCCAGATTTGCAAAGCCCATTCCCATTGTCTCAAATGTGCTTTCAATATTTCTGTTGTTTTTAAACTCCGAAAGCTCAGACATTTTCACATTCGAAAATTTCACATGAAAGTCGCCGCCCTTTTGCTTCTGGTATTCGATCATACTGTACTGAAAGCTTGACACAAGTGTGACAAGCGCCGACAAAAGCGCTGTTGCAAGAATTATTCCGACTATCGTGACAATAGTTCTTTTCCTGTTGAGCTTTAAGTTTTTTAATGTGAGTGTCTTCATCAAATTCATCTGATTTTACCATCCTCTATCATTATTGTGCGGTCAGCCGCCTTTGCAAGCTCCATATTGTGTGTGATCATAATGATTGTCTGGTTGAGCTCACGGTTTGAGGTCTTTAAGAGATGCATAATCTCGTTGCTGGCTTTGGTATCCAGGTTTCCGGTCGGCTCATCCGCTAGCACTATAGATGGTCTCGTAATCAGGGCTCTTCCTATAGATGTGCGCTGCTGCTGTCCACCTGAGAGCTCATTTGGCAGATGAGTACGTCTCTCTGTAAGTCCAAGGCGCAAAAGCATGTCATCCATCTGTGCTTTTTCCACCTTTCTTCCATCAAGCTCCATCGGAATTGCCATGTTTTCCTCCACATTTAATATAGGTATCAGATTATAAAACTGATAAATGATGCCTACCTGTCTTCTTCTGAATATGGCAAGCTCATCATCATTCATTGCAAAAATATCAGTGCCGTTTATATACACCTTTCCGCTTGTTGGCCTGTCAACACCTCCGAGCAGATGAAGCAGTGTGGATTTTCCGGAGCCGCTCGCCCCGACAATTGCCACAAACTCTCCCTTTTCCACGCTCAATGACACATCGTCCAAAGCCTTGACCTGATTTTCTCCGGCTCCGTATATTTTTGATAAGTGTTCTACTCTAAGCAGTTCCATTTAATTCTCCTTTTCTTCTCTATACATTTTTGAGTGCTGTGCGGTCTGTCCTTTAAAGTGCAGCCGCCCCGCGATACAAGTGTATAATACATTATGTAAAGTTACAGGTAGGTTACTTTTAAAAAATATTACAGCATAATATAAAAACTCCGGTCAGAACAAAAAGTTTTCTGTGCCGGAGCTTATATATTATATGTTTTATATCATATGTTTTATAATTATCTATGCCAATAATTATTTCTGCTTATATGAAGACAAAAAGTCTGCAAGCTTGCCTGTGGCATCCTTTAATATCTCTGTTCGAGGCAGATATACCACTCTGAAGTGATCCGGCTTATCCCAGTTGAAGCCGCCGCCGTGGACGATCAGAAGTTTTTTGTCGCGCAGCAGATCGAGAGCAAATTTTTCGTCGTTTGTGATATTGAACTTTTTCGTGTCAATTTTCGGGAACATGTAGAACGCAGCTTTTGGTTTGACTGCGGTGATACCCGGAATATCGCAGAATGCTTTGTAAACGTATTCACGCTGCTCGTAAATTCGTCCGCCCGGAATGATGTAGTCGTTGACACTCTGGTGCCCGCC
>ENA-ORNG01002405-ORNG01002405.1-human-gut-metagenome-genome-assembly--contig:-NODE-2405-length-11437-cov-3.588209_pt1 | contig 11437 bp, 10 predicted proteins | sample MGYA00242113_ERZ509018 | MGnify/ENA primary metagenome ERZ509018 (study PRJEB26280, sample SAMEA2338711) | human gut metagenome | biome: human gut; feature: human-associated habitat; material: faeces... | reverse complement strand
AGATAGAGTTACTGTAATCGGGAAGGTTAATGATTGGTATCATGTAAAAGCAAATAATATGCGGCGCTGCGCAGGGACAATCAGCAGCGTATGGATGCGTTGCGCGAGGCTGTGGAGGGCGCAGAAGGGTTGCCCGCTGTTTTTGCGCGCTATATGACTCAAAAGTCGGGGAAGTACCTGGTCTTCTGCGCCAGCCGTACACATATGCGGCGTATGCTCAGCCATGCACAGGAGTGGTTTGGCGCGATTGATCCGAATATGCACGTCTATTCTGCTTATTCTGCTGATCCTGAGACAAGCCGGGCTTATAGAGCATTCCTCAAGGACGACAGTGAGCATCTTAAACTTCTGTTTTCTATTAACATGTTCAACGAAGGTGTGCATGTACGGGGCGTCAGTGGCGTCATTCTGTTTCGGCAGACGGAATCCCCCATCATCTACAAGCAGCAGATTGGTCGCGCGCTGACTACGGGCACGCAGTGTACCCCCTTGATCTTGGATGTAGTCAACAACTTTGATGGCCTGAGCAGCTATGGCACGATTCAAGCCGAAATGGATGACGTTGTAAGACGTCTGCGCAGCGAAGGGCGCGACGACGAAATCGTAACGGAAAAGCTGACGGTGATCGAGCAGGTAAAGGACGCAGTAGCGCTATTCAAAAGGCTGGAGAATAGCCTGAGTACGACGTGGGATGCGTATTATGCGGCTGCCGAGGCGTATTACCACAGGTATGGCGATTTGCTGATTCCCAGACAATATGTGGACGAGGACGGATTGCATCTGGGCGATTGGGTGTACCGTCAGCGCAGAAGCAGAGCGCAGCTTTCACAGGGGCAGATTGAACGTCTGAATCGTATCGGTGTGGTATGGACGCAATATGCCGATGCTGTGTGGGAAAAGGGCTATGCCCATGCGGCGCAGTTTTACAAAGAGAATGGCCACCTGATGCCGGAAACCACGTATGTATGCGCAGACGGCTATCCGCTGGGAACGTGGATTCGGCGGATGCGGCAGCTGAAAAACGGGACGGCCAATACAGGCAGGCTGACAGCCAACCGCATTGAGAAATTGGAAAAGATCGGCATGATGTGGGGCATCTATGACGATGGTTGGATCAAGGGCTATACGAGGGCCAAAAAGTATTTTGAAGCGCATGGCAACCTGAATGTACCGGTAAGGATGAAGACAGAGGATGGCTATGCGCTCGGTGTGTGGATCAGCAACCAACGCAGGGCGAGAAATGGGAAAAGCAAGGACAGGACTCTCAAACAGGAACAAATTTATATGCTCGATGCGATTGGAATGATCTGGGGACGCAGCCGGGAGGAACGGTGGAACGAGTTCTACAGTGCAGCGCAGGCGTATTACCTTAAAAACGGCAATTTGGAAATGTCGCCCCAGTATAAGACCCAGGATGGCGCTTGCCTCGGCATGTGGGTATACGATCAAAGGCGCAATTGGAAGAGCGGTAAGTTGAACGATCCGGAGCGATGCGAACGGTTGGCGCGGATTGGAATGTTTGAATCATAACAAGGAAACTGCTGATGGCGATACCATGAAAACACGATGGAATCGGGAAACGGGGAACACAAATATATGAATTTTAAGAAGTCGAAAAAGCTGTTGGCGCTGCTGGCGGCGTGTTACTGGATGCTCGTGCTTGTTATTTATCTGGTGGCAGGCAATCAGTTCCATTATACAGCGGTTGTCAGTGATGCGCTATCCGCAAGCACGACCATCGGCGAGCTGGTGGATGGAATGACGGTTACACAGACGGTAACGGTTCCGGCTGAAAAGACAACAGGACTTGAACTGTTGGCAGGTACCTACGGACGCGCGAACGCCGGAACGCTGCATCTTGCGCTGACGAATCATGCGGGAGAGATTGTCCTGCAACAGGATATAGATGTGGGAACATTGGCAGACGGAAAGTATACATCGGTTTTCTTTGATACGCCTTTGGAGGAAGCACGCGGAGAAGAGCTTATCTTGACGCTGACAACGACAGGCTGTACGCCGGGCAATGCCGTGACACTCTATTGCGGCAATACGGTGACAGCTGGCCGTTTTGATATTGTGCAGAATATCGCCGACACGGATCGTTACACGGTCAATGGTGAAATGGGACTGGGCAAGCTGTGCGTTAAGGTGTGCGGCGTTCATGCGCTGAGTTTCTATAGGGATTACTGGCTGATCGTAGCCGGAGCGTTTGGCGTCATCGTGGCATTCTGTGTACGCTGGTGGAAGCAGGCAAAGCAAGGTAAGAACAATCCGCTCGTTGCCATTTGCACGCTGTATACGCGCTATGCCTTCCTGATTAAACAGCTTGTCTCGCGTGATTTCAAGACGAAATATAAGCGTTCCATGCTGGGCATGGCGTGGAGCTTTCTGAATCCGTTGCTGACGATGAGCGTGCAGTACATTGTCTTTTCCACGCTGTTTAAGAGCGATATTGAAAATTTCCCTGTGTACTTGTTGACCGGCATTGTGTTCTTCAATTTCTTCAGTGAAGCTGTCTCTATGGGCATGACTTCCATCACTGGCAATGCTTCGCTGATAAAGAAGGTGTACATGCCCAAATATGTTTATCCTGTGTCGCGCGTGATCTCTTCCCTGGTCAATTTTGCGCTGGCTATTTTGCCGTTGTTCATCGTCATGCTCTTTACTGGAACTGCATTCAAATGGTCTTTGATTCTGCTCATATTCGATATTCTCTGCTTGCTGGGGTTTGTGACGGGAATGAGCCTTCTGCTGACCACAGCCATGACTTTCTTTCAGGATACGCAGTTCCTTTGGGGAGTCCTAAGCATGATTTGGATGTACCTGACACCCATCTTCTATCCGGAGAGCATTATCCCGGCGCAATTTCTGACAATGTATCACATGAACCCAATGTATCAATACATCACATTCGCTCGCATCTGCATCATCGATGGCGTATCACCGGAGCCTATGGCCTATCTGTGGTGCATTGTGTCATCACTGGTTGTGCTGGCTCTGGGCGTTATCATGTTCAAGCGCAATCAGGACAAATTTGTGCTGTATCTGTGAGGTGATGTGGATGGAAAAAATGATTGAGGTCAGGGATGTATCCATGCGTTTCCGCATGGCAAACGACCGCATTAACAGCATCAAGGAATATGCCATTGCCCGGTTGAGTGGCAAGTTGAAATATGCCGAATTTGAAGCGTTGAAGCATGTGAGCTTCGATGTGAAGCGTGGCGAAGTCATAGGGCTGATTGGGCACAATGGCGCAGGAAAGAGCACAATGCTCAAGGTGATTTCCGGGATCCTCAAGCCTACGGAGGGCAGCGTAATTGTAAGAGGAAATGTCGCACCGATGTTGGAACTGGGCAGCGGCTTTGATTTTGACATGACCGGGAGGGAGAACATCTTTCTCAACGGTGCGATTCTTGGCTACTCCGAGGCGTTTTTGAAAAGCAAATACGATGAGATTGTCGCATTCTCGGAAATCGGGCAGTTTATCGATGTGCCACTGCGCAATTACTCGTCTGGTATGATTGCGCGCCTGGCATTTTCTGTGGCGACGGTCATTGTGCCGGAGGTGCTGATTGTGGATGAGGTGCTTTCGGTCGGTGACGCGGCATTTCAGGAGAAGAGCCGCAGGCGCATGATGGAACTGATGAGCGGCGGTACGACGGTGCTGTTTGTCAGCCACAGCCTGCCACAGATTCGGGAGATGTGCAATCGCGTCGTGTGGCTGGATCATGGAGAAGTGAAGATGTTCGGAGAAACGAAGCAAGTATGTGAAGCATATGAAAGATGATTTGGAGGCTGGTGTTTTGCAGCGGGCAGAAAAACGATTGAAACATGTGCTTTTAATTTATCGGAAGATGATTCCGTCCGTTCGTTTATGCGGGCATTGCCAGATGCAATATCTAGCACAGGAGGGAAAATTTGAGTATCGCGCTGTGCAGGGCATTAAGCTGAGAAGCAGTGACCTGAACTGGGCAGATATTGTGCTGTTGGGACGGTTGGACAGCTGGTATGAATATCAGTTAACAAAGAAGCTTCGCGAAGCAGGGAAATATCTCATCTATATCATTGATGATGATTTGCTGAATATTCCACCGGAAATCAGCAGTGCGGCATATTATGGACAGAAAAAGATACAGGGCTACATTCGCGGGATGATTGAAATGAGCGATGCGATTCTTTCACCATCCCCACTGTTATTGCAAAAGTATGCTGTTCATGGCCGCAAGGCCATTCAGATTGAAGAACCCGCAATTGATCCTGCACCTTATAAGCCACATGATCCAGAGAAGCCGGTAAAGATCGGTTTTGCAGGGTCAATCGACCGGACGGGTGATGTTGAGAGCATCCTTAAGGATGTGATGCTGAGAATCAAACGAGAATACGGAGACAGGGTTGAGTTTGAATTCTATGGGGCGATCCCGTCGTTTGCGGGGCAACTTGATGCACGGTGTATCTCTTACTGTGATTCCTATGACGAATACAGAAAGACGCTCAACAGCTTGGAATGGGACATCGGTCTTGCACCGATGCCGGACACGCCGTTTCATGCCTGTAAACACTACAACAAATTTGTAGAGTATGCGGGAGCCGGAGTAGTTGGCGTGTTTTCAAAGGTACAGCCGTATCTACGCATTCCTGAAAAGTATCCGGATGTAATACTGGTAGAAAATGATGGGGAAGTTTGGTATAGCGCGATAGACAGCCTGCTGAAGGACAGAACACTTTTGGAAAACCAACGCTCTTCTGTCTGTGACTATATCAAGAAACAAATGACTATTTTGGAGAGCTCAAATCAGTTGATGGAGTATATTGACATAGAAACGTCAGGCAAGAGGGTGAGGGTTCAACGGCTACGGCTGCTTAAAGCAGAGGGATTCTTCAGGCGAACTGTTTACCTGTTGAGGAAATATGGAATCGAACTATCAAGAGTAATATCACAGAAAACACGAAAGGAACGATAGCAAGGTTATGATTTTGAACAAGACAAGTATTCAGAGGTTGGTTATTTTCTTTTTCTATGATGCAGATGGCGTGGTAGATCGATATATCACCTATATGTTAGAAGACATTAAAAAGAATTGTACAGAGTTGTTTGTTATCTGTAATGGAAAACTCACGCCGGAGGGAAGAAATAGGTTCAATGAACTTACTCCACATCTTATGGTTAGGGAGAATGAAGGCTTCGATGTTTGGGCATATAAAACGGCACTAGAACATTACGGATGGGAAAAGCTTTCAGCTTTCGATGAAGTGGTTCTCATGAATTTCACAATGTTTGGCCCGTTATATCCTTTTTCTGAAATGTTCAGTGCTATGAACAAGCGAGATGTGGATTTTTGGGGGATAACGAAGCATCATGGATTCCCCTTCGATCCATTTGGAACAATTCCATATGGATATATTCCTGAACACATTCAATCGAGCTTCATTTGCGTGCGTAAACCAATGATGAATAGTCAAGAGTTTCATGACTATTGGGAAAATATGGATGCAGTGCATTCTTACGGTGAAGCTGTTGGGAAGCATGAAGCTATTTTTACGAAGAGATTCACCGATTATGGTTTTAGGAGCGATGTATATGTTCAAACCGATGATCTAATTGAGTATACCCATTATCCATTGATGCTGATGCCTACCGAGCTAGTCAAAAACAGAAGATGCCCTGTGATAAAACGAAAGTCGTTTACCAACGAATACTATGAGTTTTTGGATGCGTGTTTAGGAGAACCAACGGTAGAATTATATGAATATATAAAGAATAACTTGGATTACGATCTTGATATGATCTGGGAGAATTTACTCAGAACAGATAATATGGCCGATATTAAGAATCGTATGCATCTAAATTATATTCTACCAAAGCGATATGTGAATGATGAAAAAACAGCGAAGTCCATGAAGATAGCGTTGGTAATGCATATTTATTATGATGATGAAGTGGATAACTGTTTTCAATATGCGAAATCTATGCCATCGAATGCAGATGTATTCTTTACCACATGCAAGGATGATACCTTTGAGCATTTGGTAAAGAGAGTTCAAGAATTGAAGCCAAGAAGGACGAAAGTACTGAAAATTGAAAACAGAGGACGGGATGTCAGTTCCTTGCTTGTTGGCACATCACCGTATGTCTTTGACTATGATCTTGTATGCTTTGCACACGATAAAAAGACAAGACAGAATAAACCATATACTGTTGGAATGTCTTTTGCGTACAAGTGCTTGGAGAACACGTTGGGCAGTGAGGCATATGTGAAAAACGTCATCAGCAGGTTTGCTGCTGAACCTAAATTAGGAATGATGATACCTCCGCCTCCCAATCATAGCAACTTTTATGGAATACTAGGAACAGAATGGGGAAGCAATTATCAAAATACGGTTCAACTGGCAAAGGAAATGGGAATAAAGGCGGATATAAATGAGAATAAGGAGCCAATTACTCCACTAGGCACGATGTTCTGGTTTCGTCCTGATGCATTAAAGCCGCTATATTCTAAGAAATGGAAATATGAAGATTTTCCTGAGGAGCCCAATAGATATGATGGAACACTGCTCCATGCAATTGAGAGGATTTATGGGTTCTGTGCACAAAGTCAGGGATACTATACTGCATGGTGTATGAATGATGAATTTGCCGCTATTGAAATGACAAACTACCATTTCATGCTTCGAGAATTGAGCCAATCGATGTACGCAAAGGTTGGGTTCACAGACAACTTCAATATGATGAAGTATCGATTTGAAATGTCTAGTATTAATAATAATACTCGGATAGTATTAAAGAATGCTATTAAGAAGAGAATACCCAAGCCAATCTGGACAGCGTCTCGCAAAATCTATCGGCTATTTGGCGGAAAAAAGTGGATTGGATAATGCACGTTCAACAAAGCTGTTCAGAATGAAAAGAGAGGTATGCGAAAATGAAGGTATTCGTTACAGGCGCAGCAGGATACATTGGCCGGCATGTTGTTGCAGAACTGCTGAGCATGGGGCATGATGTAGTTGCTTCGGATTTATGCTTTAGCGGTGTTGACTCCCGTGCTGTTCGATGCGATGTGCCGATTTTTAGCGGAGAAACCAATATCTATGAATTGATTGGGGAGCCGGATGCAGTGGTACATCTCGCGTGGAGAGATGGATTTGTCCACAATTCGGATGCCCATATGGATGATTTGTCCAAGCATGTGGTCTTCTGTCGGAATCTAATAAACGGAGGACTAAAGTCACTTTCTATCATGGGCACGATGCATGAGGTGGGCTATTGGGAAGGTGCGATTGACGAGAATACGCCCTGTAATCCGCTCTCACAATATGGAATCGCCAAAAATGCCTTGCGTCAAAGCCTGATGCTTACATCAAAGACCAGCCAATGCAGCATCAAATGGCTCAGAGCGTACTATATCACAGGCGATGATCTGCGGGGCAACAGCATCTTTGGAAAAATAACGCGCGCGGCTATGGAGGGAAAGACGGAATTCCCCTTTACAACGGGCAAAAATCAATATGATTTCATAGATGTTGACCGGCTTGCAAGGATGATTGCCTGTGCAAGTGTACAAAACGAAACAGATGGTGTCATCAATGTCTGCACAGGGGAGCCGATGACGCTAGCAGAACGGGTGGAGCAGTTTATTCAGGAGCATGGATTCAATATCCGGCTGAAATATGGCGCATTTCCTGACAGACCTTATGACAGCCCCGGCGTGTGGGGCGACGCAGGTAAGATCATGCGGATCCTTGGGCGTACAAACACGCGGGAGCAGACAGAATGAATAAACAGAGTGAAAAGGGGACAGCGCTGTTTTTAATCGCTGTTTTGGTGGCCTCACTTCTGCTGGCGTACTTCTTCACGCTCATTTATCGGATGGATAACGTTAACGCACATCCATTTAAAATACCGGAAAGCACTGCTTTCAGTTCAGAAGGATATCTGTACGGGATCGATCCTGTTTCCTTGACAGACAATACGCTGACCATAACGGGCTGGGCAGTAAGACAGGACAGGGATTTGACCTATGTTAACAGAAAGGTTCTTCTGGTGAGTGAAAAGGAGTGTTTTGCGCTTAACACCGTTGCTTGGGAACGGGGATTGACAGCGTATTTTAATACGGGCTTTAGTTATGAACTTGGAGGTTTTCAGGCGTCGTGTGTGATTGATTCTCTGCCAAAGGACAAGCAAACTTATCGGGTGATGCTCCTCGTTACAGAGGAGGAAGGGAATTGCTTCTGTCTGGATTTGAATACAGAGATTGAGCTGAAGGGGGAGAGACGATGATTGAACAGCTGAAATGTATGATTAAAAGATACAGGGTTGAAATCGTTTTTTTCGCTGTCATGATGGTCTTGCTCTCTGTATCGGAGATGTGGGTTGGTTCAGATGATACGGTGAACAAAGAGATATTGCAGAATACACCGGTTTTGGAGTGGGTTTGGCAGAGGGCGACGAATTGGCAGCCGAGGATTGTCAGCGATTTTCTGGTGGGAGTCTTTTCTTTTCACATACCCCTGTGGCGAATCCTGATTGCGTTATCCGCAACTGCGCTGGTTTCAATGATTGGCAGTGTTGTGACGTCTGGACGCCAGACAGATGAGCGAGAGACTTGGTGGGCAAAGACCATCATAGCATGTCTGTTTTTTGTTATTCATCCCAATACGCTCTCGACAGGAGTATTCTGGTTTTCTGGCTCATTCTATTATTTGGTTCCAACGCTGCTGCTTTTTACAGGTTTGATGCCTTTCTGTATGGCTGCGTTTGGAATTGAAATGCAGAATGCAGGAAAAATCAAAAGTATAATCATTCCATGTGTTGCTTCAGCATGCTGCGCCTACATGGAAATCTGTGCTGCAGTACTGCTCTGCTTCGCTGTGTTTACGCTGGTTTTCTGTTTCATGTCTGGAAAGAGAATTCCGAAGCGCCTGATCGCGCAGCTTGTTTTGCTCTGTGTCAATATGTTTGTCTATTTTTCGTTGGGTGGAACATCCATTAGAAGCCGGGCTGAACTGTACTGGTTCAAGGATTTCGAAATGCTCTCGCTGATTGATCGTATCTTTATGGGGGTGACATGGGGAAATCTGCACTATGTATGTGGCGCAACGGTTCTGGTGGCGGTACTGCTGGGGCTTGTTGTGCTTAACGTGCATGGGAAATACCGCTCAAAGCTGATTTGTGTATTGGCGGTACTTCCTCTTTGTGTGATCCTCTGCGTAATTCCTGCGTACGATCAGGCGCTTCGAATTGGAGAAATGGGAATTGAATCGGGAATACTGCTCAGCAGAGTCAGCGGCTGGAGTTCTGTAGTAGAATTGCTGCGTATTTTGCCTGGTCAGATGAATTATGGATGGAAGGCATTGCTGCCAGGTATGGGTTTCATGGCAATTATCCTCTTTGTGAGCGGGCTTGTGTTTGTGTCTTTTGAAAGGACAGATAATAAGCTGGTGGGCACAGTCATATATTTCGCGGCGCTGGCGGCCTCTTTTATTATGGGTTTCTCTCCTACGATTTTTGCTTCGGGATTCAGGGTTTTCTTCGTTGCAGATATGCTGATTATTTTCCTTTGTGCGATGCTTCTCGGAGAGCTATTCATCCATCAAAGTGGGATATGGAAGGAAAAATGGTTTAAGGTACTGGTGTGTTTTCTCGTTGTAATTGCAGCCGGGTTTGCTATGGAGCAGTTCCTGTTTAATCTTAAGGATCAGGTGAGGTTCTAGAAAAGATGCAGCTTTACTTGAGTATGAGAGAAGGGCTGTATCGTGCTGACAGGTTTCGCTGTGCCTTGAAATAATGAAGGGTCTGCAATATCGTTGCTATAGAAATGGTATTAAGGATTGCCGTATTCATCTTTAGATTCAAAGAAAGGATTTGATCACAAATCATGAAAGGCATCATTCTCGCTGGCGGCGCCGGTACCCGTCTATACCCGCTGACCATGGTGACGAGCAAGCAGCTCTTGCCCGTTTACGACAAGCCCATGATCTACTACCCGCTCTCCACACTGATGCTGGCGGGTATCCAGGAGATTCTTATCATCTCGACCCCAGAGGACACGCCGCGCTTTGAGCACCTACTCGGTGACGGCAGCCAGTTCGGCGTGAGCCTGAGCTACTGCGTGCAGCCCAGCCCGGACGGATTGGCACAGGCGTTTTTGCTGGGTGAACCATTCATCGGGGATGATGCCTGCGCCATGGTGCTGGGCGACAACATCTTCTACGGTAACGGCTTTGGCAGAATGTTGCGTGCCGCCGTGCATAACGCAGAGGAGAATCGCCGCGCCACTGTCTTTGGTTACTATGTCAATGACCCGGAACGCTTTGGTGTAGTGGAGTTTGATAAAAGTGGTAAAGCCCTCTCGATCGAGGAAAAGCCCAAAGAGCCTAAAAGCAATTATGCTGTAACCGGCTTGTACTTTTATCCCGCAGGCGTCAGCGCTATGGCGCATGCTGTGAAGCCGTCGGCCAGGGGCGAGCTGGAGATTACCACGCTCAACGAGATGTATCTCCACAAGGGGCTGCTTGATGTACAGTTGTTAGGACGTGGCTTTGCCTGGCTTGATACGGGTACAATGGATAGTCTTGTGGATGCAGCAGATTTCGTGCGTATGGTCGAGCAGCGTCAGAGCATCAAGATCAGTGCGCCGGAGGAAATCGCCTATAAGAATGGATGGATTGACCATGAGTTGCTGTTGGAGAGCGCGGAACGCTATGGCAAAAGCCCATATGGCGCGCATCTGAAGGCCGTTGCGGAAGGGAAGGTGTTGTACTGATGAAAAGGATTGAAACCGGGCTTCCTGGGGTTTACCTCATTGAGCCTCAGGTCTTTGGGGATCATCGTGGTTATTTTATGGAAACATACAACGCGGAAGCTTTCCGTGAGATGGGCATTGACACGGTGTTTGTGCAGGACAACCAGAGCATGTCCACAAAAGGCGTTCTCCGGGGACTGCACACTCAGAAGAAGTATCCCCAGGGGAAGTTGGTGCGGGTGATCCGGGGGCGCGTTTTTGACGTGGCCGTCGATGTGCGCCCCGGCTCCGAAACCTATGGGAAATGGTACGGCGTGGAGCTGACGGAGGAAAACAAGAAGCAGTTCTATATTTCCGAGGGCTTTGCCCACGGCTTCCTGGTACTCAGCGACGTTGCCGAATTCTGCTACAAGGTGACGGATTTTTACCATCCGGAGGACGAGACGGGCATTGCCTGGAACGACCCCGACATTGCCGTGGCCTGGCCGGAGGTGGTGGGCAGCTATTCCGGCTCTGCGTCCGGGGAGGGCTATACCCTGACAGACGGCACGCCTTTGCGGCTGAGTGCCAAAGACCGGATTCTGCCCACCCTGAAGCAGCGGAGGGACTGAAAAAATGTACAGTATCGATTACCAATACCTGCGCCCCCAAAAGGCAGAGGCGCTGAAAGCGTGGTACGACGAGCCCTTGGCGGGTAC
>ENA-ORNG01002404-ORNG01002404.1-human-gut-metagenome-genome-assembly--contig:-NODE-2404-length-11438-cov-21.148818_pt1 | contig 11438 bp, 10 predicted proteins | sample MGYA00242113_ERZ509018 | MGnify/ENA primary metagenome ERZ509018 (study PRJEB26280, sample SAMEA2338711) | human gut metagenome | biome: human gut; feature: human-associated habitat; material: faeces... | reverse complement strand
CCAGCTTCTTTTCATGGCTTGAAGACGAAGACTTCATCTTGAAAAGTCCGGTACGCCGGATTCACAAGGTAAAGACAGCAAAGGTGGTCAAAGACACCTACACGGACGAGGCTTTGGAGCTGATGCGGGATAGCTGCACGACCACAAGGGATTTAGCAATCATTGACTTACTCGCTTCCTCTGGGATGCGTGTTGGAGAGATGGTCATGCTGAACCGGGAGGACATCGACTTCAATGAGCGGGAATGTGTTGTAATCGGTAAGGGCAACAAGGAGCGCCTTGTCTACTTCGATGCAAGGACAAAAATCCATTTGCAGAACTACCTCAGCGAGCGCACGGATGCGAACCCGGCACTGTTCGTCTCGCTGAAAGCTCCACACGACCGGCTGATGATCGGCGGCGTGGAGACACGGCTTCGGGAGCTGGGAAAAAGTTTGAGTTTGCCCAAAGTACATCCACACAAATTCCGGCGAACTCTGGCGACCTCAGCCATAGATAAGGGAATGCCCATAGAGCAAGTCCAGCAACTCTTAGGGCATCAGAAGATTGATACGACGATGCACTATGCAATGGTGAAACAACAAAATGTAAAGCTGGCACATAGAAAATACATCGGATAGGGGCGCAAATATGGAGCTTAAAGAATACCGATTTGACGAAGTCACTATTAACTTTGATAAGAAAAGGATTCCGCTTTCTGGCGCACAGCGAAAAAAAAGACAAGGTAATTTTCGCTATTATGGTGCGCAAGGAGTAATTGATCACATTGACGATTTCATCTTCGACGGGACATACCTTCTGATTGCAGAGGATGGAGAAAACTTAAAATCAAAAAAACAAAATATCGCGCAAGTAGTTGAGGGCCAATTCTGGGTAAATAACCATGCCCATATTGTTCAAGGAAACGAGCTGTGTAATACTCGCTATCTTTGTTACTTGTTAAACAGTATGGATTTGTCTGGATATGTTACAGGATCGGCACAACCAAAACTCAGCCAAGCCAACTTGAATGCAGTTACACTGTTCCTTCCATCCATCACAGTTCAAGAGCGGATAGTTGAGAGTTTATACTTGTTTGACAAGAAAATTGCAGTCAATCAGAAGATAAACGATAATTTATATGAGATGGTCAACGCCTACTACACATCGCTTTTCAAGGAAAGTGATTGCGAGATGACTACCGTTGGCAACTATGCTGAACGCATATACAGCGGAGGGACCCCCATGACATCAAATGCAGCTTATTGGAATGGCACATTTGGATGGTTTTCGTCCGGCGAAACGCGGAATCGTTTTGTGATCTCGACAGAGAAGACCATTACGCAAGCAGGCATTGACAATTCATCTACCAAACTGGCTACAAAATACGATATTGTTATGGCATCTGCCGGTCAAGGTTTCACGAGAGGTCAGACCTCCATGCTCTTAATTGATACCTATGTCAATCAATCCGTAATCGTCATTAAATCTGAGAGGAATATTTTGCCGTATTTGTTTTGGAATCTGGTCAACAGATACGACGAACTTCGTGCAATCTCAGATTCAAGTAGTATTCGAGGCAGCTTAACAACAAAGATGATTGCCGCGTTTGAAATCCCGCTCGCAAATGAGCAATCACTTCAAGCATTTGCTGATTTTGCTTGGTCTGTTATACCTCAAATCGAGAATAACCTTCTTGAAAATGAGCGTTTGACTGCACTGAGAGATTCGCTGTTACCAAAGCTGATGAGCGGCGAGATTGATGTCACCGACATTCAGCTCTAAGCTGCTAAATTATCGTTTATCTCATTATTCAGCGCGATTTTCTGGTCAAGAACGCAGAGAAGCGAGCTGATTTTCTTTTGCTCTTCCAGCGGCGGAACACTCAGGACGAGTTCGTCAAGTACAGTTTGCTGGACGCGCTGCCGACCTGATGATCCTACCATTGACTTAATAGCAATGTTACGGAACGAGGGACTTGTGGCGAGATAGTAGATAAACTGCGGATCACTAACTCCTTCTTTTGCTCTCATCACGATGAACTCGGTCGAACCAAATGCTATTTCATCTTCTCCGAGAATATCAACAAAAGCTGTCTTGCCGTTTTCAAGACAAGGTGTAATTCTCGCCATAATCGTATCGCCATTGCGGAATTTGGAACCGCCCGAAAACGGAGCTTTTTCAGTATCAGGTATTTTCTTCGTAAAAGGTTGCAGCTTGTCCATTGCGACCTTCGTGGCGATTGTGCCTTTCTTTATGCTCATTCGCGGGTTAAATTCAATAAAGTCCGCTGCCCGCATTTCAGTCCATTTCCCCACTTGCTTCACCATCCTATCCGATGTACTTTCTGTGTGCCAGCTTTACATTTTGTTGCTTCACCATCGCATAGTGCATGGTGGTATCGATCTTCTGATGCCCTAAGAGCTGCTGGACTTGCTCTATGGGCATTCCCTTGTCTATGGCCGAGGTTGCCAGCGTCCGCCGGAATTTGTGTGGGTGTACTTTTGGCAAACTTAAACGCTTGCCCAGTTCCCGGAGGCGTGTTTCCACACCGCCGATCATCAGCCGGTTATGTGGGGCTTTCAGTGAGACAAACAGCGCCGGGTTTGTATCTGTGCGCTCGTTGAGGTAGTTCTGCAAATGGATTTTTGTCCTTGCGTCAAAGTACACAAGACGCTCCTTGTTGCCTTTACCGATCACAACACATTCTCGTTCGTTGAAGTCGATGTCTTCACGGTTCAGCATGACCATCTCTCCAACACGCATCCCAGAGGAAGCGAGTAGGTCAATGATTGCCAAGTCCCTTGTATTCGTGCAGTTATCCCGCATCAGCTCCAACGCCTCGTCCGTGTATGTGTCTTTGACCACCTTCGCTGTCTTCACCTTATGAATCCGTCGTACCGGACTTTTCAAGATGAAGTCTTCGTCTTCAAGCCATGAAAAGAAGCTGGACAGTATGCGCCGGATGTTATCAATCGTCACCTTGCTGGACCTGCGTTGCGTCTGGTAGGTAGTCAGGTACTTGCGAAGATCATCCGTTGTTATCTGACTGGCCTTCTTAGCGATGGCAGACAGCATGGATTCAATCGTTTTTCGGTAATATCTCAAGGTTTTCTCGGAACAGCCCTCAATGCGCTTGGCAGTAATGAACGCTTCAACGGCATCCCGTTCTTCTTGCTTTGGGGTGGTATCTTCATAACTTACGCTCACGCCTTGTAGCGCCTCGGTCAAAGCATCACCCAACTGCAATAGTTGTTCATTGTTGAGATACGGCAGCATTTTACGCTGTATCTCTTGGATAAGTTGTTCTTTCATCGTTGTTCTCCTTTGTATTTAAGAGAACGATGAACAGTGGCAGTTCCTTTGAAATGACTCTCGCCACTGATGAGAGTTAATAGGGCGGTAAACGATAATTTACAGCAGCAAGCGCAAGCCATTTATGCTTCGATGTTCGTTGACAATGCTGAACCAACATGGAAACAAGGGCATTTGTCTGATTTCGTAATCGTTCGATATGGCAAAGACCATAAAAAGCTGGCTGATGGCATTTATCCAGTATATGGCTCAGGAGGCATTATGCGTCATGTTGAGCGCCCTTTATACGATAAGGAGTCAGTTCTTATACCAAGAAAAGGCACTCTGAACAATGTGATGTATGTTAATCAGCCTTTCTGGTCTGTTGATACTATGTTCTACACCGAAATGCGACAGCCCAATGTGGCTAAGTTTGTATATCACTTTGTAAAAGCCAAAGACCTTGCATCTATGAATGCTGGCTCTGCTGTTCCAAGCATGACAACAGACATCCTAAATGCAATGGAAATCGTCATTCCTCCGGCATCTGTCCTTGAAGAATTTGAATCGTTGGTTGCACCTATGTATAGAGCCATGCAGGAAAACGATGCTCAATCAAAAAAACTTGCCGACCTGCGCAATGCATTGTTACCCAAGCTTATGAGCGGCGAGATCGATGTCTCCGACATCCAGCTCTAAGCTGCTAAATTATCGTTTATCACTCGATTATGTTTGATTTTTTCTTCTAAGCACCGCAAAACGGAAGATACTTGCCGCTGCTTCGACAAGGGGAGATAGGGAATCTTCAACTGCTCAAGATGTGGAATGCGAAGATTGCTCACGGTTGTCCCTGTCCCTTCACTCCAAGAAATCTGATGTTGAACATATCTTGATTGGAGACTATAAAGCAAGTAATAGTTGTCGCATATATCAGGATTTGCTCTGAGCAATACCATTCGTTGCCCCAGACAGCAAACGATACCTTCTGGGATCATACCGACCTCACCCATAGGAGCTTCCCTTGTAATGATTATATCTCCACCTTGAGGGGTTGCGCGCTTTATTCGCTGCTGATAATGTTCGTCATCTGTATAGGAGGGAGAGGAAAAATCAATTCTCCCGTTTTTTATGTTGTTGTTTCGTACTACAATTTTACCTTCTGCTGTCCAGGTAGGTGTTGAGTGCGGGCAATCGACAACGACTGAACACAACTCTTTTATTGTCCTGCATTCAATCATGTTCCGCCTCCTTGAGCTTTTCATACTGCTTCACCCATGAACGGGAAGGGTGCCTACATAATTGATCATCACATACAAATGCACATACTCCATCAAGCATATAGAAGCGACATATTTCTGGATTATTTGCCCTGCATCCATATGTAATGCTTTCGGTGTCTTGTGTATTGAGAGGCAAATTGAATCCGATGTGAAGTTTAGATTTCATACCCAATCGCCCCCAATCTCTCCTTGATCTCGGCCTCAAGCTCATGGGATTTCGCAAACAGTTCGGAAAGCTCGGAGGTCAAGCGGCCCATCTTTTCTTCAAACGGTTCGCCGTCATCTTCCTGTTCTTCAATGCCCACATAGCGCCCCGGCGTAAGTATATAATCCTGCTTGGCAATATCCTGAGTGGGCACAACAGCACAGAAGCCCTTTTCATCTTCAAGAGTTCCGTCAACAAATGCGTTGTAGGTGTCCGCAATCCTCTGGATGTCCGCGTCGGTCAGCTCTCGCAGCTTTCGTGTGACCATCGTGCCGAGCTTTCGTGCGTCAATGAACAGCGTCTTGCCCTTTTGCTTTTTGTTCTTGGCAAGGAACCAGAGCGACACCGGAATCTGTGTTGTGTAGAAGAGCTGGGACGGCATAGCGACAATACAGTCCACAAGGTCAGCGTTGATGATGTTCTTTCGGATCTCGCCCTCACCGCCAGACTGAGAAGATAGTGAGCCATTCGCAAGCACCATACCAATCCGCCCGTTAGGTGCGAGATGCCAGATCATGTGCTGCAACCATGCAAAGTTGGCATTCCCAGCCGGGGGAGTGCCATACTGCCAGCGGACATCATCCAGAAGTTTATCCTGCCCCCAACCGGAAAGATTGAAGGGCGGATTTGCCATAATGAAATCCGCCTTGAGCTGCGGGTGGCAGTCATTGAAGAAAGTGTCCGCATTAAACTTGCCGAGGTCGGCTTCAATTCCTCGTATGGCCAGATTCATCTGCGCCATTTTCCAAGTGGTCGGGTTGGAGTCCTGACCAAAAACGGAAATCCGATTGATGTTTCCGCCGTGGTTCTCTACAAACTTTGCGGACTGTACAAACATACCGCCAGAACCGCAACAAGGATCGTAAACTCGACCATTGAACGGCTGCAAAACTTCAACCAGAGTACGTACTACGCAGGAGGGAGTATAAAACTCCCCGGCCAGCTTACCTTCCTGCTCGGCAAATTTAGATAAGCAGTATTCGTAGGTGCGCCCCAGGATATCCTTGCTATCCCCATGCTCGATCATCTGAATGTTGGTGAATAGATCAACCACTTCCCCTAAGCGACGCTTGTCCAGTTCCGGCCGGGCAAAATTCTTGGGAAGGATATCTTTGAGGCGCTTGTTCTCCTTCTCAATACTGCGCATTGCCTCATCAATTACTGTTCCGATTTCCGGTGTGTGCGCTGAGCTGGCAATGACACCCCAGCGGGCATTCTCTGGCACAAAAAAGATGTTTTCCGAGATGTACTCATCGATGTCCTCTTCGAATCCATCGCCTTCATCAACCAGTTCCCTATACTTTGCCTCAAATCGATCCGAGATATATTTTAAAAAAATCAATCCCAGAACAACAGACTTGTACTCAGAAGCATCGATATTCCCCCGCAACACACAGGCGGCATCCCAAATTTGCTTTTCAAACCCAATATTGCTCGTAGTTTTATCGGCCATATTAAAACCTCCGTGTAAGTATAATCCCCATTAAAGCAGAAAAGCTGTACGAAAAATGGAAGGAATTAGTCCTCTCGCACAGCTTCGCAGATGTCACCTATATCGCAGTTCAAATAATCGCAAATGCGCAGGAGGACCGAGAGGGAGACATCTTCCCCCTTGTTGAGCTTGCACATCGTTCCAGAGGAAAGATTCACATCCCGCTTTAAGGTCGGTCGGCTTATATCTCTTTCAATAAGCTGAACCCACAATCTTTTATAGGAAATTTTTCTCACAGCAACATTCCTCGCATTTCTGTTGTGACAAATTGCTTACTTTGTTTTTTAGTATAGCATACCGGTGTGACAGACACAATCATATGCTTTTAAAACGAAAAGGAAAAGTCGCGTATATAGAGAATTACTTACTGTTTGGATTACACGGTGGAAGGAATATTGCAAATTTCAGTGTGATACACTGTATAGGCATGCAGTGAGAGATAGTTCTTTTCTCTGTACTAAATCTCAGTTAGAGAGAGTCCTTCTGGGAGGTCCATGTTGAACCGCCCCTGGGTCCACCAAACGGGCGCAGTTCCCCCTTGGCGTGGGAAGTTCATAATTTGGATTTTAGAAAGTGGTTTGTACTACATTTTGGTACAAACCACTTTTCGTTATTTCACAGTATAGAGATTGGAGGTGCTGCTCCCGTTCGGTCTTTGGCGGGAAGCCTTTTTCAGATATCCGTGCTGCTCCAGATCGTGCAGCGCCCGCTTGACCGTGGAACGGGACAGCTTCATATCCGAGGCAATGGTCTTGATGCCCGGCCAGCACTTTCCCTCGCCATCCGAGCGGTCCCGCAGGTACATATAGACCGCCATTGCTCTGGAGGGCAGCTCAGTGTCGGCATAAATTGTTCCGAAGTAACTCATCGTTCCTCCTCTCCGAATGTCTTCATTTGCTTTCCTCTTTTTACAGCCCTCTCCTGAGCCGGAGCATGGGCGATGCCGCCCCGGCTGGATACCGCATAGCCGCGGCTTTCGTCCATCTCCTCCGGCTCACTGAGCTGCGGGAGATTCCGATCCAGATCCACCCGGTTGGCATAGGCCACCGCTCGGTTGGCTCTCTCCGGCACCACATACGGCTCCCCGAAGGTAATGCCCCAGTTTAAGAAGAGTTGGAGCCGGGTCCGCATGGGATGAGTGCCGGTTTTCATGACGATAAAGCTGCCCTTGGGAATGGATTTTAGCTCGTCGGGCGTCAGCAGGGCGCGCTCCATCATCTGCAGGCTCTGGCTGGGATCGTTCTTGCCACGGCTCACCGAGCCGGAGAGGACGGTGCGGCTGCCCAGGGCTTTGGACAGCACTTCGGCGGTCTGGCTGTTGGGTGCAAAGCCGCCGAAGATGGTGTCCTGGCAGTTGTCCTGAATGATCTCGCAGCCCTCTTTCCCGTAGTTTTTTTCGAGCTGCGCTAAGGACTGGATGATCGGCACGAGCGTTAACCGGCGAGAGCGTCCAGCGGAGAAAAGGGGCAGTATATCAAACGGGGGCATGGTGCCGAATTCGTCACAGAAAAGCACCACCCGGTTTTTCAGCTTGCCGCCGTTCTCATCGGCCACAGCGAACAGCTCCCGGCTCAGGTTCTGGATCATGAGACCGGCCATGAAGTTCTTGGTTGTGTCTTCTTCCGGCAGGATCAGAAAGATGGCAGACTTCTCCGAAGCAAACTTCTCAGCGTCAATGGCGCTGTCGAAGCACAGAATCTGCTCCAGCTCGCTGTCCAGAAAGGCATTCAAGCGGGACAGCACGGTGGACATGACGGAGGCCATTGCCTGCTCCGCACTATTGAGGGCGGCGCCGGCAAACCACCGCGCCTTGTGATCCGGCGGCAGTTTTGCCATCAGGAGTTGGAAGTGGCTCTTGCCTTTGACCCGGCTGGGCTCCAGAAGATCCTGTACCAGCTTGAATACGGATACGATATGGCGGCGCTCCTGGGGGTGGTCTTTATCGGGCGGCAGGAACTCGGCCAGCATCAGGATGACCGAGGCGAGAAGCCCTTCCGCCGCATCGTAGAAGAACGCATTCTGGCCGCGGTTGCTGTCATCGCCGTCTGGATTGACGATGGTCTTGGACAGGATTTTGGCGTATTTCTCGGCCTTGGCCCGGGCTGCAAGATTGTTCGGGTCACTCCGGGCAATGTCCATATACCGGTTGACCAGCGTCAGCAGATTGTTACCGTCTGAGCGGGTGGGATTTCGTAGGTCGATCACGGCCACATTCTGATACCCATAGCAGTTCTTGGCAATGGCACCGTAATTGCGGGCGAGGTCGCCCTTGCTGTCCAGCGCCAGCCAGCTCATGCCGCTGGCGCAGGCGTACTCCAGATTGGGATAGAGAAAATAGGCGGTCTTGCCGATGCCGGAAGCGCCGATCATCAGGCAGTGGATGTCATCGCTGTCCACGAGGGCGGTGAGTTCGCCTTTCTTTCCCTTGCACCCCAGCACCAGCCCCTGCTCCGTGGGCAGGTTCTGGCCGCTGCGCCATTTCTTCACCTCGAAGGGGACATGGGCATAGGTCTGCCGGATCTCTTTGGCTGTGGCCCATCTTGCGGTGCCGTGCTGGCCGTCGCCGACCGTTTTGGATTTGATCCCGCTCAGGGTGTAGTAGTGGGACAAGGCGGCCAGACAGCCGATGACCAGAAACATCAGCCCGCCAGCGGCCAACAAAATCAGGACTTGGTGTGGCATGGTTAACCCCTTTCAGGGCACACCACTTCCTGCTCGGTTCCATACTTCTGAATGCGCACATCACTCTTGTTACGGCCTACTTCGGGCGAACAGGAAGTGGTGTGCGTTGTTGTTATTTACTGCATGACTTGTGCGTAGGACGGTTCCTCAGCGGTCAGATCATCATTCCAATCCTTGTGTGTGGGAATGAGCCTTTCCACCGTGTACCTCTCTGCCAGCTGTTCCTCCATGCGCCGACTGGCCAGGTGGCCAGCCTCGTCATTGTCGAGGCAGAGCAGGACGGTATTGATCTCCGGCTGCCGCTCCAGCAGCTTCAGAACCGGCTGAATGGAGGTGCCGCAGCAGGCCACATAGCTGTGGCTCTGCCAGTCCTCCGGATGGAGCGTGATGTAGGAAAGCATATCGATGGGAGCCTCAAACACATAGAGGCTTTCGTCTCTGCCGATATGGTGAAAGCTGTGGCGTGGGTCGCAGCCCTCCACATTGAGCCGGAAGGCTTTGCCGTAACTGTTGGCACTGCGCTTGTGAGCATGGCGGGGAATGCCATCTTCATCCGTACCCACGAAGACTGCGTTGTGGTACTCGGCATCCTCATACAGGAGCTTCTCTCTGGCAAAGTGCGCCACAACGCTCCGGTCGATATTCCGGTGCTTGACCAGATAGGCATAGACCCGGCGCATATTGGAATTGGCCGGCGGAAGGACAAAGGGTTTCGGCGGCTCCTCCACCCGTTCTTGGGCAGAGGGATAAACCGTTCCCATCTCGCCCCCCAGAAGCATGGTCACCGCCTCCGGATAGCTGAGGTGATAAAACCGCTGCACGAAGCTGACGGCGTGGCCGCCCCGCTCCTCGGCATGATCGTACCACTCGTTGCCGCGGATGGTGACGCTATGGTCACGGGCCAGCCGTTTCTCTCTGCCGGAGGCAAGGAGCTTTTCGCCCCGGCAGCGGAGAAACTCCTCCAGATCAACGGAGGCGGCTCGCTGCTTCTGTTCTTCCGTGAAATGAATGTAAGTCGACATAGGCTCCTCCTGTTACATGGTCTGCTGATAGGATACCTGCTCCTCATGATCATCCGCCTTGTGGCCCATGGCCATCCGCTTTTCCGTCAGCCGCTTGCGCCGTTTGGAATCAATGCGAATCCCTGCCGGATTGCGAGGCGGCATGGAATTGTCCCGGAAGATCCGGCTCATGTGATGGAGCAGCTTGGTTGCCGCCAGCATGACGGACGGATCTCGGAACTGGTCAAAGCGGTCAAGGAAGAATTGAGCATACGCATTGCCCTGGGCAGCGGAGCGGGTGAACCAATCCCTGGCCTGCTCCCGATCCTGTTCCACATCCCGGCCCAGGAGATACAGCTTGCCCAGTGTGTACTGAGCAAACGGGTTTCCTTGTCTGGCGGCGGCAGTCAGGTACTCCAGAGCTTTTCTCACATCCTTCTTTACAGACTCGCCGGTGAGAAAGAGCTTCCCAAGGCGGTATTGGGCAAACGGATTCCCATGCCGGGCGGCCTTGTCCAGCCAGCGTACTGCCTCCTCGGTGCGCTTTTGAGAGAGCAGAAGCTTCCCGAGCGCGTATTCCGAAAAGTCATTTCCGGCCTCTGCGGATAAGCGAAACCAACGCTCCGCTTTTTCATGATCCCGCATGGTGGAAAGGTCATCCCGGTAGAACTTTCCCAGCTGATGCGCCGCCACCGTGTATCCTTCCGCCCAGAGCTGTTCCAGCGCCCGGACGGCTTCAGCGTGTTTCTCGTCCAGCGCATAGACATCCTGCAGGACCGTTTTGGCGGCGCGATAGCGTCGAGCCTGTTCATATACGCTGTTGGATCGCTGCTCCTCATGTGCCGCCTCCGGCTCCGGCTCATCTTGCATCTTCTCATCTTCAAAAGTCGGGAGGCCGAGGCGGATGTTCTCGGCCTCCCGGATAATATCGTTTTTGATCCGGCGGAACTCTTTCTGCTGCGAGAGCGGGAGATGCTCCCGCGGTATGCGGCTACCATAGCACTCGTTCAGCTCATCCCGGATCTGATTCCAGGTTTCGTAGCATTTCGCCACTTCCGGCTGCCGGGCCAGCTCGTCCACGATGGTATCCACCAATGCTTTGAGCGGTTTCTTCAGATAGCCATACTGCTTTTTCCCGGTGGTAGTTTCCAGCGCCTGCACCAGCTGGCGCATCTGCTTCTCGATGACGGGGTTGTCGCAGAGCTGATGCTCCATCTTCTGAATCAGCTCCCGCATGGTATCCTGCGCCGCTTCGATCAGCTCTTTATAGGCAACATCCTTCCGCTCGTAGATCTGGAGCATCTCATCACGGAAGATGGTGTTGGTCAGCTTGGAGCGCATGGCCGCAATGCCTTCCCTGGTCAGGAAGCCCTCCTTCGGAGCATCTGACCAGACCATCATGTGGATGTGGGGGTGATGCCCCTCATTGTGGAAGGCCGCATACCAGCGAAAGTGATCAGCCGGTATCTTCATGGCCTTGGCCAGATCCTGTGCGTGCATCATGA
>ENA-ORNG01002402-ORNG01002402.1-human-gut-metagenome-genome-assembly--contig:-NODE-2402-length-11448-cov-2.807075_pt1 | contig 11448 bp, 13 predicted proteins | sample MGYA00242113_ERZ509018 | MGnify/ENA primary metagenome ERZ509018 (study PRJEB26280, sample SAMEA2338711) | human gut metagenome | biome: human gut; feature: human-associated habitat; material: faeces... | reverse complement strand
CGCCCCGCTCTATGCCCACACGCTGTCCGGCCAGCTTGAGGCGGCCGGCGCGCAGGTGAGCACGGCTGTCCTGCCCGCGGGGGAAACCACAAAATCCCCCGAACATCTTTCCCGGCTTTATGACATGTTTCTGGACGCCGGGCTCACCCGCTCCGATTCCGTGTTTGCGCTGGGGGGCGGCGTGATCGGCGATTTGGCGGGCTATGCGGCCTGCACATACCTGCGCGGCGTTCACTTCGTCCAGGTGCCCACCACGCTGCTGGCTCAGGTGGATTCCTCTGTGGGCGGTAAGGTGGCGGTGAACCATGTCCGCGGTAAAAACCTGCTGGGCGCTTTTTATCAGCCCGAGCTCGTGCTCATCGACTGCGACACCCTGGCCACGCTTGATGACCGCCAGTTCGGCGCCGGCCTTGGCGAGGTCATCAAATACGGCTGTATCGCCGATCGCGCGCTGTTTGAGCAGCTGGAGTCGCTTGGCTCCCGCGCATCGCTCCTGCCCGCGCTGGATGGGATCATCGCCCGCTGCTGTGAAATCAAGGCCCGTTATGTGCGGGAAGATCCGCACGATCATGGCATCCGCATGCAGCTCAACTTCGGCCACACGCTTGCCCATGCGCTTGAAAATGCCCTGGGCTATGGCACGCTGCTGCACGGGGAAGCCGTGTGCATCGGCATGGGGGCGGCAGCCGGCTGGGGGGAGGCGCTTGGCGTGACCCCTTTGGGTACGCGCGAGCGCATCAAACGCCTGCTTGATGCCTACGGCCTGCCCACGCAGGTGCCGCAGGGGCTCTCCCCCGAGGCGCTGGCCTCCACCATGGCGCTGGATAAAAAAGCATCCGGCCATGCGGTCAACGTCGTGCTGCTGACAGAGATCGGCGCATGCACGAGCCTGCCCATCGAAAGCGGCCGCCTGGCCCGCATGCTGTGATTCTCCTCTGCAGGAAGCCCCTTTCCCCCTTGCAGGGAGACTCCCATCTGCAAACTATCCCCTACCTGCAACGTGTCTGTCCGCTGAACATTCGGAGGCGCGACCTTCGTTCTACGGCGCTGAGAAGCAGCCCCACCAGAGAGAAGAAGCAAGACGAATAGTAGTATGAATGATATGAATGTATTTGCTTTCAATGGCGTCATTAACTAATAGTTTACGCTTGGAGGGGCAAAAGTACATAATTTATACGGATAATCTCCCTTTTTAAAGAAATTTAGATTGCTACAAGAACTGTTCGCACCAATTATCAAAGCGCCGTACCCCTTCTTCACCGTAACGTTCCAAACTTTTACGGGCTTTTTCTACACTTTTCTCCTTTTCCAAATGAGTTTTTGAATAAAACTTATCGGCAAAACAGATAGCTTGTTCTTCCAAGCTGACCGGAACCATTTCACGATGCGGTACGGGCAAATCCTGCGCAATGATTCCCTCCAATGAAAGTCCGGCACCCGTATGGCGTTCACAAACCAAAGCATGGCGGGGATAGCCTTCGCCGCGTATCAGGTCGGCTCCCAAATAACCGTGACAGATATAAGGCTTGTCGCCAAAACAATGGATACCTGCTGCATCTGTAAGAAAAATGCCTATATCGTGCAGCATGCCAGCCTCGTACAGAAAATCCTTATCCAATGAAAGTTCCGGATGGCGGTCGGCAATCCATAACGACTTGTCGGCTACGGAACGGCTGTGCGTCAACAGTATATGCCGCAACTCATTCTCTTCCGGATAATATTTGTTAATGATATCTATCGGATTCATTTTAAGTTATGAGTTATAAATTATGGGTTATGAATGTCAATCGCCCTAAATTTATACATGCAGATTTCATTACGCATATCACAACTGCGTCTGTCTGTACGGAATATCTTTTCCAGATGATACGTCTGTTCCAGCTCTCCCAACATATTCTCCTCCTCCTTTACGGGAACCAACAAATAGCCCTCCCCGCTGGACGGACGTTCCTTTTCAATGTGCCGCATGCGGTCTTTCAGATAGAAGTTAACACCATAGAAACTCATTTTCGAGTAAGAATAGACCACACCTTCCGGAACATACGTATTGACCCTTTCAGCCAAATGTTTATCTGATTTCACAGCCAGCACCGTGGGCTGATAAACCGAATCCAATGATACGAAAAGGCAGAGCATACATCCTGCTATGCCATATAATAATGACCGGCTATCCGCACGCTTTATCACCATGCGTAATGTGCAGACAGCGGCTACTACGGGAAGCGCTACCAGGAGCCACTTGGGAACAGACAAAGCCACATCCTCCAACGCATGCATAAAGGCTACATTCTCAGCGGCATGGCGTCCGCTTCCAAAAACGCTGTCGGGAACCAGGCCGAGACGAACTACGACAAAAACAAACGTAAGCAACAAGCCCAAAGAAGCAAAGATGATTGCACAAATCCTGAAAACTCGTGCCCCCTTTTGTACCAAAGCCAACAGATACTCAGCTATCAGCACTGCCATAAACGGATAGATGGGAAGCAGATAAACGCTCCGCTTACTCTTGGGGATGCAGTAGAAGACAAAGATTATCAGAATGACCAGCCACGTGAACAATTGTACCGGAGACTGGTTGCGGAAAGCAGTCCAGCCCTTCTTCAACCGCAACAGCAGGGTCTCCCCTTCCGGCAGACAACGCATGTTTTTCCACTTCAAGCCAAACAAGGAAATTACCAGAACCAACGTCCAGGGAATCCATCCCCAAATCAAAGTCAGGAAATTATACCATATAGGATTTTCATGGGACTCGTAGGACATTTTGCCCATAAACCGCCCGGTATTCTCCTCCAGAACCAAATCGAGGAACGGTTGTCCACCTTGTCTGTAAGCTACGTATACCCAAGCTAAATAAGGAACAAAAGAAAGCAAGCCGATACCTACCAACGAGAAAAACGCTTTCCAGAAAGAACGTCCGCGCAACAACTGATACACACCGATACACGCGCAAGGGAATATGGAGCCTACCGGCCCTTTGGTCAACGTGGCACATCCCATCAGCAACACCGCAAGCCAGGGCACTCCGCGGCATCCCTTCTCATCCCAGCGGAACAGCAGACAAAGGGAAATAACGATAAAGGCTACCTGAACCATATCGACCCGGCAAGCGACAGCCGCCCGATGCACCTCGAAAGAAGACAAAAGAAGAATAGAGGCCAAAAACGCCGTTTGAACGTTTTTACGTTTTGCCATAAAGGCAAAGAACACCAACTGCATGGCTAAAAAAGCCAATGCAGACGGGAAACGGGCGGAAAACTCCGTCACCTCTCCAAAAAGGGAAGAGACGGCGGCTATTGACCAGTAGAAGAAAGGGGGTTTATAAGCAATATCAGTACCATAGTTCACCGGAAGTATCCAGTTTCCACTTTCCAGCATAGAAAGGGCAACAATCGCCTCCCGCGGTTCCCCCTTGGAATAAAAAATGGTTTCTCCCAGAAAGGGAACAACCACAAGCACACTCAGCAGCGCAATAAACCAGAACGCCTTCTTTCTGTCCGACATACCTTATTTGTTTTTTATGTTTTCTGGACGCAAAGATAGCGCAAACCGAAAGCAGATGCAAATTTATTTGCAATTTGCTGAGATGCAGCTTAATTTCGCAAAGCAAAATTACAAATAATTCTGAAACAATGCCTAACTTTGCCGCCCCAATGATAATGGCAACAGAGAGTAGATATTTAATGTTAAGATGAAGCGGCTGAAACAACTACCGGAATTTGTACGCTTCGTAATGGTGGGCATCTTTGCGACAGCTCTGCACTACGGATTGTATTTTGTATTACAACGGGTTATCAATGTAAACATAGCCTATACACTGGGATATGCTCTCAGCTTCATCGCCAATTTCTATCTGACTGCTTACTTTACCTTCGGCCGGAAGCCCTCATGGAGAAAAGCCTTCGGATTTGGAGGGGCACACTTATGCAGCTATCTGCTACACATGGGGTTGCTGAACCTCTCTCTCTGGATGGGCATCCCCAAACCTCTGGCCCCCATTCCGGTTTTCGCCATCGCCATTCCGGTCAACTTCTTACTCGTACGTTTCGTTTTCAAAAGAAAAGAGTGATAATTTGTTTTTCTCCCGATTTCTTACGAATATTGCAAAAAGATTTGTTCTATGATGGAAAACTCTCCCATACTCGCCGTTGTCGTACCTTGCTACAAAGAAGAGGCAGTGCTGCATGAAACCCATAAACGATTGAGCCAATTATTCGACCGGCTGATACAAGCCCGGCAAATTTCCCCGGAAAGCTATATATTATATGTAAACGACGGAAGCACCGACCAGACATGGGCTATCATCAAAGAACTGCACCAAAATACGGCCTATGCCTGCGGACTGAACCTGGCAGGAAACGTAGGACACCAGAATGCCCTGCTAGCAGGACTCAATGCAGTAAAAGAGCGTTGCGAGATAGCCATCTCCATTGATGCAGACTTGCAAGATGACATCCAGGTGATTCCGGACATGATAAACAGCTATAAAGCGGGCAATGACATCGTTTATGGCGTACGTAAAGAACGGAAGACCGACACTTTCTTCAAACGCAACACCGCTTTGGTCTTTTATCGGCTGATGAAGGCAATGGGGGTAAAATCCGTCTACAACCATGCCGACTACCGCCTGATGAGCCAGCGGGCTATACAACACCTATGCCGCTTCCGCGAGCGCAACCTTTTTCTTCGGGGGCTGGTTCCCCTCATCGGCTACCAGACGGACAGCGTGTACTACAATCGTGACAAGCGTTTTGCCGGAGAATCAAAGTACCCTTTCCGGAAGATGCTCAACTTTGCCATTGACGGCATCACTTCTTTTTCCGTCAAACCAGTCCGTATGATTTTTTGGATAGGCTGCATCTTTATTCTTGTGGCACTATGTGTCACCGGATGGACACTTCACTCCTACACACAGCATAACACCGTTCCCGGATGGTCATCACTGATGATTTCCGTCTGGTTGGTAGGAGGCGTGATACTTGTGTCCTTGGGAATTGTGGGCGAATACATCGGCAAAATATACATTGAGGTGAAGGACCGACCGCGCTACAATGAAGAAGAGCTTCTGATGCCATCCGACAAAACAGAATAAAAGAAGCCCATCATCATTCTACACAAAAGTTTAAAAAAGGAAAAACACTTATCACGCTATCACACTATAATAAAGGTATAGGGAACAGTATGTGTCTTTCTTGCCGACAAGTTGGCAAGATTTTGCCACCCTATTGGCAAGACTTTGCCATAGGCATGGCAAAAGTTTGCCAAAAGCATGGCAATGGGTTGGCAAAATTACTCTCTGGCAGACAATGAGTTAACATAACTATCAAAATCGTATCGTCACATCAGTTTATATCAAAAAACACAAAATCGCTTGCGAAAGCGACATAAATGCCGTATCTTAGTACACGTGCAAGCAAACCATTTTGCTTACACATGATAAAAATCTGCTTATGGGAACATTAGGCTGCATCAATGACATGCTACAAAGGGATAAAGAGAACCGTGCTCTCCGCAAGCTGAGCAGAGGACGGATGCGGGAGCACTACAAATACCTTGTAGACAGAAAAGGTCCTGAGAGAGCCGATGTAACCATTGAGGAAATAGAAAAAATCCGAAGAAATACTACTGAAAAGGAATTGTCAGATAAAGAACATCTATTCAGGGCAAAGACGATTCTTGCAGCATGTGCTTTAGTCTTGCTTTTATTGGGAGTACTTTGTTATAAATTGTTCTTATAAGCAGGTCTGAAACCAATTGGCAAGAAATCTACCCGGTTAAATTCATCAGCCATTGGCTGGCGATTGAAAGCAGATTCCCATGCTTCATAAAAATTCGCATACTTTTTATATTCGAAGCAGAGAATCAACAACTTGATTTTCCTAAACCAATAAATTAGAAATGAAAAGATTATCTTTGCAAACACAATAAATACATTGAAAGACTTTCTGTTAGAACATGGAACATCTAAAAGCATACATTTTAGCACTTAAAAACATGAATACAGATTTTACAATTAGAATTGCCCAACAGTCTGATGCCCTTGAACTTATGAGTTTGTTTCAAGAGACAGTCCTCCATATAAACAAACGTGACTATTCAGAAGCAGAAGTGGCAGATTGGGCATCGTGCGGAAACGACCTCTCCCACATAAAAGACATGATTAAGACACATTATTTTATTGTGGCAACCAATCAACAGTCACAGATTGTCGGCTTTTCATCCATTACCCACCAAGGATATTTGCATTCTATGTTTGTTCATAAAGATTTTCAAGGTAAAGGCATTGCTACCATACTTCTAAATGAGATAGAACGGTATGCAACCGCAAGAGGAATCATGCGAATTACATCAGAAGTAAGCCTGACAGCCCGTCCATTCTTTGAGAAAAGAGGCTATATAGTAGAAGTGGAACAGAAACGCAAAGCCAACCAACTTTATCTCACCAATTTTTGGATGGCGAAAAGGCTGGCTGAATGAAATCGTATAACGGACGTATTCCTGCTTGTGGTGTCTTTTGTGGTGGTTGTCCCATATACACAAGAGAAAAAAGTCCCTGCAAAGGAGCAGAACAGAATGGTTCTCGCTGTGAAAAATGTAAAACATTCCATTTATGTTGCTTGGAAAAAAGAATAACACATTGTTTCCAGTGTTCTGATTTCCCATGTACTAAATTCAAAAGATTTACCAAACGTTGGCTAAAATACGGACAAAACTTCATTGAAAACCAAAAGCTTTTAAAAAACGTTGGTGAAGTTAAATTTTTAAAGTATTATAATAAGAGAATCCACAACCAACTTACCAACAATGACAAAAAATCAGGAATAAAATAATAATTTTGTACCTTTCGAAAAACATGTGTTGTAAATGACAGATTTTAATTCATACATGGGCAATATAGACACTGACTTTTTTAGGGAACTGTGTTTAAGAAACAGAGAACTACGGTATTATAAAAGAAATGAATTTATCCTCCGAGAGGGAGAAGTCGGTTCTTTCTTCGGGTTTATTGTATCCGGTGTAATCAAATATACCTGCATCAACCAAACTGAAAACAAAACATATAATGTAGGTTTTTCTTTTGCCAATGAATTTATCTCTGATTATCCCAATTGTTTATACGACATAAAATCTGAATTGAATATACAAGCAATAACCCCATGTAGAATCTACATCTGTTCTTCCGAATTACTTCTACAAGAATTTGAAGAGAACAAAGAAAATCAACGAATAGCCCGTATTGCAGCCGAACAATTATTTTTTCAGTCGTATTCACGTTACTTGGATTTGTTCAGATTTACATCGGAAGAACGCTATCTCCAACTTCTTAAAAAATGTCCAGAAATCCTACAAATGGTACCCCTAAAAGAAATTGCGTCTTACTTGAAAATAACCCCTATTCACATGAGCCGCATCAGACACAAACAGAGTTTTGACAGCAAAGAATAAACATAGGTTTAGAAATTCAATCATTTAACAATATTCCAAGACAATATTGATTCTGTCAGGAAGTTCTCTTTTATTTTTGCCCTATCCTTTGGCTGATTCAGCGAAAGGCAGGAATGAAAGGAGTTAAACATAGAGTCCTATATATGAGAACAAGAAAAGTATTTAGAATGCCACTTGATAAAATTCTTTGTTTATCAGCCAATGCTATATTAACCATTATTGCACTATGGAGTATTGCATCAGTCTTTTTCGAAAACGCCACAATTGATTCTATAATAGCCCGTTTCAGCGTGGCTTCTGCCTGCATGGCCAACCTATTTTCAAAACATCGCCTTATCCGGATAATATTCCTCATTATGGCATTTGTACTGATAATTGTTGCAACCACCCTCTATGTCCATAAAGCAAATAAGATGTAAAATACTCAGCAGTTATTCCGTCTCATTTTTCCTTTTCTTCCACAGCTGATAACTATTGATGATGTTTTGCCACAGCACATACGATCCCGGACCGACGGAAGATAACGGATTAAGATAAGTATATGCCATCCAGATGGCAAGCACCGTATTCTTTTGCCCCAGCGCCTGCCCTCCGCTAATGCGCTCACCATAATGACCGCCGATTCTCTTTCCCAAATAGAATTGTATACAGCAGGTTATCAGTCCCGCCAGGGCTATCAGCAGTTCAACAAATACCGGTGCATCACTATTGACCAATGAACGTACCGTCTGCCCTGAGACAATGGCAAGAGCTACCGCCCACAAATAGAAGGCTGCATCATGGAAACCCAACAGAAAATGATGCACCTTCGGCACAAACGCACGCAGAAACCATGCCAGCAAGAAAGGACAAAGCAGCAATGGAAAGACTTTACTCAGAATTTTCAGGAATGCAACAAAAAAAGTAATGTCAGCATGAGGCTCCACCAACGGGAAAACCAAAGGAACAGCCACAGCCGCCAGAAGATTGGACAACAACGTATAGGTCGTCAGGCTGGATGCGCTTCCACCCAGTTTACCGGTAATGACAGCCGCAGCGGTTGCAGTGGGACAAATGAGACAGACCATTGCACCTTCAAACACTTCCCGGTAGACCTCCTCCATAGGGCAACACACCAACAATACCGCAACAATCAAGCAAGAAACCGTCTGGAACAGCAGTAACCATCCATGCCACGATTTGGGTTTCAGTTCATGCACCTCCACCTTACAGAAAGTGAGCAGAAGTTGGGAAAAAATCAAAAGCGGAGTCAGGAAAGCCACTAACCCATTCACATAAGGTTTGGCAGGCGCCACAAAAGGAATGTCTGCAAAAAAGAAATATCCCAAAGTACCGGCAAGCATTGCCAAAGGCAACGTCCAGTTCTTTATAAAACGAACCAGCATACTTGATTTGCTATTTTAATTATCTGCCGCAAAGTTACGCATATTATCAATACATTGAGCCACTAATTACTCAAACACAGACATTAATTACACTAAAAATGAGAAGAAGAACAATAAAACTGAACATAATCCATTAGTTTTCTATAAATTTCCACTACATTTGCCAAGCGAAAAGGAAGCATTGTCTTTGCTACAATTATATGAAACTATACAGACGATACATATTATATATAAGTATATGCTTAGGGCTGCTTATCTCCCCCTTTTGCAGTGGCAGCGCTGAAGCGAAAGACTTTGTTGTCGTTATAGACCCCGGACACGGTGGACACGACCCGGGTGCAGTGGGAAAAATTTCCAAAGAGAAGAATATCAACCTGAATGTAGCACTCAAACTTGGCAAACAAATCAAGAAGAACTGCCCTGATGTAAAAGTTATCTATACGCGGGACCGGGACATATTCATCCCCCTGGACCGGCGCGCTGAAATTGCCAATAACGCCAAAGCTGATTTGTTCATCTCCATACATACCAATGCCCTGGCCAAAAACCGGACGGCCAAAGGAGCCTCCACCTGGACACTGGGTCTGGCAAAATCGGATGCCAATCTGGAAGTAGCCAAGCGCGAAAATGCCGTTATCCTCTACGAAAGCGACTACAAGACGCGGTATGCCGGCTTCAATCCCAACTCGGCAGAGTCCTACATCATCTTCGAATTCATGCAAGACAAATACATGTCACAGAGTGTGCACCTCGCCTCCCTCGTACAAAAGCATTTCCGCCAAACCTGCAAACGTACAGATCGGGGCGTGCACCAGGCAGGTTTTCTGGTATTGAAGGCCAGTGCCATGCCAAGCATACTGGTGGAACTCGGATTCATCTCCACACCGGAAGAGGAACGGTACCTGAACACTGAAGCAGGAACCACCTCACTTGCCAACGGTATCTTCCGCGCTTTCCTCACCTATAAGCGCGAGCAGGAAATCCGGTTGAACGGAAGCAGCAATACCATTCTTCCGGAGGATGTACCCGAGCCCGTTCAAGAAGAAGGCAACGCAGCTACAGCGACACCGGAAAAGAAAAATGCACCTCAAGCGGAGAGTAACCAAGCTGCCCAACGCCCGCAAAGGTCAGAAAATGCAGCCGTTTCCCAAACAGAACAGAGCGGCATCGTGTTTAAGATACAGATACTCACTTCTTCACGTCCTCTGGCCAAGAATGACAAAAGACTGAAAGGACTGAAAGACGTGGATTATTATAAAGAAGGCGGAATCTACAAATATACGTACGGCGCATCACCCGATTACAACAAGGTGCTGCGCAGCAAACGTAGCATTACGGACAAATTCAAGGACGCATTCATCATTGCGTTCAAGAATGGAGAAAAGATAAACGTCAACACAGCCATCAGCGAATTTAAAAAGAACAGAAATAAATAACAAAAGATACATCATGAAGTATATTACAAAAGAAGTTAGAATAGGAATAGCAGGCATAGCTGCACTTTGCATATTGGTATACGGCATCAACTACCTGAAAGGGATAAATATGTTCAAGCCCTCCAGCTATTTCTACGTGAAATTCCAGAATGTCAATGGGCTGACAAAATCCAGCCCGGTCTTTGCCGACGGCTTCCGCGTGGGTATTGTCCGCGACTTGTACTACGACTATACCCAACCGGGCAAAGTCGTTGCCGAAATAGATGTTGACCCAGAGCTGCGCATTCCCAAAGGAAGTACGGCAGAACTGGCAGCCGAAATGCTTGGCGGCGTAAAGATGAACCTGCTGCTTGCCAATAACCCACGGGAGAAATACCAGATTGGAGACACAATCCCCGGCGTGCTGAACAACGGAATGATGGAAAAAGTTGCCACCATGATGCCGCAAGTAGAGAAGATGCTGCCCAAGCTGGATTCCATCCTCGCATCCTTAAATGTCATACTAGCCGACCCCGCCATCCCTGCAACCTTGCATAACGTACAAGATTTAACAGCAAGTATGGCCGTCACAAGCCGCCAGTTGCAAACTCTAATGAAGGATGATATTCCACAACTGACCGGCAAGCTCAATACCATTGGAGACAACTTTGCACTCATTTCCAACAACTTAAAGGAGATAGATTATGCTGCCGCCATGCAAAAGGTAGACGCAACTTTGAACAATGTAAAAATGATTACAGACAAATTGAACCAGAAAGACAATACCGTCGGACTTTTGCTAAACGACCCTTCTCTATATAATAATCTGAACGCCACCACTGCCAACGCAGCAAGTTTATTGGAAGACTTGAAATCGCATCCGAAACGATACGTCCATTTCTCCCTATTCGGCAAGAAAGATAAGTAAAAGATGGACGTTATATAGATTTTGTCTAAATAATAAGTCTATAAAGGAATTAAAAGGAAAGCCCTCATTTGCTCTATACAAGGAGCGAAAAAGGGCTTTTTCCTGCTCTGGGCACAGAAAGAAAACAAGAGACGCAAAGCTACATAAACCACTATATGACAAAGTATTAGATAAATGCAACACACCTTATATAAGGAGTATACTCATAGTAACCGATAAGTAGCTGAAAGTAAAGAGCTTATTACTTTCCCTAAAAACGCAAGAAAAAAAGGATTTG
>ENA-ORNG01002400-ORNG01002400.1-human-gut-metagenome-genome-assembly--contig:-NODE-2400-length-11454-cov-18.911308_pt1 | contig 11454 bp, 8 predicted proteins | sample MGYA00242113_ERZ509018 | MGnify/ENA primary metagenome ERZ509018 (study PRJEB26280, sample SAMEA2338711) | human gut metagenome | biome: human gut; feature: human-associated habitat; material: faeces... | reverse complement strand
TGGACCCAGCTGCTGTCCGGAAGCGGCTCCAGACGGTGCTGGAGCGGGCGGAGTGCAAGCGTCTCCGGTTCCACGATCTGCGGCACACCTTCGCTACCGCCTCTCTGGAGCACGGCATGGACATCAAGACCCTGAGTACCATCATCGGCCATGTGTCCAGCACCACCACCCTAAACACCTACACCCACGTCACCGATGCCATGCGGCAGAGCGCGGCGGACAAAATCGACAGGGGGATCGGGAGAGCCGAACCGAAACCCAGACAAGAGCCCGTACCCCAGAAACCCGTCCCCAGCACCTTCCAAGCCCGCAAGGGACAGCGGCGCAAACCGGGCACCGGATGTGTCAGTCGGATCAATGACCACCTGTGGGAGGGCCGCTACTCCCCCATCATCAACGGCCAGCGCATGGCCCGGAATATCTACGCCAAAACGGAGGCGGAGTGTGAGGAAAAACTGGCCACTCTGATTCAGGAGATGAAGTCAGCGATCGCCGCGGAGAACAAGCGGCGGAGACAAGCAGAACTGGCAAGTTGACCAGGGCAATTCGGCGCAATACACAAACAGGCCTTCGAAGGCAAAATGCCCTCGGAGGCCCATTTTTTCCTGTCTGTGGCTGGTTCTGTGGTCAAAGGCAAAAGCTGAAATTCGAACTATCAAAAATAGTTGCAAAAAGCAAATAAAACGCCCGCTTTTCAATCGAAAAGCGGGTGTTTTGTGGAGCTGCTGGGCGGATTTGAACCGCCGACCTCATCCTTACCAACTGATTGGGAGGATAGGGTTTGCTGCTTTCAGACCCTTTTGCACCCTCTTCACTCCGGGGTGCCATCCTTTCCGGAGCTCTTGTGTCCATTGTCTCCGTCCGCTCGTTTCCCCGTGTGGGTCACAGTGTGGGTCAAAGGCCGCCGCGAGCCAGCCATTGCTCCTCCGGCGCAACCGGACTGTTACCAGTCTGCCTCACCCCACCGGCTCCGGGAGAGGCTCAGAACCTCTCCGCTCTCATCGAACAGTGTTTTGCGGACGCCTTCGGCGGCGTTGGCGCTCCAATAGTTGGGGGCGGAGACGCTGGAGAGGAACACACCGTCGGAAAACTGCGCGTAGATGTTGCCCTCAAAGTCCGGCAGGTACTCCGGCACATAGGTTCTGATATACACCAGGCACTCCCGGGCGGCGAAGAACACGTTGTCCCGAACCTCCACGGTGCCGTCCTGCATATTGGGGCCGCCATCGATGGTAAATGCCCCCGTCGTAAAGCCGTCTACGTCCTCGCCGGTGTCCACCCAGTCGCTCATGGTGCTGTAAAAGACCAGGTTGTCCCGGAAGCTGACGTTTCTGAACTGGTGGTCGGGGTTTGCCGCCTCGTCCCAGTTGAAGTAGATGAGTGCAGAACCGCAGTGATAAAACACATTGCCCTCAATGGTCACATCCGTCACGTCAAAGACCTGGCCGCTGAACTCGATGGCGGTCTCCAGTCCCAGCCCTTCCTGATAGGTCTCATGGACGTAGTTGTTGCGGAAGGTGTTGCGGCTGGAGCTGGCTCCGCCCACGCCGCCGTTGCGCTGCACGCCCGCGGCGTAGCCGGTGATGGTGTCCAGCGCGTACGACGCGGCACAGCCGCCGCCCCAGCCCAGCTCACAGTTCTGCACCAAGACGCCCTCACACTCCGGCGAGACGGAGAGAATGTTCCGCCCCGTGTAGAGTACGGCGAGATTGTCGATCACCACGTCGTCCGCCACACCGTCGAAGGGCGCGTAGGGGGAGAGAAACTCCATGTCCGGGTATAGCTCGCCGGGGTTGCCCCCGTCGCAGCGCAGATACAGCGGCCCATCGGCGGTAAGGCAGTACTGCTCCCGCTCCCCGGTATCCACCCAGCCGCTCAGGTAGATGGGCAGCGAGTCAGGGAGGCCGCTGCCGGCCTCGCAGAAGAAGGTGAGATTTTCGGTCAGTTGCTCCGCCGGGTCAAATTCCGGCATTGCGGCCTGCTCCGCCATCGCCTCCTCCGTCCGGTCAGTGCTCCACAGCTCGCTCACCGGCTGGAAGCACTCCCCGTTCCAGAAGCCCTGGATTTTTACAGCCCCGAGCGTGTCAGTCAGTGCGATGGAGCCGCAGTCCAGCATGGGGCGGTCGTAGACCCAGATCTTGCTGCCGTCCTCGCCCTCGTGCCAAAGCGTCCACTTCTCCGCGCCGCCGCCGTTTTCCACGGAGCCGTACAGCCCCGGTTTGTTTCCCTCACCGTAGGCGGAGTAGGTGACGCCTGGCTTAGTGTATACCTGCGCCGCCCGCCAGACGCCGCCCCGCTCAAAGAACACTGCATCACCGTATTGCAGCGGCTGGGCATTCAGGCGGTCGATGGTCGCCCAGGCGGTCTCCGGGCTGAGACCGTCATTGGCATCGTCCCCGCTGTTGGAGACATAGTAGGCTGTCCCGGTATAGGTCTCACCGGGCACAAATGTGTCGCCTTTCGCAATGGCGGTCTCAGAGGCCAAAACGGCGTCCCGCCGGTCCCGGCCAGCCTGGAGCAGCTCCTCCACCCGGGCAGTGACCGCCTGATCCTCCGGGAAGCGTTCGGCAGTCTCGGGCAAGCTCTCAAACAGCCGCACTACGGCCACGGCGGCGTCCTCATAGGTCAGGGGCTCCGTGAGATGCATGGTGAAAGTCCCGTAGTCAAAGTCCAGTAGCGGCTCGCCGGTGATGAGCGACAGGCGGCTGACAACGAAGTTCTGGCTGGCGTTCAGGTAATTCATCTCCTGCCCGTCCTCCATCTGGCTGGACACCGAGACGCAGACGCGATCCCAGTTTTCACCGAACTCTTCAAAGAGCCGGTAACCGCCCCGGATGTCCGTACCGAAGGCGTCCCAGTTCTCATCCGTCCGACCGCCCAGGAGATAGGGCGCGAAGCCCATCGTAAACTCCGTGGCGTCCATGTGCTCGGCAGCGTAGAGTAGAAACATCGCGCAGTAGTCGCGATAGATCCCCTCGTCCGAGGCGTGGGCAGTCAGCTCCCGCCAGCCCTCCACGTCCCCGCCGGCCGCCTCGATGACAGCGTCCAGCATGTCAGCCATCTCCTTCTCTGTCGCCGCGGCGCTGGGGTTGCGATCAGGGTTCTCCTCCCCGAAGCCATACCAGGAAAAGCGTTCGTACTCCTCAGCCGGAGCGGGTCCCTCCGGGAAACTCCATGCCGCGCCGCCTGTCACCGGGGATGAGGCGTCCTTCCCCGCGCAGCCCGTCAGCACGGCGACCAGCAGCGCAAGCGCCAGAACTCTTTTTTTCATAGCCTCACTCCAGCACTGAGCCGCTCAACCACTGGGCGACCGTGTCCGCGTCAAACTGATCCTTCGGGGCGGTGAGGTAGATACTGCCAAAGGACTCCTCCCCCTGGAGCAGCACATAGTAGCACAGCTGACCGTCCTCCTGGATGAACTGGGCGGCGAAATTGCCGTAGTCGTCATAGTCGAACACCGTCCCCTCCGGTACGGAGTCCTGGACGCCGCTGCGGGTGGAGTAGTCCTCCAGGTCGGTGGGCAGGGGCACCCCCGCCATCTCATAGGCATCCGTGCCAAAGCGGTTGGCCTGGATGTAATAGCCGTCCTTCTCAAAGGTGGCGTAGGTGGTGGGCAGAGGCTCGGCGATCTCTCCCGCCTCCTGGGTGAAGCCCTCGGGCAGCGTAAAGGTGCCAAGTCCCTCCACGGCATACTCCACCAGCGTCTCCTGCTGGGTGGGCTCCTCGGCCTGGGCAGGTTCCTCGGTCTGAGTGGGCTCCTCCGTTCCGCCGGAGTTCTCCGCGTCCGCTCCCGGATTTCCGCAGGCGCTCAGCGCCAGCAACAGGCACCCCGCCAGGCAGAGGACGATCCATTTCCTTCTGTTCATGCTGTTGACCTCCTTGCAATTCGGCTTTCGCCGGTTTGCCTTCAGCATACCATACAGGAGGTCAAAAGTGGTGCGCAGGCTGCGCACTTATCCCTGATACACGATCTCAAAGGGCGCCTGGGCCAGCTGCTCCCGGGCCAGCCCCTGGTGGCGGGAGCTGAGCACCAGCCGCGTAAGCCAGGGGCAATCCAGCAGGGGCGTCAGGTCGGTGAGATGGTTATCCCGCAGATCCAGCTCCGTCAAGGCCGGAATGGATGCGGCGAACGCCAGGTCCCGCGTCCCGGTCTCCGTCAGATTGACATACTGCAGAGAGGAAAGTGTTGTCAAAGCCTCCAGGTGGGAGACGGCGCTGCCGGAGAAGTCCACCTCCCGGAGGCGCTGAAGCGCCTGAAAAAGAGACAGATCCAGCCCATCGGTGGAGTACAGCCGCAGTTCCTCCAGCCCCGACAGCCCCGCCAGGGTCTCCGCGGCCCCCTCCGGCATACTGCCGGTGACCAGCCGGGTGAGGCTGGGGCACGTCTCCAGGGGCGTGTAGTCCGTCACCCAGGTGGTGCGCACGTTCAAATACTGGATGTCGCTACCGGCAAAGGCCGCCACGGAGGTGACACCGGTAGCCTCCAGTATTACCTCCCGAAGCATCGGCAGCTGGGCCACCCCCTCCGCTGTCCGCACCGGATTCTCGCCCAGATTCAGTACCTGCAGCTTCGTCAGGCCAGCCAGCGGGCTGAGATCGGACACCTGGTTTCCTGTCAGGCTGAGATATTCCAGGGGCAGTTCCGCCAAGGGAGACAGATCGGAGATCTGTTGGTAGTCCAAAATCAGCACCCGCAGGCCGCTGCATCGCGCCAACAGCTCCAGATCCTCATCGCCGATGTCCCCGTGGGATGTCTGCACCACATAGAAGTCGTGGGCTTCTTCCGCATGGGCCTCGTGCTCCTGAAGGGTGCTCATCCGCTGCTGGCCGCACACCAGCAGCTGCTCCACCTCCCCCAGCCGCTCCGCCGGGATGGGCTCCCCGGCTTCCAGCCCCAGCTCCTGGCACAGGGCCGCTTCCAGCAGGGGAGAGGAGACCTGCACTTCATCCTCATGGGCGGAGGGCCCCAACAGAAGGAACAGCAGCGCCGCACACACGCCGCAAACGGCCACTCCGGCCGTCCGTCGCCGCCAGCGGCCCTGCAGCGCCCGGGACACGGTCTGGGCCGAGGGGTAGCGATCCTGGGGATCAAAGGCCGTACACCGACGGATGATCCAGACAAGTGCGCCCCGCCCCGGCAGCCGGGGCAGGGGATCATAGCCGCCGGTGAGCAAAAAGCGCATCAGCATCCCCAGGCTGTACACATCGGAGCGCTGGTCCGTCTGCTGGTATCCGAACTGCTCCGGCGGCGCGGTAGCCTGGGTGCCCAGGAACACCGTGTCCTCCCGCCGCTCCGCCCGGTAGCGGCGGGCCGTTCCCAGGTCAATGAGATGACAGCGGCCCTTCTCATCCCGGATCACATTCTGGGGCTTCACATCCCGGCAGATCACTGGCGGATTCTGGCTGTGGAGATCTTCCAGAACCCGGCACAGGGACAGGGCCGTCTCCCGCACCTGCCTGGGAGGACGCGGCCCCCGGGTGTCCACCCACTCCGCCAGGCTAATTCCTTCTACATATTCCCGGACCAGGTACTCCCTCCCCTCCCACTCCAGATAGTCCAGTGGGCGAGGAATCTGGCGGTGATGGAGCTCCCGCAGCAGGTCATACTCCTGGCGCAGGGTGTCCTCCCGCCCCGCCGGCTGTGTCTTCAGCACCGCCTGCCGGCCGGCCTGATCTCGAAGCAGATACACCTGCCGCTCCCCATCCTTCAGACAGGACTGGACCGTGTACCGCACACTCCACTCCGGGGGCAGAGTCAGGGTGTCCAGCACCTGCTCCTGGTACTCTTTCAAAAACTGTTCCCGCTCTCCCATGTCAGTGCTCCCCGGTATAGAGGCTCCGCTCCGGCAGGGAGGAGAGCAGCTCCTCCGCCTGCAGCAGGCTCATCTTCTGGTTCAGCGCGAAGATCACGGCGGCGTCCCGGCGCACGCGGGGATAGAGTGCCCCGCATCCACCCACCGCCAGAAGGCGCTGGGTCTCCTTCAGCGACAGGCCCAGGGCCAGGGCGGTGCGCAGCAGGATATCCCGCCCCGGAACCCGTTCCCCCCGCAAGATCTGATAGCCGTAGGATTTGCTCACGTCAGCCGCAGTCATCCACTCCGGGGCGCTCAGGCCCGCTTTCTCCAGCAGTTCCAGCAGCACCTGTGAACAGGTGGAGACCGTCTCCTCCTGATTCAGGAGTTTCCTTCCGCTCTCCCAGCTTTTCAGTCTGTGAAACAGTTCGCTTGTGGTGTCCGGCATCTGTCTCCCTCCTCCCCAATTGTATGTCCATTATACCGGTAATTTTAAAAATTCCAAAGGAATTTTTCCGGGGGAGCAGACAAATATCTGCGGTAAATTCTGTAGGCGGAACCGTTTGCCAGAAACGCCCTGTCCGGTCAGATTTTGATATGCAATACAAAGAAAACGGCTCTGCTCCTCTGCTATCGGAAACACCGATGCGTCTCCTACTTCCCCCTGTGCGCTCCTGTGTGCCTCCCTGGAGACAGGATGGCATCCGTAACCCCGGCGGAGCGGAACAGGGGCGTGTGGGGGCCGTGTGCCCGGCGCTGGCCCGTTGCCCTGGTTCCCATCCGCGACCGGTTTGTGCCACAAGCCCGGAGCGATTTGCCCCGCCGATGAGGGAGAAATGGACGGTCGAAAAAAGTGCGGGAAAAACCATACCACATCTCCTCGCAGTGCGGAGAGCGCCTGTGACGTCGTTACCCGCATGACCGGGGGAGGGTTTTACCCACCCACGGGTGGGGCAAGCAGAGCGTTTGGCTTGCCGTTGGCAGCCAAACGCGTTTTGCGGGCTGGCGCCCGCACCCACTTTAGGCGGCCCGAGGGCCGAAGGGCAGAGAGAAGAAACCGGGCGCTGCCCGGCTATAGACTCTGCGGCCTGCTGGATTTTGCTATGCCGTTGACAAAGAAGAAGCCACTTCCCCTCTGTCATTGATCCCCCAACAATTCCGCCCCCGTTTGGCCCTGTGAGGCCCTGTGTCGGGCGAATGGGGACGGGGTGGCATCCGTGCCCCTGCCGCCTCTCCTTCGCCGCTGTAGGCAGCCTTTGCGGAAACGCTCAAATTCCCCTCTCCCCCATGCCCTCCGGCAGTTATGAATGTTCTGATAACTCTTCCCATAACCTCTGGCTTTCCGAAAAAAGTTCTGGTATGGTGTGCTTCCCGACAGCGCCATACCAGAATTTTTGTGTGAGAGAGGAGTCAAAAACATGGAGACCAGAACAAGAAACCGGGTCATCGCCTTCCGGGTGACACCAGTGGAGCGGCGGAAGATCGAGGCCAAAGTCCGGCAGTCTGGCCTGTGCCAGCAGGAATATCTGCTCCACGCCGCCCTGGAAACGCCCATCCTTGTGGTGGAGGATCTGAAGCCCCTCCTGGGGGAGCTGCGGGCCTGGGGGCGGAACCTGAACCAGCTGACCGTCCTGGCCCATCAGGGCCACATCGAGAGCGCCAATCTGCGAGAGGCCACAGAAATGCTGGGCAGGGTCTACGAGGCGGTGAACCGGCTGCTGACAGAGGAAGGGCAGGTGGTAACCCATGGCGACGTGCAGCTTCATCCGTGAAAAGAAACAGACCGCCGGTGCCATGGGCGGCGTCCTGCGGTATGTGGCCCAGGAGCAGAAAACCGTGGACACAGACGGCACCCGCTACCTCACCGGCGTCAACTGCATGGCGGATCTTGCTTATCAGAGCTTCCTGGCTACAAAGAACCTGTACGGCAAGGCCAGCGGCACCTGGTTCTACCACTACACCCAGTCCTTCTCGCCCCAGGAGCACGTTACGCCGGCGGAGGCCCATCAGATCGCCCAGGAGCTGGCGGAGCGGTTCTTCCCCGGCTGCGAAGTGCTGGTGGCTACCCACATCGACCGGGCCCACCTCCACTCCCACCTGGTAGTGAACTCCGTGAAGCCGGACACCGGAAAAAAGCTCCACTTCACGCCCCGGACCTTAGAGCGGATGCGGCTGGTCAGCGACCAGATCTGCCGGGAGCACGGGCTGACCATCCTTAAGCCGTATCGCCAAAAGAAACAGGTCAAGGGCCTCCGGCCGGGGGAGTACCGCAGCGCCATGCGGGGACAGAGCTGGAAGTTTCAGCTGATCGCGGTGATCGAGGCGGCCATGGAGCGCGCCGGCAGCCGGGAGGAATTCCTGGACGAGCTGCGGCGCCGGGGCTACGATGCCCGGTGGGAGGAAGGCCGAAAACGTATTACCTACATCACCCCCTTGGGAATGCGGTGCCGGGACGATAAGCTCCACGAGGAAAAATTCAGGAAGGAGAAGATAGAAGATGAGTTTCGAATCCGGCAACGCGCAGCGCAACACCACTTTGGACAGGCTGAAACAGCGGACGCCGCCTACGCTGACCGATCAACAGCCAAACGTCCTCTACACCATGCCGATAACGACGGTGGAGCGGCTGGAGGAAGTCCTGCGGAGGACCCTGGCCTTACAGGAGACCATCCAGGCGGATATGGCGACATTGGCCACCAAGGAAAATCTGAAGGAACTGGCCACAGGCCAGCAGCTGGCGGACTGGCTGAATCAGACCAACAGCATCCATCAGAGGATCTGCCGGGACCTGGAACAGACGGTCCAGGCAATAAAGGTGGAACACCAACAGGATGGGAGGCGGCGCGACGAATTTATGAGGAAACTCTCCGAACTGGAAGCCCAGTTCCGCCGGAATTGGGACGAGGCCTCGGCCCGCTTCCAGGGCAAGATCCTGCTGACGCTCCTGGCGTCGGGCATCGTGTCAGCAATGGTCAGTGTCCTGATGTGGCGGGTGCTGCTGTAACCGGGCAGATCATCCACCTCCTGGCCCGTCTGGAGAGCAGCGAACAGCAAATGCCGGAGCAGGACAGTACGACTCTCCCAGCTCGCATGGACCGCAAGGCGTGGACAAAGGAGCGGCGGCACCGAAGTGGGCACCGGAAAGATGCTCCCGAGGAAGGACAGCAGCTGTTCTGAACAGGATCAGGCCCCGGGAAATCCCGGGGCCTGATTTTCCGTTCAGGCAACTCAAAATTTGCACCGCATAAAACAAAGATAAGGCTTCCGGCCAAGCTGCCAAGTTGTTACTTTTCTGATAATAGATGCCATGCCCCCTGGCTATTGGGTCCGCATCGTGGTATGTTGAGTCGCTGACAAGGAGGCGGCACGATGTACGACTACATGAGAGCCCTGCACGCAAGGTTCTGCCGGGAGCCGGAGCTTCAAAAAGTCCGGGAGGAATTGGATCAGGTATACAGAGAAATCAAAGCGAGGTTAGGCCAGCAAGATCAGGAGACCCTGCTGCAGCTGGCAGATTTGGAGAACGAACTGCGGGAAGAGACCTCTTTGGCATCCTTCATCGCTGGGTTTCAGCTGGGCATGGGGATTGCAGGAGAAATCGAGCCTTATTCCTTCGAGGAGGAAGAAGAAAAGCGGGCCACAGAGGGGGCGAAGATGAGGTGTCCCCAGGTCAAAATTTGATACGCTATTCAAAGAAAAAGGGCTACCAGCGGCAGCCCTTTCTTAACAAACTGATAACTATCGGCGTTTCCCCTGGCTATTTCGCTTTTCTGTGGTATGTTGTGTCGTTGAAAGGGAGGCGATCAATATGGCAAAGAAACGGGCCAACGGCGAAGGAAATATCCGAAAACGGAAGGACGGCAGATGGGAAGGTCGGTACTCCGCCGGTTATGACTCTAAAACCGGCAAGCGGATCGTGAAAAGCGTACTGGGTAGGACACAGGCAGAGGTCAAAGAGAAACTGAAAGCCGCCATTGAAGAAACGAAAGGGCTGGATGTTAGCCGCAGTGAAGAGTACACGGTAGCTACCTGGCTACGGACCTGGTATGAGCTCTATGCTAAGCCCAATATCCGGGTCGCAACGGCTGACCGCTACCAGCTCATGATCGAAACTTATACCATCCCTCGCATCGGAGACATCAAGCTAAAGAAGCTGACCTCCCGGCACCTGCAGAAGCTCTACAAGGATCTGTTGGAAAATGGCCGGGTCAACCGGAAAAACGGCAAGGGAAATCCCGGGCTCAGCAGCACGACTGTCCGCAGCGTCCATCTGATGCTCCACTGTGCTTTCCAGCGGGCAGTCAAAGAGCGGCTGATCCCTCGGAATCCCACCGAGGACTGTATCGCGCCAAAGGTGCAGAAGATTGAGATGAAAATCCTGCCTGCGGATCACATCAAGAGCTACCTGGACGCGGCCAACGCCAGGGGGCTTCTGCCCATGTTCTACCTGGAGCTGGTCAGCGGCCTGCGGAAAGGGGAACTGGTGGCCCTGCGGTGGGATGATTTGGACACACAAAATCGCACCATCTCCGTCAGCAAACAGTACATCAAAAACCCGAACGGAGAACTGACTCTCTCAAGGCCCAAAACGGAGACCTCCGTCCGGCAGGTGTCGATCCCGCAGACGGCGGTGAATTTACTGATCCAGGAGCACGAGAAACACCCGGACAACCCATACCTGTTCCCCTCCCCAGTGACAGGGGAGATGTACTACCCGGACAGCGTGGTAAACCTCCACAAAAAAATTCTAAAAGACGCCGGACTGGAGCACATCAGGTTCCATGATCTGCGGCACACCTTCGCAACCATGGCTCTGCAAAACGGCGTGGACATCAAGACGGTATCCAGCATGCTGGGCCACTACGACGCCGGATTCACGCTCCGCACCTACACCCACGCCACCCGACAAAAACAGGACGAAGCAGCGGCCACGATGGGTGCCTTCATGGAGCAGATGTTGTGAAGACCAAGATCAGAAAATGCCGGACAGGAGGCGCAACCCTCCTGCCCGGTACTCTTGTCTCCATTGTTTCCTTTCGGCAAGTGGGTCACGGTGTGGGTCAGACAGTTGACCCACATTTTGACCCACACGAAAAAGTGCAAATCCGCAACAAAAAACACCCGAAATCCGATGATTTCAGGTGTTTTTTGGAGCTGCTGGGCGGATTCGAACCGCCGACCTCATCCTTACCAAGCGGCTTTGGAACTTTTTTCTAACTATTTTTCGTACTTTATAGCGATATACACTCCGATCTGCTTGCTTTCCGCCACTTTTTGAGCATCCTGTTTCCGTATACTCCACATCGCGCTGTGGCTGAAAATGTGGTCAAAAGCGCCTCCCCTCTTTTGCCGGCGGCACGTCCGCCGACAAAGTGGGGAGGCATTTTCTGCCCGTCTGCGTTGTAATTTTTGGAGGGAAATAATGTAATCCATTTATGCCGGAGGCAGCTCAAAATTTACGGGACAGTAAACAATATGAGCTACCCTCTTATTCCACCCCCGCAATTGCCGCGGCCTCATTCTGCCGCTCCTTCGCAGCCTCCAGGTCGTCGAAATCCCCCAGCGCCCGCAGATCCACATGGGAGGCGTCCACCCCCGCCCCCGGCTGCGACCCCTGCTGGGCCAGGGTGATGGGATAGTCCCCCTCCAGTTGTCCCCGAAT
>ENA-ORNG01002396-ORNG01002396.1-human-gut-metagenome-genome-assembly--contig:-NODE-2396-length-11476-cov-3.487961_pt1 | contig 11476 bp, 8 predicted proteins | sample MGYA00242113_ERZ509018 | MGnify/ENA primary metagenome ERZ509018 (study PRJEB26280, sample SAMEA2338711) | human gut metagenome | biome: human gut; feature: human-associated habitat; material: faeces... | reverse complement strand
GTAGCCATATTTCACACCGTCAAATCGGGCCAGGTTGGAGCTGGCCTCCGCCGATGCGATAACATAATAGGCCGGAATCGCATATTCCACAAGGCTCAAGTCAAATTCTTCCACGATAGCTCCTTTTTCTTCAAGGACCTTTGCGGCGGTAAGAACCGCTACCTTTACTTCTTCATCCAGTCCTTCGCCAAAGTAATCCTTTGGAATGCCGATGCGAAGTCCCTTCACATCGTCCACCAGGGCTGATGTAAAATCCAAGTCCTCTCTCTGAACCGAGGTACTGTCCTTCGGATCATAAGAAGCTATGGCTTCCAGGATCGTGGCACAATCTGTCACATCCTTTGCCACCGGTCCGATCTGATCAAGCGATGAACCATAGGCGATCAAACCGTAACGTGAAACCGTGCCATAGGTCGGTTTGATACCGACAACTCCGCAAAAAGAGCTTGGCTGACGGATCGAACCGCCGGTGTCCGAGCCCAAAGCATAAGGCACTTCCCCGGCCACCGCCGTACAGGAGCCTCCGGAGGAACCGCCCGGTACGTGGTCCGTATTCCACGGGTTCTTTGTCGGTCCGAAGGCAGAGGTTTCTGTCGTGCTTCCCATGGCAAACTCATCCATATTCGTTTTTCCGATGATGACAGCGCCGGCCTTTTCCAGATTCAAAACAGCTTCCGACGTATAAGGCGGCACAAAATTATAAAGAATTTTTGAACTGCAGGTTGTCACCATTCCTTCTGTACACATATTATCTTTGATGGCCACTGGAACGCCGGCCAGCGGCCCCGTAAGCTCTCCCGCGTCAATTTTAGCCTGAATCTCTTCCGCTTTTTTTAGTGCGCCTTCTCTGTCTATCGTGACAAAGCTGTGGATTTTTCCTTCCACAACATCGATCTGAGCGAGGGCAGCCTCCACACATTCCTTCACAGTCACTTCTTTATTTTTAATCTTTTTCCCCAGTTCGACTGCGGTGAACTGCATTAAATCCATGGTTTTCCTCCTACTCTACCGTTTTCGGCACAACAAAGCTGCCATCTTTTTTCTCCGGTGCATTGGCCAGCATTTTTTCGCGGGCATCTCCATTGACAACCACATCTTCCCGGAACACATTGTGTACTGGAAATACATGGGACATCGGCTCCACACCGGAAGTATCCAATTCATTTAATTTATCAATATAATCCAGCATACTGCCCATATCCTTTTTTGCCTGCTCTTTTTCATCTTCAGACAATTCAAGCTTTGCCAGAATGCCGACATATTCAATGGTCTCATCTGAAATTACATTTGCCATAAAATCTGCCCTCCTATGCCTGATCTTTTCCGTCCGTCCGGGACTGTTTATCCGAATCACTCTTCGTTTTCTTTGCCCGTTTTTTATGGGCGATTTTTACAATGATAACAACCACCACCGCGATCACCGCCAGATAGGGAATCGCACAGATCAGACCAATAATAAAACCTCCCAGCCCTCTTCCCAGACTATAAAGGTTATTCATAAAGCCGCTTTGAATCTGTTCCCAGACAGAATCTCCCTGATTGGCCGATACAACATCCACTTCCAGAACATAAATATCCACAGTGCTGTAATCCACCAGATTGTCATAGGTATTCATCTGCCCCTGATAAGACTCCAATTCATAACGGACATCCGAAATCTTTGATTCGATGGCCAGGATATCCTCCATGGATGACGCCTCGGAAAGCAGTTCGTTCAACCGCTCAAGTTCTGTCTCCAGAGTTGAGATCCGGCCGGCCACATCCACATATTCCAGCGTAATATCCCGGACGTTTCGTGAAATATTTGTAATATTTCCATTATCTCCAATCTTCGAAATAAAGGTTTCCAGTTTTTCCTCCGGAATTCTCGCCGTATACCAGGCCGTGCGCTGGCTGCCCTCGGATACATAGCTGCTGCCGCCCACGCTGGAATACTCGATATAACCTCCAAGACTCTCCACCTCATTTTCCAGATTTGAAACAAATGTATCAAAAGCCCTTGTCTCCACATCCAGACTGGCATTTTTAATCAATTTCCGTCCGCTTTCTGCCGACGCCATATCTTCGGATAATATTGTATTATCACCAAGCCCTCCGGTGGTCTCCGACGCCTCCATTGTAGCCGCATCGACGCTCACCCCGGAGCCTGAACTGTAACCGTTATCCGCTGCCGCATAATTATTCGTTCTGACACCATCCGTCTTCTGTTCCACGGCGCTCTCCGCCCCGGATGGGCTGCCGCAGCCTGTGAAGATCAGTGCCAGCATCATTGATGCCGCAAAAAGAAAATATTTCCCCCGATTTTTTTTGTTCATGAATTCCTCCCGTCTATCCAAATAACTCCAATACCATCTGAGCCGTTTCTACCATACTGGTCCCATTACTCATGCTGGTTTTTTGAAGATAACGATGTGCCTCTTCCTCCGTATATTTTTTCGCTTCCATTAACAGACTTTTTGCACTGTCAATGAGAATACGTTCTTCCCCCGAACGGCTCTTCGGCATTTCGCGACGTTTTTTGCGTCTGCGCAGCATCGTCGTCTCCAAAAGCTCGATATTATTCATGAATGTCTGGGTTTTCATCGGCAGCGCAATTTTCAGGACTTCCATATATTCCATCTGTCCCAAAGCGACCTGAGAACCCATAACGACCATTTCATAATATTCGGGCAGGTACTTATGCAGATTGAAACAATCCATATCGCCCAAACGGCAGCCGCAGATGACAATGCCATCGGAATCGATCATCTGGTCAATGACATTTAATACGGCGGCGCCGCTTGTACAAACCCCGACTACATTATACCCAAAACGTGTCAACAAATTTCGTATATTTGCCGCATCTGTCTGTTTCTTAAAGGCTACGATTATGCTGACCATTTCTCTCATCACCTCGGTTTACTGTATGTCGGTCGGCCATTAGATCCGGTATAAATATTCTTCGATCTCCCATTCAGTTACCTGAACCCGGTAGTTTTCCCATTCTTTATATTTTGCCTCGATATATTTCTCGCTGACATGCTCACCCAGCACATTGCGGATAAAGGCATCCTTTTCCAGTTCCCGTGTCGCCTCACACAAATCCTGCGGAAGACTTTCGATGTGAAGCGCTTCCTTTTCGTTTCTGTCCATCTCGAAAATATTCCGGTCAACCCTTGCCGGAGGAACAAGCTTTTTCTTGATTCCCTCCAGCCCTGCTGCCAGGCAGACAGCCAGAACAAGATAAGGATTACATGCCGGATCCGGGCAGCGCAGCTCCACACGGGTTCCTTTGCCCCGTGCCGCCGGCACACGCACGAGAGGACTCCGGTTCATCACAGACCAGGCGATATAAATCGGCGCCTCATAGCCGGCCACCAGACGTTTATAGGAATTTACCAGCGGATTCGTCAGAGCTGTCATACCTTTGGCATGGGCCAGAATTCCGGCAATAAAATGATAGGCGTCTTCACTCAATTCCAGTTCGCCTTCCGGATTATAGAAAATATTATGCCCGTTTTTCTGCATGGACATGTTAATATGCATACCGGAACCGGAAACTCCCGACTTCGGCTTCGGCATAAAGGATGCATGTAAGCCGTGGCGCTTGGCAATAGATTTAATGACCAGCTTTAAAGTCATGATATCATCGGCTGTCTGTAAAGCTCCGTTGTGAGCAAAATCAATCTCATGCTGGGCGGAAGCGACCTCATGATGGGACGCCTCGATTTCAAAGCCCATGTCCTCCAGATTCAATACCATATCCCGGCGGGCGTTTTCTCCCAGATCCACCGGACCCAGATCAAAATAGCTGCCCTTTTCATGGGTAATCGTCGTCGGCATACCGTTATCATCCGTATGGAAAAGGAAAAATTCACATTCCGGTCCGACCTCAAACTGATAGCCCATATCCTCAGCCTGCTTAATGACCTTTTTTAAAATATATCTCGGATCGCCCTCAAACGGCTCCCCATTCGGACGGTATACGTCACAGATCAGGCGGGCAACCTTTCCCTGCTGAGGACGCCACGGAAAAATCTGGAAGGTATCCAAATCCGGATGAAGATACATATCCGATTCCTCAATTCGAACAAAGCCTTCGATGGCCGAACCGTCAAACATACATTCATTTTTCAGCGCTCTTTCGATCTGACTGGCCGTAATCGCCACATTTTTTAAGGTTCCGAAAATATCTGTAAACTGTAAACGGATAAATTCAACATCGTTATCCTGAATCATACGGATAATATCCTGCTTAGTATATCTTGACACTCATTTTCACTCCTTTTTTTAAAAAAAGGCGTACTTATACAGCTAAGCACGCCTTTGTGTTATGGGCTAATCATATCAGCTAATCCCATATTTTGTCAATAGCAATTTCAGCAATATCCACCACCGACAAATTATTCAGACTGGCATTTTCCAGACTGGTCACGAGGGCTCTGGCCGTATCCAGGGATGTGAGACAGGTCACACCGGTCTCAATCGCATTCCGTCGGATCAGGAAACCGTCTCTGGATTTATCCCGGCCATGGGTCGGCGTATCGATGATCAAATCCACTTCTCCAGCCAGAATCAGATCCAGCACATTCGGAGAACCGTCATGGATTTTATTGATCCGGGTGGCCTTCATGCCGTTTTCATTCAGCACCGCCGCCGTGCTGCGGGTGGCATAGATTTCATAACCCAGATCATAAAACCGCTTTGCGATCGGAATCAATTCTTCTTTATCCGAATCCTTCACTGTGCAGATCATTTTCTTTGTCCGCGGCAGGTTGATGCCTGCCCCCAGGAAGGATTTATATAAGGCTTCATGGAAATCTCTCGCAATACCAAGCACCTCGCCGGTGGACTTCATCTCCGGCCCAAGGCTGATCTCCGCGCCGCGGAGCTTCTCAAAGGAGAATACCGGCTGCTTGATGGCAATATAGTCAGACTTTTTCTGCAGTCCCGGCGCATATCCCAGTTCCTTAATGGACTTGCCAACAATGACCTTGGATGCGATATCCACGATCGGAATGCCCGTTACCTTACTGATATAAGGAACTGTACGGCTGGAACGCGGATTAACTTCGATGACATACACCTCATTGTCATGAACGATAAACTGGATGTTCAAAAGGCCTTTCACATGAAGGGCCCTGGCCAGACGGCCGGTATAATCCTCCAGCTTTTCGATAATCTCATCCGACAGGCTCTGGGCCGGATAAACAGAAATACTGTCTCCGGAGTGAACGCCTGCCCGCTCAATATGCTCCATGATTCCAGGAATGAGAATATCGTTGCCATCGCATACGCCGTCGACTTCCACTTCCTTGCCAACCAGATATTTGTCGACAAGAATCGGATGCTCCTGAACGTCCCGGTTGATAATGGCCATAAACTCAACGATATCGCCGTCATTGACCGCAATCTGCATACCCTGACCGCCCAGAACATAGGACGGACGCACAAGAACCGGATACCCCAGCTCATTGGCCGCCTGGATTGCTTCTTCTGTCGTAAATACGGTCGTTCCGGCCGGACGCGGAATTTTACACTGCTCAAGGATTTCATCAAAACGTTCTCTGTCCTCGGCCGCATCCACATCGTCCGAACTTGTACCGAGAATCGGCACACCCATTTTCATGATGGCTTCCGTCAGCTTGATGGCTGTCTGACCGCCGAACTGAACGACGGCGCCGTCCGGTTTTTCCAGACGGACAATATTTTCCACATCCTCCGGCGTCAGCGGTTCAAAATAAAGCTTATCTGCAATATCGAAATCCGTACTTACCGTTTCCGGATTGTTATTGATGATGATCGTCTCATAACCTGCGTCAGCCAGCGCCCACACACTGTGTACGGAACAATAATCGAACTCGATACCCTGGCCGATCCGGATCGGTCCGGAACCAAGGACAATGACCTTTTTGCGCATGTTATCTCCCGGCTCCACCTCATTCTGGCTGCCAAAGCAGGAATAATAATATGGTGTTTCTGATTCAAATTCGGCGGCGCAGGTGTCTACCATTTTAAATGCGGCAATGATATTGTTGCGGTAACGCATCGCCTTAATTTCAGCTTCGCCCTTTCCCGTAAACTGGGCGATGGCCTTATCCGGAAATTCCATCCGTTTTGCCTCTTTCAAAAGCTCTACGGTCAGTTCTTCGGTCTTTAAACGACTTTCCATGTCAACCAATACTTTGATTTTATTTAAGAACCACATATCAATTTTATTAATGGCATGGATTTTTTCGATGTCATACCCCCGGCGGAATGCTTCGGCAATGTAGAACAGACGATGGTCGTCGATGAGATAAAGAGCCTTTTCCAGTTCCTCATCGGAAAGCTCCCCAAAACCGCCATAATTTAAGCTGTAAATATTCTGTTCCAGAGAACGGAGGGCTTTCATCAGAGCGCCCTCAAAGTTCGGACAAATACTCATAACCTCGCCGGTGGCCTTCATCTGGGTCGTCAGTGTTCGTTTTGCGCTGACAAATTTATCGAAAGGCCATTTCGGGATTTTCACCACGCAGTAGTCCAGAGCCGGTTCAAAGCTGGCATAGGTTTTTCCGGTCACGGCGTTTTTAATCTCATCCAGGGCATAACCAAGAGCGATCTTTGCCGCAACTTTTGCAATCGGATAACCCGTCGCTTTTGAGGCCAGGGCTGAAGAACGGCTGACACGGGGATTTACCTCGATAACACAATATTCAAAGCTGTCCGGATTTAACGCATACTGAACGTTACAGCCGCCGGTGATTCCAAGCTCTGTGATAATATTCAACGCCGATGTACGAAGCATCTGATATTCTTTATCCGCCAGTGTCTGGGACGGAGCCACAACAATACTATCTCCCGTATGGACGCCGACCGGGTCAATATTTTCCATATTACAAACGGTGATACAATTGCCGTAGCTGTCTCGCATCACTTCGTATTCGATTTCCTTCCACCCGCCAATATAACGCTCGACCAATACCTGACCGACACGACTTAAGCGCAGGCCGTTACTGGCAATTTCTTTTAATTCCTCCAACGTGTGGGCGATGCCCCCACCGCTTCCGCCCAATGTATAGGCCGGACGGATGACGACCGGATACCCAATTTTCTCAGCAAAATCTATACAACCTTTTAATGTGGTACAAACCTCGCTGGCCGCACACGGCTCACCGATTTTCTCCATGGTCTCTTTAAATTCCAGACGGTCCTCCGCTTTCTTAATCGTCTCGGAGGTCGTTCCGATCATCTCAACCTTCTTTTCGGCCAGGAAGCCGGATTCATAAAGCTCCATGGCAATATTTAATGCAGCCTGGCCGCCCAGAGTCGGAAGGAGACTGTCCGGCTCTTCCTTTTCGATAATTTTCTTAAGCACGTCCACATTTAACGGCTCGATATAGACTTTATCTGCGATATGTTTATCGGTCATGATGGTTGCCGGATTTGAGTTGACAAGAACAACCTCTATGCCCTCTTCTTTCAGAGAACGGCAGGCCTGTGTACCGGCATAATCGAACTCTGCGGCCTGTCCGATGATAATCGGACCGGAACCAATGACTAACACTTTTTTGATATTATTTTTCTTAGGCATCTTTCGCAACCTCCATCATATTAATAAACTTGTCAAAAAGAAATCCTGTATCCTGCGGGCCGCCGCAAGCTTCCGGATGGAACTGAACCGTAAAAGCATTTTTGCCGAGATAATGAAGCCCTTCCATCGTGGCGTCGTTGGCATTTCTGAAGCTTATTTCTGCAACACCGTCCGGAATGGATTTCGAAGAGACCACATAGCCGTGATTCTGCGTCGAAATATAAACCCGTCCGCTGTTCAAATCCTTAACCGGGTGATTGGCTCCCCGGTGTCCCCATTTCATCTTCCGGGTATCCGCGCCGTTAGCCAGGGCTAGAAGCTGATGGCCGAGACAGATACCAAACATCGGTATATCTGCATCAAAGAGTTTTTTTACCTCAGCCACGATCGGCATACAGTCTTTTGGGTCCCCAGGACCATTGGAAAGCATAACTCCATCCGGAGCATCCGCCATAATTTCTTCCGCCGATGTATAAGCCGGATAAATCGTCACTTCGCAATTCCGCTTTGCAAGCTCCCTTGCGATATTTCTTTTTGCGCCGAAATCCATCAGGGCAACCTTATATTTTCCGTCGGAAAAATGTTCCTTCTCAGAACAGGTCACCTTTTTAACTACATCTTCAGCTTTGAATGCCCGAATCTTCGGAAGGATTTCTTCCAGATCAAAATGTTCATTTGTGGTGATCATGCCATTCATCGTACCCTGACTTCTCAGAATCTTCGTCAATGCCCGGGTATCAATTCCCTCAATTCCCGGAATATCATGCGCCTTTAAGAATTCGGACAGACCACATTCATTCCGGAAATTGCTCGGCGCCGCTGCCAGTTCTCTAACAATAAACCCATCCGGCCAAGGTCTGTCATCTTCCATATCGTCAAAACATACACCATAATTTCCAATTATTGGATATGTCATGACGACGGCTTCCCCGGCATAGGATGGGTCTGTAAGAATCTCTAAATATCCTGTCATTGACGTATTAAAAACGATTTCACTAATCATCTCTTTCTGCGAACCAATGCTTGTTCCTTCAAAGACTGTGCCATCGGCTAGTATTAAAAATGCCTTCATTCAATCACCTGTCCCTTTCTTATCCCTGTCTCAGCCACACCGGAGCTGTTAGGTATAATTATTCACATTTTCCTTTTTATATGCATAAATATAAGCATTTTGCCCTATTTTTCCAAAAAAAAAGAGTGATTCGTGAATTTTATTCCGAATTTCTTTTTCTTTCATATCTGACAAAAAACCCTAAATTGCTAAAAGTATACCACAAGGCTTTTAGAAAAACAACCTTTTCCTTCATTTTTTTTAGCCTTAAAAAAGTTTTTGTTAAAATCCGAATAAATTTTATTTATCAATTCCTCTGTATTTGCATATATTATACAAAACAAATTCAGGAAACAAACTATGCCAGAAACAAATTTAATTGATAAGGGGCAACTCCGTATCTCTGCGGTCTCCGAACAGGGAAACGTCCCGATTGACAATGCAACTATTGAAATATCCTTCACCGGCGAACCGGATCAGATTCTGGAACAAATCACCACAGATAACAGCGGCAACAGTGATACCGTCGAACTGGGCGCCCCACCTGTAGAATACAGCCTTGAACCGGGAGATAATCAGCCCTATTCCGAATATAATCTGAAAATCACCGCCCCGGGCTTTGAGGAGGTGGAAATTTCCGGCATACAGATTTTATCCGGACAGCTTGGCTTGTCCAATGTCCGGATGACCCCTGTCGTCACCCAGACACCAGCCTATAATCCACTGGTCATCGGCGCCCATACTCTCTGGAAACTCTATCCGCCAAAAATTGCCGAGGCAGAGATCAAGGATATCGACGAAACCGGCGAAATCGTCCTCAGCCGGGTCGTTATTCCTGAAACCATCATCGTCCACGACGGACCGCCGACAGACAGCAGCGCTGCCAACTATTTTGTCCCATTCCGCGATTACATTAAAAATGTAGCCTCCAGTGAAATTTACGCAACCTGGCCCGAAACCACCATCATTGCCAATATTCTCGCCATTTTGTCCTTCACCCTGAACCGGGTTTATACCGAATGGTACAGAAACAAAGGCTACGACTTTACCATTACCTCTTCCACAGCCTACGACCATTTTTTTGTCTATGGACGAAATGTCTATGAGAGCATCTCCCGAGTCGTGGATACGATTTTCTCCAATTTCTTATCCCGACCAAATGTACGACAGCCGATTCTTACCCAATACTGCGACGGCAAACGGGTCAGCTGCCCGAACTGGATGTCCCAGTGGGGCTCCAAAGCACTTGGAGACCAGGGGTACACGCCGCTGGAAATTATCCGCTATTATTATGGAAATGATATGTACATCAATACCGCTGAACAAATCAGCGGCATCCCATCGTCATGGCCCGGAGCCAATCTAACCGTCGGTTCTACGGGCTCCAAGGTCCTCCAGATGCAGGAACAATTAAACCGCATTGCTCAGGCCTATCCGGCCCTTCCGACAATTACGGCCGACGGTATTTTCGGTGAAAGAACACGCCAGGCCGTCGCAGACTTTCAGCGGATTTTCGGCCTTCCGGTCACCGGTATCGTCGACTATCCGACCTGGTTTAAAATCAGCGACATTTACGTGGGCGTCTCCCGAATCGCCGAATTGCAATAAAAATATTCATAAGCTATTCGCTCACCTGATGTTTTGCAAAAATCTTTCGGGAAAATACAAAGCTTAAGGCTGTCAGCGCAAATGTCACAGGGACAGCCCATATAGCATAAAGGAGTCCTCCCTTTATTTGCTCTACAGACATCAAAGAAACAAACTGGGCATGATATACAGGAAACAGTCCGATGATTCGGAACAGCGGATGAGTCGCCGCAACAGGCAGCATAACCGGAAATAAATACGCTGCTGCTGAAAAAGCCAGCGCCGCCATTTGATTTTTAGACAAAGCAGAAAAAATTAAAGTCATTGCGGCGGCGCTGATCGCTCCGGTAACCGCCAAAAGACATTGATATTTAAGCAGCGTACCGCAGGTTATATTGAAAGGTATATATCCTTCCGTAAAAAGTAACGGGGCAAACAGGATACTACAGTCCAGCCCTTCATTTCCATAAAGCCAAAAGGCTATTAATAAATTAACCGCAAGAGCCCCTAAGGTTACTATAAGAGCCGCCCCGAATCCGGCAACAATCTTTGCCGCGGCACATTTTGTTTTTCCATATTTACTTGATAAGATAATATGGTCAACGCCGCCGTATTCCGCCGAAAAAACTGGGGCCGTCATTATAATAATGACCAATGAAAGAAAAATGATGATTTTAATCATATCCTGGCTCACGCCAAGCCACCCGTCGACATATCCGACTTTAATTTTCTCATTGCCAAATACGTCGGAAACCGTCAGCCCGTTCCAATTGCCATCAATATCTGAAAATCTGGCACACACCGCAGACTGTATAGTATTTTGATAAAGATATTTTGCGTTGATATCCGATTCCACATAAAAATCCGCCAACATCTGCCCTACCTTTTCGTCCGTCAGCGGTCCGCTGTACTTTTTTGCAATGGCCTTATCGATTTCCACAGCCTCCCTGCCGGTTCCTTCCCGGTTGATGCCGTCGAAGGCGTACTTATTCTGGTAAGTTGAAAACATGAATAATATCGATATAAAAATCAGGCCAAGCAGAAAAATCTGCGTCAGACGCCTTGAAAAAATTTTTCTCAGTTCAAATTGAATCAATCTTGCCATCATTCATTCCCCCCTTTGAAATAATAAAGATATAAATCTTCTAAATGAGGTTCCACCGAAACAGCGCCGGGGAGGGGCATATATTCAGAAATTATCCGGAGAATCGTTTCGTTATTTTCCACGTTCCGCAGATTGCTTACATTAAATCGGGACGCATACTGTTCCGCCTTTTCGGCTGGAA
>ENA-ORNG01002392-ORNG01002392.1-human-gut-metagenome-genome-assembly--contig:-NODE-2392-length-11491-cov-4.629328_pt1 | contig 11491 bp, 10 predicted proteins | sample MGYA00242113_ERZ509018 | MGnify/ENA primary metagenome ERZ509018 (study PRJEB26280, sample SAMEA2338711) | human gut metagenome | biome: human gut; feature: human-associated habitat; material: faeces... | reverse complement strand
CTGCTATGCGCCGATGCTGGACAAAAAGATTGCAAAGCTCGACTTTGCACAGCCGGCAACCAAGCTGCATGACCTGATTCGAGGATTATCGCCATGGCCGGTTGCCCATACTACCTTTGAGGGCAAGCTGCTCAAGGTCCATCGCGCAGTAGTTGCGCAGGCACAGGGCGACTGCGGACCGGCAGGAAAGGTGCTTGACAGCAAAAAGCTGATTGTTGCCTGCGGCAGCGGTGCGCTCGAATTGCAGCAGGTGCAGCTGGAGGGCGGAAAACGCATCAGCGGAGAAGATTTTATGCGCGGCAGAAAGGCACAGCAGCTGGGCGAGTAATTTACTAAAGCGGTATATACTCTTCATAACTGATTCAAATTTGTCCCATATAATGGAAGAATGGAGCTCCCTTTGCTTTTTTAAGGGAGAGAACATGAGAATAATTGAAGAGAGGAATCGACCATGTTTTATTACTATTTTGACCGTTACTATTGGATTTTGATTGTACCGGCGATGCTGTTTGCCATGTGGGCGCAGACCAAGGTCAACAGCACCTACAACCGATACAACCGGGTGTACAGCGCAAGAGGCATGAGCGCAGCACAGGTCTGCCGGCAGATTTTGGACGAAAACGGATTGTTCCATATCCGTGTGGAGCACGTTTCGGGCAAGCTGACCGACCATTATGACCCGAAGGCAGGTGTCATCCGCCTGTCAGACAGCGTTTATGCCAGCAGCTCGGTGGCAGCCATCGGTGTGGCAGCGCACGAAGCCGGGCACGCGGTCCAGTATGCGGTGGGATATGTCCCCATCAAGGTGAGAAATGCGGTCATCCCGCTCAGCCAGTTTGGTTCCTCGCTTTCCATGCCGGTGCTGCTGATTGGTCTGCTGTTTAACCAGGGCATCCTGGTGCAGCTGGGCATTGTGCTGTTTTCCACCGTTGCGCTGTTTCAGCTGATTACCCTGCCAGTGGAGTTTGATGCAAGCTCCCGTGCCCTCAAGACGCTGGAAGGCTATCAGCTGCTGGATTCGCAGGAAACCCAGATGGCAGGCAAAGTGCTCAAAGCAGCGGCTTTGACCTATGTGGCAGCGCTGCTGTCCAGCTTGGCACAGCTGTTCCGTCTGATCATGCTGTATGGCAGAAGAAACGACGACTAACTCACCATCAGGGTGCAGGATGCACCGGACAGGATATACACAAATACAGAAATTGCAGACAGAAAGGATATTCCACTATGCCGGAGATGACAGCCAGACAAGCAGCGGTGCAGGCGCTGATGCGGGTAAACCACGAGGGAGGATACTCCAACCTGGTACTAAATGAAACGCTGAAAAAAGCACAGCTTTCCCAGACCGATGCGGCATTTGCCAGCAAGCTGTTCTACGGTGCGCTGGAACGGCGGCTGACGCTCGACCACATCATCAGCAGCTACTCGAAAAAGCCGGTGGCAAAGCTGACCCCTGCGGTAGCGGATATTCTGCGGATGAGTCTGTACCAGCTGCTGTATCTGGACAGTGTGCCCGATTCGGCAGCGGTGAACGAGGCGGTCAAACTGACCCGCCAGATGAAGGCGTCAAGCGCCTCCGGCTTTGTCAATGCGGTGCTGCGCAGCTTTATTCGGGATGAAAAGAAGATTCCCACCGTTCGCGGCAATCGTCTCAAAAAGCTGGAGGTCCAATACTCCTGCCCGCAGTGGCTTATCAAAATTCTGCTCGACAGCTACGGTGAGCAGCAGACAGTAGCGCTGCTGGAGCACAGCCTGGAGCGCCCGCCGCTGTATGCGCGGGTCAACACCACCAGAACAAGCGCACAGCATTGCATCGAGCTTTTGCAGCAGCAGGGTGTGCAGGTACAGCAGGAGGAAGCACTGACCGACTGCCTGCGTTTAAATGCAACTGCCTCCATCGAGCGGCTGCAGGCGTTTGAACAAGGGCTGTTTTATATACAGGACAAATCCTCCCAGATGTGTGCAGCTTCGCTGGAAGCACAGCCGGGGGAACGCATTTTGGACTGCTGTGCGGCGCCCGGATCGAAGACCTTCACCATTGCACAGCAGATGCAGGGCGAGGGTCAAATCATCAGTTGTGACATCTTTGAAGAGAAGGTAAAAAAGATACAGGCGGGTGCGGCGCGTCTGGGACTTTCCTGTGTCGATGCGCGCTTGCAGGACGCTTCGGTCTACGACCCGCAGCTGGGCGAGTTTGACCGGGTGCTGTGCGATGCGCCCTGCTCGGGCATCGGAATCATCGGGCGCAAGCCGGAAATCAAATATAAAGAGGAAGCTCAGCTGAGCGACCTGCCGCAGCTGCAGCTGAAGATATTGGAAAACGTCTGTCGTTATGTTAAGGTGGGCGGACGGCTGGTCTACTCCACCTGTACACTGCTGCCGAATGAGAACACCAAGGTGGTCGAGCAGTTTTTGCAGCGTCACAGCGAGTTTGAACCGTTGATTCTGCCGCAGCGGGTATTGCAGGCGGCAAACAGCACACCGACCTGGGCGCTGACACTGCTGCCGCAGATGGCGCAGACCGATGGATTTTTTATTGCAGGGATGAAGAGGGTAAGATAAATGAGTTTGGAGCAGAAAAACGACTGGGAACAGAAGATAGACATCAAATCGCTGGAGCTGGAGGAGCTGACCGAACAGCTGGTCCAGATGGGTCTGCCAAAATTTCGCGGCGGGCAGGTCTATTCCTGGCTTCATGAAAAACGGGTGGACAGCTTTGAGCAGATGAGCAATCTGTCAGCGGCACTGCGCCAGCAGCTGGCACAGCGGTACTACATAAATTCGCTGACCATTATCAAAAAGCTGGTGTCCAAAATCGACGGCACCCAAAAGTATCTGCTGCGCCTGGCGGACAACAACTGCGTGGAAGCGGTTTTGATGAAATATAAGTATGGAAATTCGGTCTGCATCTCCACGCAGGTCGGCTGCCGCATGGGATGCAAATTCTGCGCATCCACCTTGGCAGGACTGGTGCGCTCGCTGCGTCCTTCCGAGATGCTCGATGAAATCTACACCCTGACCCGTGACAGCGGACAGCGGGTGAGCAATGTGGTACTGATGGGCATTGGAGAGCCGCTGGATAACTACGACAACGTCATGAAATTTTTAAATATCCTCTCCTCCGAGCAGGGCTACAACCTGAGCCTGCGGCATCTGTCGCTGTCCACCTGCGGACTGGTGGACCGAATTTATGAACTGGCTGCGCACAAAAGCGGATTGACCCTGTCCATCTCGCTGCACGCGCCAAACGATGAGATTCGCAGCCGGACAATGCCAATCAACAACCGCTATCCCATCGACGAGCTGCTCAAAGCCTGCCGCTATTATTTCCAGCAGACCGGCAGAAGGATTTCCTTCGAGTATGCGCTGATCGAAGGGGTCAACGATGAAATCTGCCACGCCAATGAGCTGGCGGACCGTTTAAAGGGAATGGCAGCGCACGTCAACCTCATTCCGGTCAACCCGGTCAAGGAAAGAGGCTTCAAGCGCGGCAGCCGCCACAGTTAAATCCGAACCAGCAGAACCAGAGGATGAAGCAGCCCAGGGCGCCCAAGGTCAGCGAGTGACCCGGAATAGCGTTGACCTGAACCTTCCCGTTCTTCTCCTTGCTGTACTTGCCCAGCCGGGGCCCCAGCATCCAGGCGCCCAGCAGAGCGGACAGGTCCGGGAGGAGGAAGAAAAGTGATCAGATTTATGGGTGCGACCGACACCGGACGGCAGCGGCATCAGAACCAGGATGCCTACATCTGCCGCAGGGTCGGGGAGCAGACAGGATATGCCATCGTCTGTGACGGCATGGGCGGTGAAAAGGCAGGAGAGGTCGCCAGCGCGACAGCCTGCCAGCTGATTGAAAAATTCCTTCATCGGGACATCCGCGAAAGGATGAGCGAGTCGGCAGCCAAGGCGGTCATCTTTTCTGCCATCAGTGCAGCCAATGCCAAGGTCTATTCGATGGCAAAGGAAAACCCCAACTACCACGGAATGGGTACCACACTGGTGCTGGCGGTAGTGCTGGACGAGTGGATGCACATTGTCAACATCGGGGACAGCCGCATTTATATGGTAGAAAAAAAGGCGGTGCAGCAGCTGACCCGCGACCACACCCTGGTGCAGACAATGGTGGACCGCGGAGAAATCAGCAGCGAAGAAGCCCAAAATCATCCGAAAAAGCATTATATCACCCGCGCCATCGGCGTTGGGGATACGCTGGACATCGACTACCAGATGTATCAGCTGAAAAAGGAAAGCCAGGTGCTGCTGTGTACCGATGGGCTTTCCAATTACCTCAGACCGGAAAAGCTGCCGGACCAGCTGAAAAGCTGCATCCGCAAGGAGAGCTTGCAGGAGCTGATCGACTATGCCAACAATCAGGGCGGAGCGGACAATATCACGGCAGTTGTGCTGTATCGTTCCTGATGCCCGCTGTGCAGGAGGCTATTCTGAATGGATAAATACATTGGAAAGAAACTGGATGGACGCTATGAGATACGCGAGCTGATCGGCGTGGGCGGAATGGCAAACGTCTACAAGGCGTATGACGTGGTGGAAGCGCGCACGGTGGCGGTCAAGATCCTGCGGGAAGAATATATGAACAACGACGAATTTATGCGCCGTTTCCGCAACGAGTCCCGCGCCATCTCTTTGCTGGATCACCCGAATATCGTCAAGGTGTATGACGTCATCTTCTCCAACCGCATCCAGTCGATTGTGATGGAATACATCGACGGCATCACCCTGAAGGACTACATCGACCAGGAAAAGGTGCTGCGCTGGAAGGAAGCAGTCCACTTTACCGTGCAGATTCTGCGGGCGCTGCAGCACGCGCACGACAAGGGCATTGTCCACCGCGACATCAAACCGCACAATATCATGCTGCTGTCGGACGGGACCATCAAAATCACTGATTTTGGCATTGCCCGCTTTTCCCGCAGCACCACCAAGACCATCACCGACAAAGCCATCGGCTCGGTGCACTACATCAGTCCCGAGCAAGCCAGCGGCGCCTTCACCGATGCCCGCAGCGACATCTATTCGCTGGGCGTGATGATGTTCGAAATGCTTACCGGCAAGCTGCCGTTTGAGGCAGACACGCTGGTTTCGGTGGCAATCAAGCAGATACAAAGTCAGCCGACCCTGCCGCGCTCAATCAACCCCGACATCCCGGAAGGGCTGGAGGAAATCGTGATGCGTGCCATGCAGAAGGACGCGGACAAGAGATACCAGTCGGCAGCAGAGATGCTGCACGACATCGACGAATTTAAAAGGAACCCCGCGATTGTTTTTTCCTACAAGTACGAGCAGCCGCCGCAGGTACACATCCAAAACGAGCTGCGGCATCAGCGGGCAGAACAACAGACAGGTGGAGAACAACAGCCGATGAAAAAAGAGAAAAAACCTTCCAGACGTCCGTCGCAGCAGAACCAGCAAAGCGATGACAGCTATGAACGCAAACCACTGCCGGTAGTGCCGGTGATGGCGGGCATTGCCTTTGCATTTTTGCTGGCAGCCTGTGCTTTCATCGGGATGCTGTTCATGGTCAACAAGCCTTTTGAGCAGGTGGAGAACGTCAAGGTCCCGGACCTGGTGGGCATGAATTATGAAAGCATCAAGACCAAGTACTCTGGAAAGTTCAAGATAGAGGTGGAGGAAAAAGCACCCAGCAGTCTGTACGACGAGGGAGAAATCTATGAGCAGAACCCGGACCCGGGCAAAACGGTCAAGGAAAACTCCACCATCACCATCAAAATCAGCACAGGCAAACAGGTTATTGTGTTGGAAGATTACACCGGAAAGGATTCCACCGAGGTCTTCCGCGACCTGAACAAGAAGGGCATCAAGTGGACCGAGACAGAAACCTACTCTAATGAGTATCCATCGGGAACGGTGGTCAAGACAGCGCCCAAAGCCGGTGAAGAGGTGGCAGAGGGCGATGAAGTCAGCGTCTATGTCAGCTTAGGCTCGCAGGAGCAGAATCAGACGGTGCCGCTGGTGGTCGGAATGAACTTCCACGAGGCAAAGACCTTGCTTTCCACCAAACGTCTGCGCATCGAGTGCGTGCGGGAGGTGCAGCCGGATACCGATGAGGACGGCAATCCTCTGCCGGGTCAGCAGGCGGCAGGAACCATTTTGGAGCAGAGCCCATCGGAGGATGCGCTGGTACCGGCAGGTACGGTGATCGGCGTTACCGTCATGGGCGGCGACGGTTGGGAGGACCCGAACAAGCCAAGACAGATTGAGATTAAATTCGACCTGCCGCAGGGCGACGATACGGTACACGTCCAGACCTTTGTGGATGGCAAGGAAACCGGCTACGGCGACCCGGACCTCTCCAGACAGTCGACCTGGACCACCAAGCCGAGCGGTAAGGGGGATGCAAAGGTGGAAATTTATATCGACGGTCAGTTGTACAAGAGCTATGATGTCAACTTTGACAACGGCACCAAGGTGGAAACCACCGACCTGCAGGGTCTGGGAGAGTCCCTTTCCAAGGAAGAACACGCCGATGAAGAGCGGGACGACGGATACCAGCAGCCGCAGGAGGACGACGACGAATAACCGATAGAAAAACAGCCCGCGCTGTCCTTTGAGGCGGCAGGGCTGTTTTGTCGTATCAGTGCAAGGGGATTTTGCGGGAAGCTCTCGCATTTTCCCGGGAAATTTGCTATAATGGGAAAAAACGTCAGAATGGAGGAAACACAATATCTTGATACAGCAGAAGATAATGGGCAGGATCGTCAAATCGCTGGGTGGATTTTACTATGTGGCACCGCAGTCCGGCGGTCCGGTCGTCGAATGCAGGGCGAGGGGAGCCTTTCGTCAGCAGAACATCAAGCCCTGTGTGGGCGATTGGGCAACGGTGGAATTGACCGAGCAGGGAACAGGCTATGTCGTACAGCTCGAGCCGCGCAGCAACAGCCTGGTGCGCCCGCCGCTGGCAAATCTGGACCAGCTGGTGCTGGTGGTTTCCATCGCTGACCCGGCTCCGAACGCCTTTGTTCTGGATAAATTGATTGCCATCGCAGAATATCAGAAGATCGAGCCGGTCATCGTCATCACCAAGTGCGACCTTGCCGACCCGAAGGAATTTGCCGATATTTACCGCAAAGCAGGCTTTGCCGTGTATGAAACGCGGACGCTGGAGCATCAGGGTATCCAGGCGGTCATGGAGATGCTCAAGGACAAGACCAGTGCCTTCTGCGGAAACTCCGGTGCAGGTAAGTCCACCCTGCTCAACGCCATTGACCCGAGATTGAGCCTGGATACCGGCGACATCAGCCAAAAGCTGGGCAGAGGCAGACACACCACCCGCCATGTGGAGCTGTTTGAGCTGCCGCAGGGAGGATTTGTAGCGGACACACCCGGATTTTCCGCGGTAGACCTGGAAAAATTCCAGACTATCCTCAAGGATGAGCTGGCGGGTTGCTTCCGGGAGATGCACGACTACGAGGGCAAATGCCGATTCCGCGGCTGTTCCCACACCAAGGAAGCGGGCTGCGCTGTTTTGCAGGCAGTCAAGGATGGGGAAATCTCGCAAAGCCGCCATCAAAGCTACCTCAACCTGTATGAGCAGGCAAAAAATATCAAGGAATGGGAGCTGAACCGCTAAGGTTTGCAGCTTTAGGGAAAGGGACAGACAGATGAAACGATGCGTGATTTTTGGCGGAGGGCAGATCGGTGACCCCGAGCAGATCAAAAATCTGGTGCGGCAGGAGGACTACCTCATCTGTGCGGACAGCGGTTACCGGCATTGTGTGCAGCTGGGATTTTCTCCGCAGCTGGTGCTGGGCGACTTTGATTCCTATGCAGGAGTGGTGCAGTCCGACTGCGAGCTGCTGCGCTACCCCATCGAAAAGGATGACACCGACACCATGCTGGCGGTCAAGCAGGCTTTGCAGCGCGGATACGAGAGGCTGGTGCTGGTCGGGATGCTGGGCGGCAGGCTGGACCACACCCTTGCCAATATCCAGACACTGGTGTACGCGGTGGAGCATGGAGCGGCAGCACAGATTATCGACAGCAGCTGCTGTATCACCGTCATCAAGGGAGGACAGACAGCGCAGATTCCGTATCAGCAGGGATTTCACTTTTCGGTATTCTGCCACAGCGACTGTGCAAGCGGGGTGTGCATCCGCCACGCAAAGTATGAGCTGGAGGATGCACAGATCACCAACGGTTTTCCCATCGGGGTCAGCAATTCCTTTTTGGAGGGACAGCCCGCACAGATTTCGGTCAAGCAGGGAATCCTTGTGATTCTCTCCACCGGCGGCGATTAAAAAAGCTGCCTTTTTCACAAAACAAGCGCACTGTACATAGAATACAGCAAAAGCAAAACGCTTGACTGATGAAAAAGGAGGCAGCACAGATGAAGGTAGTGGTCATCAAAAGCCCAAAATTTCTCTCCGGCATTTTGAGGATGATCTTTAAAATCAATAAGGACGAAGAATAACCGGCAGCGGCGGACAGAACGCCTGTCCGCCGCTCATTGGATAACAGAAAGGACGAAGGATATGAACTGGACACAGGTCAAGATTTATACAACCACCGAGGGAATCGAGCCGTTGACCGGCAGCTTGCTGGATTTGGGAATCGGCGGATTTGTCATCGAGGACGCACAGGACTTTGATGAATTTCTGCACGATACCACCCCGCACTGGGATTACATCGACCAGGATGTTATGAAGAAGATGAAAAACTGCGAGACCAGCGTGACCCTCTATGTGGCGGACAACCCACAGGGAATGGAGGAGCTGGCAGGAGCAAGAGAGATCGTTGCCCGTCTGAAGGCACAGGACAGCGAAGGACGCTACGGTCGTCTGGAGCTGGAACTGGACAATGTCAATGAAGAAGACTGGTCCAACGCATGGAAGAAGTATTACCATCCGGTGCGGGTGGGCGAGCATCTGGTGGTCTGCCCTTCCTGGGAGGAGTATCAGCCGCAGGAGGGCGACGTCATGCTGACCCTCAATCCGGGTATGGCGTTTGGTACCGGAACCCACGATACCACCAGACTGTGCATGGAGCTGCTGGAAAAGTACATCACACCGGAAGACTCGGTGCTGGACGTCGGCTGCGGAAGCGGTATCCTTGCCATCACAGCGGCACTGCTGGGTGCAAAGGAGATCAAAGGCTGTGACATCGACGAGGTTGCAGTCAAGGTAGCGGGTGAAAATGCCGCGCTCAACAAGGTTGCCGACCGCATCGCCTTCCACAAGGGCGATTTGACCAGCCAGGTGGAGGGCAGCTTCCAGCTGATCTGCGCCAACATCGTGGCGGATGTCATCATCCGTTTGAGCCGGGATGTCGGCAAATATCTTGCACAGGACGGCATCTTTATCACCTCCGGCATCATCGATACCAGAGAGCAGGATGTGCAGGATGCTCTTGCCGCCAACGGCTTTACCGTCATCGAACGCCGCACCTCCGGCGGCTGGGTCGCTTTGGCTTGCAAGGCAAAGTAACAGGAGAAGGATATGCCCAGATTTTTTACCGAAAATATTGACCAGAACAGCGGCAGCATCACGGGAGAGGACGCCAAACACATCGCCCGCGTGCTTCGGATGAAAAACGGTCAGCCGCTGACCGTTTGCGACACAAAGGGATATGACTATGCGTGTATAATAGAAGGGATCACCGAGGAGCAGATTGACCTGAAGGTGCTGTCCCGTTCGCCCAGCGTCACCGAGCCGAATGTCTCGGTCCATCTGTATCAGGCGATGCCCAAAGCGGACAAGCTGGAGCTGATTATCCAGAAGGCGGTGGAGCTGGGTGTGAACAGCATCACACCGGTGATGACCCGTCGCTGTGTTTCCCGACCGGATGCCAAATCCATGAAGAAGAAGCTTGAGCGATACAACCGCATCGCGTTGGAGGCAGCAAAGCAGAGCGGCAGAGGGATTATCCCGCAGGTAAACCCGCTGCTTGAGCTGGACCAGGCGCTCAGACAGATGCAGCAGAGCGGATGTCCCATCCTTTTTTATGAAAACGCCACCGCTCCGGCAAGACAGCTGCTGCAATCGGCAACAGGGAAAATTGCCATCCTCATCGGAGCGGAGGGAGGCTTTGATGAGGACGAGGTCGAGCGGGCAAAGGTTGCCGGATGCAGCATCCTCTCGCTGGGAAAACGCATCCTGCGCTGTGAAACGGCGCCGCTGGCAGCTTTGTCCATCATCATGTATGAAACAGGAAATATGGAATAGTACCCGAAATGGGAGGGACCATAGATGAATGTGAAAACGATTGTGACCATTGCCTTGATTGGGCTGCTGGGAGTTGGAACCGCCGCGGGGATTTTCCTCTCCGACCGCAGCCAACAGCAGGAGCCGCCATCAGCCGACATACAGCAGGAAGAAAAAGAGGAAGCGCCTGTGGAAAGCTCTTCTCAAAAGGAAGAAGAGCAGGAGCAGTCCTCACAGGAAACAAAACAGCAGCAGCTGGCGGAGGAATTTGCCAAGGAGAAGGAAGAATACTACCTGCTGCTTGCCAATGCCGAAAACCCGCTGCCGCAGGACTGGAGCATCCAGACTGAAGAGGTCCAGAACGGCTATGAGATGGACAAGCGGGCAGCGCCTGCCATGCGGGAGATGATACAGGCAGCCAAAGAGGACGGAGTGGAGCTGATGCTCTGCTCGGCGTACCGCTCGGTTGAAAAACAGCAGCAGCTGTTCGACCGCTACATGGTCTCGCCATACGTGCGCACCCGCGAAACCGCAGCCACCATGGCCCTGCCCAAGGCCAAATGGGAGGAGAACCGTGTGCTGCGTGAACGTTCTTGGGGTGAGATCAACACCATCACGAAGGACGATTTCAAAACCAACTACGCGCGCAACTGGATGTTCAAGAACACCGATCCGCTGTACTGGCGTCCGCCGGCAGGCGAGTCGATTGCCGATGTGGCCGAGGACCGTGTGCACAACATCCTGACCTCGCTGAGCCGCAAATCCGATTCGGAATCCGTGGTCATGGTCACCCACGGCGACTTCATGCTCGCCCTGATGCTCACCATCGAGGATCTGGCCGACGAGGAATTCCTGCATCGCGCCGACTCGGACGACTGGAAGATCACCAACTGCACCTGCCTGCACTATACACGCCGCGACCCGGAAACCGGCCGCACCTCCAAGCGTGTGCGCTGGGAGCAGACCGCCCGGCCCGTGCTCGACGAGACGACCGGCCGCTGGGAGGTCAAGGTGGAGCCGTGGCGCGAATTCAAGCGCCCGTATCTCTCCAATGGCGATTTGGTGGATGTGGTGCAGGCCGTCGATCCACACCTGCTGGAGTATTACGGCAAATAGCCTTTCCCGGAAGAGAGACTTCACAAAATCTTCGTGAGCTAGAATGGTGCGTGGTGCGGCTGGTTGTGAATGCCGTGCCCCAAGCGAGAGCGAGGAGAGTAGTAATGTCCAATATCTTCCAATGGCAATTGCATGGCGACGGCAAGACGCTGGCGCCCGGCGAGGTAGTCGAGCCCGATGAACGTCTGACTTGGGTGCGCACC
>ENA-ORNG01002391-ORNG01002391.1-human-gut-metagenome-genome-assembly--contig:-NODE-2391-length-11492-cov-2.677538_pt1 | contig 11492 bp, 12 predicted proteins | sample MGYA00242113_ERZ509018 | MGnify/ENA primary metagenome ERZ509018 (study PRJEB26280, sample SAMEA2338711) | human gut metagenome | biome: human gut; feature: human-associated habitat; material: faeces... | reverse complement strand
GTGCTCCCCCTATCCCTGCGATCACCGCACCGCGCAGGAGGCCATGCAGCGCACCCATCGCTGGGCGCAGCGCTGCAAAGATCACCATACCCGGGAAGATCAGGCGGTCTTTGGCATCGTGCAGGGTGCGTTTTATGAGGATCTGCGCATAGAGAGCGCCAAAACGCTGGCCGATATGGATTTTCCGGGGTATGGAATCGGCGGCCTGTCCGTGGGCGAGCCCAAACCGCTGATGTATGACATGCTCGACGCGCTGATGCCTTTCATGCCTCAAAACAAGCCCCGTTACCTGATGGGCGTGGGCAGCCCGGATTGCCTGGTTGAAGGCGTGTATCGCGGGGTGGACATGTTTGATTGTGTGCTGGCCACGCGTGTGGCGCGCAACGGCACATGTTTTACAGACAGCGGCCGGCTGGTCATCCGCAACGCGCAGTACGCTCACGATTTCGGCCCTCTTGAGGAAGGCTGCGACTGCTATGCCTGCCGCAACTTCTCCCGCGCATACATCCGCCATCTCATCAAGGCGGGTGAAATCACCGGCGGCCGCCTGGCCACCATCCACAATCTGCGCTATCTGCTGCGCCTGATGGAGCGTATCCGCGCCGCGATTGAAGAGGACCGGTTTGAACAGTTCCGTCGGGATTTCTTCAGCCGCTATGACATGAGCCGCAATTTCTGAGCCATGTTCCCGTTTTCCCCCGGTCAGCGCAGGAATTTGGCCGCAGCTGTTGCAGTTTTCGTCTAAATCCTGTATAATAACGAAGTTACTTTCAGCAGAACGTGGAAAGGATGTGTCTGTCCCATGAATTTCTCCCTGATGAACCTGCTGGCGGATGCCACGGCAACTGCCGGCACAGAGGCGGGCGCCGTTGCGGCAGAAGAAATGTCCGCCAGTGCGACATTGATTTACTATGCCGTGCAGTTTGTGCCGCTGATCCTGATCTTTGTCGTCTTCTGGTTTGTGCTGATCCGCCCGCAGCGCAAGAAAGACAAGGAAGCCAAGGAAATGCTTAAAAACCTGAAAGTCGGCGACCGCATCTGCACCATTGGCGGCATCTATGGCACCATTATCAAAATCAAGGATGAGGTGCTGACCGTGGAGGTCGGCGAGGCGAAGACGCAGCTCATGTTTGCCCGCTGGGCCATCCGCAATGTTGAGCAGCTGTCCGTGACCAACGATTCCGAGCAGCTCATCTGATCTCACAGCAAAGTGCATATCCATCTCCGCTCTGTCATAGGGTTGACCATGGCAGGCGGTTTTTTTATGCATCAAGCGCGCTTTGGAAGGGATGGATGATATGGATAAGCAGGCAACAGGTCAGCCGGTATTCACGCCGCGCAGAGAGCGGGGAATCGACTCATTCCGGCGTTCCATGCGCCGCGGAGGGCGGAAAAGGGGCAAAAGCCCGCTCGGCGCCGTGCTCAAGGGCGTGCTCATCTCCGCAAGCATCACGGTGATCGGCGTGGCCCTCTTTGCCCTGATCCTCAACTGGTGGAACGCGAGCGACCGTGCCATCACGGCCATCAATCAGGTGGTGAAATTCGTTTCGATTCTGGCGGGCGTCACATCGGCCATGGGCGCGGCGGACAGCGGCAGCGCCCTGCGCGGCGCCTGTGTCGGCGTGCTCTATATGGCGCTGGGCATCCTCTGCTACAGCCTGCTGATGGGCCAGAGCCCTCAGCTGACCGCCTATCTGGCCGATCTGGGCATGGGGCTGGCCGCAGGCGGGCTGTTCGGCATGATCCTGTGTTCACGCAAAGGCGGATGAATCCGCCCGCCCATGCCCGTTTCTTTCGGTTTCCATGCGTTCGGTCCGTATCCGGCGCAGTCAGGCCTCCGGCCGGCGTTCCCGCATGCAAAGAGGGCTGCCTTTCCTCAAAAAGGGGGCAGCCCTCCTCTGTTTTGAATCGCTTTATACGCCAAAGACCAGCCAGATAAAGATATAAGCGGGAATGACCGCCGAAAGGGTGAAGGGAATGCCGATGCGGAAAAAGTCACTGTTTTTCACGGTATAGCCCGCCTTGCGCAGGATGCCGATGCCGGTGATGTTGGCCGATGCGCCGATCGGCGTGCAGTTGCCGCCAAGCGTCGCGCCGGAAAGCAGGCCGAAGAAGAACGGGGTGGGATCGACATTCAGCGCGGCGGCCAGACCGGAAATCACAGGAATCATCGTGGCGACATAGGGGATGTTATCCACAAACGCCGAGATCAGCACCGAGGCCCACACGATCACCGTATAGAGCACAAACAGATTGCCGCCCCCCGCGCGCGCCAGCAGGCCCGCCGCCGCATCGATGACACCCTGCGCAGAGATGCCGCCAATCATCAAGAACAGCCCCAGCAGCAGGCCAATGGTTTCAAAGTCGATGGCCTTGAGCGGCTCGATCACCGAGGCCGCAGTCCTGTTCAGAAGGAAGTTATGCACCAGGCCAACTGCGAGCAGCACACAGCAGATCACGCCGTTGGTGATGCTCGGCTTGTTGGGGATAAAGGAAGCGCAGATCAGCAGGGCGATCATGCCCACCAGCAAGATGCTCGGCACGTAGTTGGTGACCTGCGTGCGCTGAGCGGAACGGACGATGCGGCCCTTCTCCTTTCTGAAAAGAAACGCCAGGATGATCGCAGAAATGACCGCTCCCAGCTCGACGGCAAAGAACATGCCCGGCCGGCCCTTGTAGACAAAGAAGTCAAGGAAGCTCATATCCAACGCGGACCCCAGCATGATGGCGGTCGTATCCCCCACCAGCGTTGCCGCCCCCTGCAGATTGGAGGACACGGCAATGGCGATGATGATCGGCACCGGGTTGGTGTCAAGCTTGCGGCAGATCTCCAGCGCAACGGGCGCCACCATCAGCACGGTAGCCACGTTATCCACAAAGGCCGAAATGATCCCCGCAAACAGCGCCAGGGCCACAGCCGCCGCCTGCACGTTGGGCACATGCTCCATGACCAGATCAGCCAGCAGAGCGGGCATCTTGCTGTCAATAAACAGGGCTACAAGGCCCATGGTCCCGGCGATCATCAGCAGGACGTTCAGGTCGATCGCTCCGGCAATCTGGTCAAGCGGCAGCATCCCGGTGGCTATGAAGACCAGCGCGGAGACAAGCGCGATGTACGGCCGGTATTTACTGAATACCAGCAGGAGAACATACGTGATTGCAAACACCACAATCGCAGGCAGCATGAGTTTTCCTCCGTTTCCTTCTGTGTGGGAATCGCAGCAGACGTGCCGCCCCTCCTGGAGACGGAACAGGCGCCGCCGTTCCCCGTTTCTAGGCGCATGGCCCAAAGCATCTGTATATGATTATAAAGGACGTCCCTGCATCCATCAAGAAGTGTTTAATTATCTTAACGTATTATTCACAGGAAGGTTTTCCCGCATGCTGGGAAAACCGCAGGCCATTCGGGCATAAAAAAACGACCGCCAACGGCGCTAAGCACGTCAACAGTCAATGGTGCACCCAACAGGATTCGAACCTGTGGCCTTTTGATTCGTAGTCAAACGCTCTATCCAGCTGAGCTATGGGTGCTTTCGTTTGGAACGTAAGATAGTATAGCGCAGAGGAAGAAATTTGTCAACCTGTTTTTTCAAATTTTTTTCATTCCAGCCCTTTTTCGTGCTGATTTTGAGGACACTAGAGTTCCACCGTCACAAACGTCACCCTCAAAGCCGGAAGAATTTTTCCGGTCAGCTCCTCCGTTGCAAAGCGCAGGCTGCTTGTGTTGATGCATGGGTGGCAGGCAAACCACCTCTCCCACAGCACATCCCGGTCAATCAGCAGCTGCACGTGATGGCCGACGTCGTTCATCATCCCCAGCACGCTGACGCTTCCGGGCGTGAGATCCAGAAATTCAAGCATGTGCGCCTCGTCGGCAAACGAAAGCCTTGCCGACCCGATCTGCCTGCTCAGCACGGCGGTGCGGAATTTTTTATCGCCAGGCATCAGCAGCAGATAAAACCGGGTGTGCTGTGCGTTGCACAAAAACAGGTTTTTGCAGATATGGGTGCCCAGCAGGGCGTCCACCTGCGTGCAGGCCTCGATGGTTGCCAGCGGCTCGTGGTCCACGCGCTCATACGCGATGCCCAGCCTGTCCAGCAGATCATAGGCGCGCACTTCTTTGGCAAGCCGCCCCGAACAGTCCCGCGGGCGGCCCTTTTCAAGCTTCATGGTTTCGGGCATGGTCTTCTCCTTTGCCGGGATGCGCTTTTCTCCCCTCTCGCCGGTTCCCCCGGCAGGGCGCAGAACAGCAGCCGGATGGGAAAGCGGCAGGGCGGGTTCTGCCTTCCGCCCTGCCGCAGCGTATCAGAATTCGGAGATGACCTCCGTCCACACCTGATCATAAAGCCGCGTATCTTCCCCCAGATATTGGAACACCTGACACTTGTCAAGCACTTCCTGCGGCGGGTTGTTGACCGGCGAAGCGTTGTATTCCTCTTCTCCCAGCAGCTCGATGGCCGCCGTGTTGGGGATCGCGTATCCGACATATTCGTAATTCATCGCGGCAATATCCGCGCGGCAGAGGAAGTCGATGAACTTCTCCGCGCCCGACACGTTGCGCGCATTGGCCGGGATGCAGATCGAATCGTAGAAGATGTTGCTGCCTTCCTGCGGCACCACATAGTCAAGCTCGTCGCTTTCACTCATGCAGAAGGTCGCGTCGCCGCTCCACACAAGCGCGACGGAGGCCTCCCCGGCGATCATCTTATCCTTGACCTCGTCCACAACATAGGCCAGCACCATGGGCTTCTGCTCGATGAGCAGATTTTTGGCATCCTCCAAGTCCGCGGGATCGGTGGAGTTGATGTCATGTCCGCACATGATCAGCGCGATGCCCAGCGTATCACGCGGGGAGTTGAGCATCAGCATATCCATGGTATAGGTCTCATCCATGAGCGTCTGCCAGCTGGTCGGCGCCTCGTCCACCATCTGCGTGTTGTAAAGGATGCCCATGGTACCCCATGTATAGGGCACGGAATAGGCGGCATCCGGATCATAGCTTTCATGGAGGAAGCGCGGATCAATATTGGCGATGTTGGGGATGTTGTCCCAGTTGATCTTCTGGAGGAGCCCCTCCTGAATCATGCGCTCGACCATGTAGTCGCTGGGGATGATGACATCGTAGCTGGAGCCGCCCATGGCGATCTTCGCGTACATATCCTCGTTGGTTTCAAATGTCTCGTAAATGACTTCGATGCCCGTCTCCTGCTCAAAAATCTCCAGGACCTGGGGCTCGATGTAATCTCCCCAGTTGTAGACGGAGATGCTCTCCGCCAGGCCCGCCAGGGGAAGGCTCAAAAGCGCAAGGGTCAGGGCCAGCCAGATGGTTTTTTTCATGTCACGTTCTCCTTTTCTTTATGATTTTACAAAGGGAATCTCCGGCCGTCAATACGGGATCTTCACCTTTTCAATCTTCCCGCTGCCGCGTCCATCCTTTTTGAAATCCCGGAGGTTGATGCCGATGAGCAGGATAAACACGCAGGCAAAAATGAGGGTGGAAAGCGCGTTGATTTTGGGCGATATGCCGCGCTTGGCCATGGTGTAGATGGTGATGGACAGGTTGCTCACGCCGGAACCTGTGGTAAAGAAACTGACCACAAAATCATCGATGGACATGGTCAGCGCCATCACAAAGCCCGAAAACACGCCGGGCAGAATATCCGGCAGAATGACCTTGAAAAACCCCTGGGCCGGCGTGGCGCCCAGATCCTGCGCGGCCTCGGCCATGTGCGGATCAATCTGGCGCAGCCTGGGCAGCACGCTGAGCACCACATAGGGCACGCAGAATGCAACGTGCGCCAGCAGCAGCGTCACATAGCCAAGCTGCACATTGGCCATCGCAAAGAGCAGCATCAGCGATACGCCCGTGACCACCTCTGAGTTGAGCATCGGCAGATTGACGGCGCTCAGGAGCAGCTGGCGCGGCCTGCGCTTCATCTGAAACAGCGCAATTGCTCCCACCGTGCCCAGCACCGTGGAAAGCGCTGCCGCCAGCAGCCCAATGGAAAGCGTCGTCCCCAGGGCGGAAAGAATCGCCGAATCGGAAAACAGCTCGCGATACCAGCGCAGCGTGAAGCCGCCCCAATTGGCGCGGGATTTGCTGTCGTTGAACGAGTAGAGGATCAGCAGCACGATCGGCGCATAGAGAAACGCCATGATGAGGCCGACATAGAGTTTGCGCAGCTTTTTCATCAGAGGATCCGCACCTCCTTGCGCGCTTCGTCTTCCCTGTCCATATGCCGCAGCGCGCCCATAAACGCCAGGACGACCACCATCACAAGCAGCGAGAGCGTGGCGCCAAAGTGCCAGTCGCTCGACTTGCCAAACTGATTCTGGATGATGTCGCCGATCAGCGGAACCTTGCCGCCGCCCATCAGCTGGCTGATGACAAACGTCGTCACCGCGGGCACAAACACCATTGTCACGCCTTCCAGCACGCCGGGCAGGGAATACGGCAGCGTCACGCGCAGAAAGCTCTTCACCGGGCTGGCCCCCAGGTCGGCGGCCGCCTCCAGCAGGCTGCGGTCGGTCTTTTCAATCACCGTGTAGATTGGCATGATCATAAAGGACAGATAGTTGTATACCATGCCGAGAATAACCGCGTTTTCATTGTAAAGGAAGATGATCCGCTTGCCCACGCCCCTGTCGGTCAGCCATGTGTCAATCGCGGGCACGGCCTCGCGCAGCGCGGAAATCCAGCTGTTGAGGATGCCCGAGTTTTCAAGGATGGACATCCACGAATACGTGCGCAGCAGGAAATTCATCCACATCGGCAGAATGATGAGCATCAGCCAGAGCGCGGGATGCTTAAAATCCCTTCCGCTCAGAATCAGCGCGACGGGATAGCCCAGCAGCAGGCAGATGAGCGTGGTGATGAGCGCAATCCGAAGCGAGCGCACCAGCAGCTTTAAATAGGTGGGCTCCAGCATGCGCCTGAAGTTGTCAAAGGAAACAACCGCCTTTTTCTGCCAGGGCCGCTCCGCCGTCACCGTGCCATCCTCCAGCTGATAGGCGGGCGTCCCATCTTCCAGCGTGATCTCCGTGTAGGCCACGGGAACTTCCACCGTCACGCCATACCACACGATCAGGCAAAGCGGCACGACGATAAAGATCACCGCCCAAAGCGCGAACGGCACGACGAGCGCCTTGTTTTTTCCCATGGATCCCCCTCCCTTTTTTGCGATATTTGTGATTTGCGCGGCTTCAGCCCCGGGCATACCGGCTTCCGTTTGTTGGCATACGCATCGCTTCCATTCAGGGCAGGCGTTGCTTTCCCCCGGATTGCAGGAATCTTTTCTCCCCCTTCGGGGGAAAAAGCGTTTTGTCAACGGTCTGCAGCCGGCATCCTGCCGGTTTCTGCCCGGTTGGCTTTATCCCCGGGGCTAAACCGCGCGCTGCGCATGTTTTTTGAGCACATCCGGTGAGCAGTCGCTCTTGTGCATGACCTGGATATCCTCCGGGGCAACGTTCAGGCGCACGCGCGTGCCAACGGGCCTTGCATGTGTGGAATGCACCAGCAGCACGCTGTCCCCCACGCGCACTTTCATCTCATAGTGAACGCCCTTAAACAGCAGGGACTCCACCTCGCCGCAGGGCATCTGCGCGGCCGCGGCCTCCCCCTCCGGCCGCAGCTTGACATCCTCCGGCCTGAGCACAATGTCCACATCCGCCTCGTTTCCAAACCCCGCGTCCACACAGGGAAAGGTGCAGCCCAGGAACCTCACCAGCCCGTCGTGCACCATGGTGCCGGCCAAAATGTTGCTGTCCCCGATGAAGTCCGCCACAAACGCGGACTGAGGCTCGTTGTAAATATCCTCCGGCGTGCCCAGCTGCAGAATTTTCCCGGCACGCATCACGGCCACGCGGTCGCTCATGGTGAGCGCCTCCTCCTGATCATGCGTGACAAAGATGAACGTGATGCCGCTCTCCCGCTGGATGCGCTTGAGTTCCAGCTGCATCTCCCGGCGCAGCTTGAGGTCCAGCGCGCCCAGCGGTTCATCCAGCAAAAGCACGTCCGGCCTGTTGATCAGCGCGCGTGCAATGGCCACCCGCTGCTGCTGGCCTCCGGAGAGGCTGGAAATCCGGCGTTTTTCAAAGCCCGCCAAACCGACAAGCGCCAGCATCCGCGCCACTTCATCCGCCGTCTTTTTTTTATCCTCCCTGCGCAGATCCGGGCCGAAGGACACATTCTGCGCCACATTCAGGTGCGGAAAGAGCGCATAGCGCTGAAACACCGTGTTGATGTTGCGCTTATACGGAGGCAGCGGGATGATGTTTTCCCCTTTATAGAGGATCTCCCCACCTGTCGGCCGCTCAAAGCCTCCGATGCATCGCAGCAGGGTCGTTTTTCCGCAGCCGGATGGGCCCAGCAGCGTCACAAACTCGTTTTGACCGATGTCGATGCTCACACCGCCCAGCGCGGTAAAGCCGTCCTCAAAGACGACACGCAGATCCCGGATCGAAAGAATCGTGTTGTTTGGCATGGTATCCTCCTTTCCGCGCGCGGGCAGCGGCGGAAATTTCTCAGAAATTAGGCGGCGTGCAGACCCAGATCACCGTGGCTGGGGTCTTCCCCGTGTTTTCCAAATAGTGCCGCGTCGTCGGCTTATAGGAGAAGCTGTCCCCCTTGCGCACGCGGTAGGCCTTCTCTCCCAGCATCAGCGTCACCGCGCCGGAAAGCACATGGCCGAATTCCTCGCCCATGTGCGGCAGATCCGGCTCCGTCTGCGCGCCCGGGCTGATCGTCACCAGGATGGGCTCAATATCCTTCTTCTGCGCATTGGGAATCAGCCAGTGGATCGTCACGCCGCCCTCGGTTTCCTTGATAAAGACATCCTCCTTGCGGCAGACAGGGTTATCCCCCTGTTCATCGGAGAAGAATTCATGAAACGAGGATCCCAGCGCCGTCAGGATATCCTCCAGCGTGGAGAGGGAGGGCGATGTCTGATTGCTTTCCAATTGCGAGATAAACCCCTTGGAAAGCTCGCAGCGGTCGGCCAGCTCCTTCTGCGTCAGGTTATTTCGCTGGCGGAGGTTTCGCAGCTTTTCACCGATATTCACCCGGCGGTCACACTCCTCTCCCCTTGGGCGTCGGTTTTGCATTACAAAACTTTCAGATTATCACAGCGAATCCGATTAAACCACATTTTCCTCCCCTTGTCAAGAGTAAAATGCAAAAAAACAGGCCGGTTTTCAAATCGGCCTGTTTTTCATCCCATTTCCCAAAAAGGAGGAATGATTTTTCAATGTATTGCGCACTTTTCATGGACTTTACATTCATGACTTACAATTTATATTTGCTAAACTCTTTCCTTTTTCACGCACGCATTCTTCGAAATCTGTTTATTTAAAATAAACAATCAAGTCAGAATAGGCATATCTTTTACGCTTCATCCTCTTCATAAACCAGCAGATCCCCCGGCTGGCACGCAAGCGCTTTGCATATGGCGTTGAGCGTCTCCAGGCGCACGGCGCGCGCACGTCCGTTTTTGAGAATGGACAAGTTCGCCATGGTAATGCCCACGCGCTGGGAAAGCTCGGTTAGGCTCATCTTTCTGCGCGCGAGCATCACATCCAGATCCACACGAATCATCAAAACCCTCCCTCATATGGTCAGGTCGCTGTCCATCTGAAGCGCATGCGCGCGGCGCACGAGCAGGCACAGCGCGTGCGCCAGCAGCGCAACAAACCCGAACAGGAACGCGATCACAGCGATATAGATCGTCGGAAGGACCGTCTCGCCGATAAGCAGCCGCAGCGGCGGCAGCGCAAGAGCCAGGACAGCCGCGCACACGGCAAAGCAGCGGGCAATCCGCCGCATAGCCTGCTCATTGTTTTCCGTAAAGGCCGTCTCTCTCTTCAACCTCCCGCACATCCCAAAAAATGCCGTCAACGCCCCATAGCACATCACGCTGACCGTGAAGAGGACGGCAAAACCTATCCCACAGGCCATCAGCATGCGGACGGCATGATCCTCCAGGGCGATGGAGAGCCACGTCAGGCCAATCCATCCCAGCAGCAGCGCAAACAGCGTGCCCAGCACGCCGGCTATGAGGGTCGCCGCCTGCAACGCGGTGAACACCGCATCCGCTCCGCAGCGGCTCGTGGCGTTTCTTACCCCGGCATTTCCTCTTTCCTTCACGGGAATCACCTCCTGCCAGTATCTTACCACGCATTGCATCGTATGTCAATCATTTATTATCGAAATTCAATATAAATAAATCGAAATTCATTATTTTCAGGAATTCCTGCTTCCACACCCTGTGGGGCAGAACATCCGGATCTTTGGGAGAAAATGCTTCGGCATCTATTGACACCATGTCAGAACCATGCTAGAATAGCAATGCTGACACAGCGTCAGAACGGGAAGCCGGTTCAGGGCCGCAGGCCGCCCGCAAACGCGCAAAACCCGTCCGGCGCGACAGGTAAAGGAGGATTGGACATGGCAGCGAACGTTTATTTCACCCGGGAGATCACACCGGAAGCGGTTGTGAAGCTGTATCACGCTTTGGGCATCGAGCTGCCCGGCAAAGTGGCCGTGAAGGTGCACTCCGGCGAAAAGGGCAATCAGAACTTCCTCCGTCCCGAATTCTGGAAGCCCATGGTCGAAGAGGTACAGGGCACGATTGTGGAATGCAACACCGCCTACGGCGACGCGGCCGGCGGCGTGCGGGACCACACGGAGTCCCACCGGAAGCTTTTGGAGGAGCACGGCTGGACCCAATACTTCGATGTGGACCTGATGGACGCCGAGGGCCCCGACGTGGTCTGGCCCATCCCCCATGGCAAAATCCTCAAGGAAAACCATGTGGGGAAGAACATCGTCCAGTATGATTCCATGCTGGTGCTTGCCCACTTTAAGGGCCATCCCGCCGGCGGCTACGGCGGCGCTCTGAAACAGCTGGCCATCGGCTGCGCATCCCGCGCGGGGAAGGCGCTGATTCACTCGGCCGGCAAAACCGACGACCGCTTTAAGACATGGGAGCTGCATGCCGACAGCGAAGCATTCCCCGAAGCCATGGCGGATGCCGCTTCCAGCGTGATGGAACACTTCCGAGGAAAGATCGCTTTTATCAATGTGATGAAGAATCTTTCTGTGGACTGTGATTGCTGCGTTGTGGCTGAAGACCCCTGCATGAAGGATATCGGCATCCTCTCTTCGCTGGATCCGGTCGCCATCGATCAGGCCTGCATCGACCTGGTGCTCCGCTCCGACGATCCCGGCAAAGAGCATTTCATGGAGAGGGTGAACAGCCGTAACGGCATCCATACCATCGAGGCCGCCGCCGCGCTGGGCTATGGTTCCCGTCAATATCAGCTGGTCGAGCTGTAAAACAGGTGAAGGAGTGCATAGATATGCGCAAAAAAGCTTTGATCGCTTATTTTTCCGCCAGCGGCGTAACCGCCCGTGCGGCCAGAGAGATGGCCACTGCCACCGGCGCAGATCTGTATGAGATCCGCCCGCAGCAGCCTTACACCCACGCCGACCTGGA
>ENA-ORNG01002390-ORNG01002390.1-human-gut-metagenome-genome-assembly--contig:-NODE-2390-length-11493-cov-4.277146_pt1 | contig 11493 bp, 9 predicted proteins | sample MGYA00242113_ERZ509018 | MGnify/ENA primary metagenome ERZ509018 (study PRJEB26280, sample SAMEA2338711) | human gut metagenome | biome: human gut; feature: human-associated habitat; material: faeces... | reverse complement strand
AGAAAACTACAAAGACTACTGTTAAAAAGCTTAAGGCAAAGAAAAAGTATTATGTTCGTATGCGTACATATAAAATAGTGAACGGTAAAAAGGTTTATTCTTCTTGGTCAAAGATTAAGACTGTAAAAACCAAATAATATTGAAAAAAGGCTTGATTTTTCAAGCCTTTTTTGTTATAATACTTCAGCATTCGTAGAAATACAAGCGAATACGCACACACACGGGTTAAGCCTTAGGTGATTTTAATGGGCTTTTGCCATACTCGGTGTGGAGGAATTAACCTTAAAGGAGGAAATAATAATGGCAAATGTAGTTTCAATGAAACAGCTTTTAGAAGCAGGTGTTCACTTTGGACACCAAACAAGAAGATGGAACCCTAAAATGGCTGAATACATCTTCACAGAGCGTAACGGTATTTACATCATCGACCTTCAGAAAACAGTTAAGAAGCTTGATGAAGCATATATGTTCGTTCGTGATCTTGCAGCAGACGGCGGTTCAATCATTTTCGTAGGTACAAAGAAGCAGGCACAGGATTCAGTTAAGGAAGAAGCAGAGCGTTGCGCAATGCCATATGTTAACGCAAGATGGCTTGGCGGTATGCTTACAAACTTCAAAACTATCCGTGGCAGAGTTGCTCGTCTTGCACAGCTTAAGGCTATGAGAGAAGACGGAACATTTGACCTTCTTCCAAAGAAAGAAGTAGTTGGCCTTGAACTCGAAATTGAAAAGCTTGAAAAGTACCTTGGCGGTATCACAGAAATGAAGAAGATTCCTAATGCAATGTTCATCGTTGACCCACGCAAAGAAAGAATCGCTGTATCAGAAGCAATTAAGCTTGGTCTTCCAATCGTAGCTATTGTTGATACAAACTGTGATCCTGATGAAATTGACTATGTTATCCCTGGTAACGATGACGCTATCCGTGCAGTAAAGCTTATTGCCGGCGCTATTGCTAATGCTGTTATCGAAGGCAGAGACGGTAATGACACAGCAGCAGAAGAAAATGCTAAAGAAGCAAGTGAAGAGGCTGCTGAATAATTTAATATAATTATAACTATTTTATAGGAGGATAATATAATGGCATTTACAGCTCAAGATGTTAAGGCTCTTCGTGAGAAGACCGGCGTTGGTATGATGGAATGTAAGAAGGCTCTTGTTGAAGCTGACGGCGATATGGATAAGGCAGTTGACTTTCTTCGTGAAAGAGGACTTGCTGCTGCACAAAAGAAAGCAACAAGAATTGCTGCTGAAGGTGTAGTTCTTCCATATTATGATGCACAGGCTAAAAAGGGTGTTGTAGTAGAAGTTAACTCTGAAACTGACTTCGTTGCTAAAAACGAGAAATTTATGAACTTCGTAGAAGGTGTTGCAAAGACTATCCTTGCAACAAATCCTGCTGATGTTGAAGCTCTTAAGGAAGAAAAGTTTGACGGTACAGACAGAACTGTTACCGAAACTCTTAATGACCTTGTTCTTTCAATCGGTGAAAATATGAAAGTTCGTCGTTTTGAAAGAATGGACGGTGTTGTTTCAACATATATTCACGGCGGCGGATCAGTAGGCGTTATGGTTGGCTTTGATGTTGCTGACGAATCAAAGGCATCTGCTCCTGAATTTGACGCTATGGGTAAGAATGTTGCTATGCAAATCGCAGCTATGAGCCCTGCATATCTTGATGAAGCTTCAGTTCCTGCTGAAGTTGTTGAACACGAAAAATCAATCCTTGCAGCTCAGATGAAGGAAGATCCTAAAATGGCTTCTAAGCCTGAAGCAGTTCTTGCTAAAATTGCTGCCGGTAAGATGGGCAAGTATTATAAAGAAAACTGCCTTGTTGACCAGGAATTCGTAAGAAGCGATTTATTCCAAGGTTCAGTTAAGGGATATGTTGATTCAGTTGCCAAGGAACTCGGCACTGAAATCAAGCTTAACGGTTTCATCAGAATGATGAAGGGCGACGGTCTCGAAAAGAGAGAAGAAAACTTCGCAGAAGAAATCGCAAAGCAAATCAACGGTTAATTAAACATTTAAGAGCATCTCGAAAGAGATGCTCTTTTTTTCTTGCTTATTTTATTATAATATGATAAATTGTAAATATAAGTTTTTGGCTTGGTGGGGATAATATGAACTTGAAAGATAAGACTTGCTGTTTCAGCGGGCATAGAAATTTAGGTAAATATGATTACAATTATGTTTACCAACGAACTAAAGATATAATTACTTTGCTGGCTGAAAACGGTATTGTCTATTTTGGTACGGGCGGTGCAATTGGATTTGATACCATTGCCGCAAAAGCGGTGCTTGCTGTTCGCGAGATATATCCGCAAATAAAACTTATACTCGTGCTGCCCTGCGAAGACCAGGCAAGGTATTGGAAAGCAGAAAATGTTGAGGAATATAACAAAATAAAGGAGCAAGCGGACAAAATTCGATATGTATCAAAATCATATTATGACGGCTGCATTCACAAGAAAAATCGCCATATGGTAGATTGCAGTAGTATTTGCGTATGCTTTTTGACTGATTTTGAAAGCGGAACTGCCGTAACTGTTGATTACGCAATTGAAAAGGGCCTTGATGTTATAAATGTGGCTGATGAATTTGATGATGTTTTATAAATGTAAAAAAGCAGGTCTTTGACCTGCTTTCAGTATATAATAGAGGCGGTTTGGCAGCTACATTACTAAAATACGAGGAAATTAAAAGTATGGAAAATAATATAAATGAAGGCTTTGTTTTATGAGGTAACCCGATTTTTGCTTTTACATTTTTATTCATCTTGTAATTATTATCTATATATGTTACACTTACTGTGTAATCAATATAACAATGAAAAGAGGTAAATTTATGATTTGTAAAAATTGTTCAGCAAACATTGACGATAATGTAGCTTTCTGCCCATATTGCGGTGCGCATAATGATGCACAAGGCAGTCAGCAAAACGCACAACAAGGCTATCAGCAAAGTCAAAATGAATATTACAACCAAAATGAGCAGCAGAGCGGTCAATATTTTTATAACGGTCAGCAAAATCAACAATATCAACAGCAGAATGTGAATTATAATCCTCAGCAGATGAATACCGAGCCTACTAAGGATAAACTTGTAGCAGGCTTGCTTGCGATTTTTCTTGGCACTTTGGGAATACATAAATTCTATCTGGGCTATACTAAAAGCGGCGTTATTATGCTTCTTGTATCACTCCTTACATTTGGAGTAGGTGCAACTGTTATGGCTGTAATAGCTCTTATTGAGGGCATACTTTACCTAACAAAATCTGACGCTGAATTTTATCAAACCTATGTTCAAAATAACAAAGAATGGTTTTAAATTTTGACTGCGAAAGGTAAAACTAAAAAATAAAATTGCACAAAGCACTGTTTTAATTGCGAAAATGATATGCACCCCAAAAGTGTCTAACTTTTGGGGTGCATATCATTTTCTTGTTTGTGGGTTAATCTATTATAATTCTATTTTATCAAGTGGTATGATGTTTAAATTCTGCAATATTTGTTTTGCTTTTTGCAAATTTTCCTTATCATCGTAAACGCTTGGGTTGTGTGCATCAAGGCCGATAACAACATCATTTCCGACTTTGCTTACTATTTTCCAAAAATCAAGATTAGGATAATTTCTTTTGGCTGTAAAGCCCAAAAAATTAAATTCAAGCGGTATGCCGATTTTTTTAAGCTCTGTAATCATATATGTCATTTTTTTAAAATATAATTCGCTGTCACCTTTAAAGTTTATTAAATCGGGATGTGCCACATAGGTGTAATATCCGCTTTTAGCGCCGAGAATTACCTGACTTATATATTTGTCAAGCACGGCAGGCGACTTGGTAGGTGAATCTGAATATATCGCATAATCCTCATATTCATTGTCAACATAATGCTGGCCCAAAATTAAATAATCATAATTAAATGTTTTTAAAAACTCAATTTCCTTTTCAAAAAGTGCAGGGTAATATTCAAGTTCAAAGCCGAGCTTGATGTCAATTTTGCCTTTGTATTTTTCTTTTAATGAATTTATACTTTTTGCATATCCTTCGGCTTCGCTTGGAAGCATTCTGAAACTGCTTACATAACCGTTTGGAAAAAGATACGGTGCGTGGTCGGAAAAACCGATTAAATCATATCCGTTTTCAATTGCTTTTATTACATATTCCTCATCTTTTCCGCTTGCGTGGTGGCAACGGTACGTATGAGTGTGAAGATTAAACATTTATTTCACGCTTTCAATAAATTTGATGAAGCCTTTTTTGCCTTTTTCATCACGGGAGTATACGCCGCACTGCTCAAGAATAGAAGTAAATACTATTCCGATTTCTTTTTGCAAAATCTCATCGCAATTGTCTGCTGTAATGTCGTACTTATTCATAATCATATCTGCCCAATCTTTGTGGCTTGCAATTGCATCGATTTTGCTGATGTCTTTGCCTTGCAACATAGCTTCTTTTAAAAGTGCCATTTCATTTTTTAATCTGCTTGGCAAAACTGCAAGTCCCATAACTTCAATAAGGCCGATATTTTCCTTTTTAATATGATGATATTCAGGATGCGGATGGTAAAAACCTAAAGGACATTCATCAGTAGTAATATTATTTCTTAAAACTAAATCAAATTCGAATTTTCCGTTTCTCATTCTTGCAATCGGGGTAATGGTGTTGTGCTTTTCACCGTCCGTTTCGGCATAAATGAATGAGTTCTCGTCTGTATATCCTCTCCAAGCGGTGAGAATTTTATCTGCAAGGTCAACAAGCCTTTCCTTGCTTTTACTTGAAATACGGATAACACTCATAGGCCATTTTACAATTCCTGCTTCTACATCTTCAAAACCGCTGAATTTAACTTGCGTTTCAATAGGTGCTTTTGCCATTGCAAATTCATAATTGCCGCCCTGAAAATGCTCGTGCGTAAGTATTGAACCGCCTACAATAGGCAAATCTGCATTTGAGCCGACAAAATAATGTGGAAAAAGCTCAATAAAATCAAGCAACTTTTCAAATGCGCTTCTGTCAATTTTCATCGGTGTATGTTCACTGTTAAATACAATGCAATGCTCATTATAATATACATACGGTGAATACTGAAGATAGAAATCATCACCGCCAAGCATCATAGGTATAATTCTGTGATTTTGGCGTGCCGGGTGGTTTACTCTGCCGGCATATCCCTCATTTTCCTTGCATAAAAGGCATTTTGGATATGATGCACTTTTCATTTTAAGCGCAGCGGCAATGGCTTTAGGGTCTTTTTCAGGTTTTGAAAGATTGATTGTAATGTCAATATCGCCATATTCAGTTTTAGTAATCCATTTTAAATCATTTTTTATCCTGTAACGCCTTATGTAATTGCTGTCTTGGCTTAATTTGTAGTAAAAATCAGTTGCACATTTTGGCGACTTTTCATAAAGAGAATTAAATTTGCCGATGACATTACTTGGCCTTGGGGTAATAAGACCCATAATCTTTGTGTCAAAAAGGTCACGGTAAACAACACTGTCTTCACAAAGCCCGTTTGAAACAGCATAATCTAATATGACAGCCAAGATTTTTTCAAGGTCGCTTTCTTTTGCTTCGCATTCTTCGTAAGTGTCAATGCTTAAAGCTTCGCAAATTTGGTTAGTTGCCCAAATTTCATCTTCCTTTTCAATCATTTGGTTGTTGATTGCATAATTAACAAGTGATTTTATTGCTTCAAAAATATTCATTTGATTCTCTCTTTTCTGATTTTTTCGTTTATATTATAATGTTTACTTATATTATTTTCAATATCTATTATGGATTTTTACAAATATATTTTGATAAATACTTATGATATGCTAAAAAAGAGATGGGCTTATGGATAATTTAAATCTTTTTAATAACAAAGCGGAAAATTATGTAAAAGCAAGGCCGAACTATGCCAAATAAATCGGAATTATACATAGGCAAAATAGAAAAATGATTAGGTGTTTAAGCCTAATCATTTTTTATTTATATCAAATCTTTAATTTTGAATTTTTTGAATAAAATAAATGAACTCGGTTCAGATTCGTAAAGAATACCAATGTGTTCATCATCAACTCTTGTAAGGCAGGAATAAGCAAAAAATCCTTTGTTAATTTCCGTTTCGCTGTACCAATTTATTCCCGCAACCTTACCGTGCGATTTGTAAAATTTGCCGACTGTTATTACACCGTTTTCACGCTTTTTGCTGTTTGGATGTGAGCAAAAAACATAATCGCCGATACTTATTATGCTCTTTTGGCATTTTGGTGCATAAAGATTTGTTTTGCCTGCTTTTATCCAAGTTTTTCCGTCGTCATAAGAGATAGACATAGGTGTTTTTCCGTATCTTTTTGCTCTGCCAAGTGCTATTACGGCACCGCTCGGAGCTTGCACCATTTGCCATTCATCAATGTTTTGGGCATATGGGTGACCTGCCATTCTGTGCCAGGTTTCGCCGTTGTCAATCGAGTAAATTGATACGGTTTCTTTTCTGTCGACATAAAGCGGCATTACAATTCTGCCTTTGTGCGTTGTGATTCCTACGCCCGGTGCAACACCTAAAAATGTTCCGTCTGCTTTAATTAAAACCTGACCTGTAATATCTTTCGGCTCGCTCCAGGTTTTGCCGTTGTCACTGCTTTTTAACAAAAAGAGATAATTTCTTTTCGGTGCTTTCAGCGGTGCGCCGAATGTGGTTTTTACCCCTGCTTCGTTAATATTTGATGGGGACTTTCCGTTTAAAAAAATATTGCCGAGATATTCATCACCTTTAAAAAGTTCGCCGGTTTCATATTTTGCAGTTAAGCCGGTAGTATTAAAATTGCGGTCAAGTACATTTCGGCTTTTATCTATTACATAAAAATTTCCGTCACGGTCATATAAAGTCGGCCTTAACTCTTTGTTGTAAAGAGCGTAAGGTGCTTTCTTTTTATCAAGTATGCTTCTTTTATGTAAGCCTTTGCACTCCGGGTAAAAATCGGCAAGCAGTATTACATCCCCGTTAGGCGCAATTGCCATGCAAGGGTCAATATAAAATGCCGAGGCGTAGCATTCATCACTCAGCATTGTTTTTCTTGCGGGTGGGGCGGCAATGATTTCAATATCACTCCAGGTTTCACCGCCGTCTTCACTTCGCCTTATTGCAATTTCTATATATCCCCAGTCGGCACCGCAGCTTTGAGCGTCAATTGCGGCAATAAGCGTTTTGCCGCTCCTTATTAAACTTGGAATTCTAAATGCGTTTGAGCCGTTTGATTTGTTGCTGAGTGCGGTTAATTTTTTATCTAAAAAATCAGGATTATTACCGCAAAATATAACTTTTTCGCCACTCATATATATGACCTCTCAATGAATTTATAAAACTATAATATCATATGCAAAAAGTTTTTAAAAGAGTATTTTATAAAACACTTGAAAATCTTTTATCAAACAGTTACAATAGAATGGAAATATTAAAGAAAAGGAGGAATTTTAATATGCTTTGGGAACTTAAAAAGATTTGGTATAGAATTTACCAAAAGGTTTTTAAGGTTGCAATGTGTTTTATGGACTGGTCCGAGCCACAGCTTCTTGAAGGTGCAGGCAGTGTTCTCAAACTGCCGGAGTTCATAAAGAGCAAAGGTATTAACAAGGTTTTAGTCGTGACCGATAAAGGGCTTATGAGCTTAAATCTTCTTGATCCTTTATTCAAGAAACTCGAAGAAGTTGGGGTTGAATATGTTGTTTATGATGGTGTTCAGCCTAACCCTACTATCCCTAATATCGAAGAATGCAAGGATATGTATAATCAAAACAACTGTCAGGGCATTATAGCATTTGGCGGCGGTTCTTCAATGGACTGCGCTAAAGCAGCAGGTGCAAGGGTTGTAAAGCCTAAGCAGTCTGTTCGTGCTATGAGAGGTCAGCTTAAAGTTCATAAGGCACTTCCACCGTTCTTCGCTGTTCCTACAACAGCAGGTACAGGCTCGGAAACAACTGTTGCCGCAGTAGTAACTGACCCTGAAACTCACGAGAAGAATGCTATTAACGATACTTGTCTTAGGCCTAAGTACGCTGTACTTGACCCTGAGCTTACAGTAGGCTTGCCACCTCATATTACTTCTACAACCGGTATGGATGCTCTTACTCACGCAGTTGAAGCTTATATCGGAAAGAGTAATACCAAAGAAACTATCAAAGAAGCTGAACAAGCTACAAAGCTTATCTTTGATAATATCGAAGAAGCATACAATAACGGTAAGAACCTTGAAGCAAGAGGTAATATGCTTAAAGGCTCATATCTTGCAGGTCGTGCTTTTACTCACGCATATGTAGGTTATGTTCACGCTATTGCTCATAATCTCGGCGGTTTGTACGGTACACCTCACGGTTTGGCTAATGCAGTAATTTTACCTTATGTTTTGGATTACTATGCTGACGCTGCTTATCCGCAGCTTGCAAAGCTTGCAGATATTGTCGGTATCGGTAAAGGTCTTGACACCGCAGGTAAGGGTAAGGCATTTATTGAAGCTATCAGAACTCTTAACAGAAATATGAATATTCCTGAAAAGTTCGATTTCATCAAGGAAGAAGATTTACCTATTCTTATTGAGCGTGCTCTTAAAGAGGGTAACCCACTTTATCCTGTACCAAAGATTATGGATAAAAAGGATTGCGAGGCAGTTATTCGCTCCTTTATGGCATAATTATATAAACATAAACGGCAGTCAATCGGGAAACCGCTTGGCTGTCTTTTTTTATTTTGTGTTTGTTTTTGCTTGAATATATTGTAAAAATGTGATATATTTTATCTGTATAGTTTTGTTAAAACTGTCTATTATTTAAAAATTATTTGCTTTTACAGGTGTGGAATATGAAAAAAATAACTTCTTTAATAATAGTTTTTTCAATGCTCGTGGCTATGCTTGCCTGCTTTGATGTCAGCACTGCTTTTGCTGCTACAAACGGTAATTGCGGCGCAAATTTCGGCGGTACTAATGCAAAATGGAGTTTAAATACTTCAACCGGTGTGCTTACTATTTCAGGTAAAGGCGCAACTAAAGATTGCGGTAATGTAGGCTCAAATCAAGCCCCTTGGAAAGATTCAAGGGATAAGATTAAAAGCATTGTTGTTGAAGAGGGCATTACTGCGCTGGGACGCTATATGTTTTACAAATGTGAAGTTGCCGAAAGTGTAAACTTACCGTCAACTTTAACTGCAATCGGGGATACAAAATTTCTTGAATACGGAACATTTGTTGACTGCAAGGCATTGACAAATGTAACTTTACCTTCAAAGCTTCAAACTATCGGTCATGCCGCTTTTAAAGGCTGCACTTCGCTTAAATCTATCAAAATACCTGACAGTGTTACTACTATCGGTACTTCGGCATTTGAGGATTGCAAAGCTCTTTCAACCGTAACTTTCGGTACGGGTGTGAAGGTGACTGGTAATATGGCATTTAGGAATTCAGGTGTCAGCAAAGTCAAATTTTCTTCTTCCATTACGGAAATTTCACCGTGGAGCTTTTATGGCTGTATGTTTGTAAATCTTGAAATTCCGGAAACCGTTGAAAAAATAAATATTCGTTCATTTGCAAACTGTACCGCTTTGCAAAGTGTTACTGTTAATAACGCAAATTGCGTGTTTGACGGTATCGGCCAAGCAGATGCAAGCGGCGGTAAAGACCCATTTAACGGTTCACAGCAGAGCCTTATAGTTAAGGGACATTCAGGTTCTACTGCTCAAACTTATGCCAAGGCAAAGGGATATACTTTCCAAAGTATTGATAATTGCGACCATTCATCAACACACGAGGTTATTACACTTAAACCTACCTGCACAACTGCCGGCACTACCACCCAAGTGTGCGATAATTGCGGCTTTGTAGTGTCTGAAACACAGCTTCCGGCAAAGGGACACAGTTATGAAACAGTAAATACAGAAAATAATAACGGGCATACTTATGATTACCAAAAATGCTCTGCTTGTGGTGATGAAAAAACAGTTATTACACATAATGCCTTTGTTGAAGGGTATTATGATTATAAAACTACTGCTACCTGCACAAAAGCCGGAATAGAAACAAAAACCTGCAAGGTTGAAGGTTGCAATAAAGTTGAAGTTAAGGCAGTTTCAAGTACGGGGCATACTATTGAAAAATCAACTGTAACAAAACAGCCTACCTGTACGCAGGCGGGTGAAGAAAAGGGTACTTGCTCGGTATGCAATACTGAAGTTACACAGACTATTCCTGCTTTGGGCCATACTTTTTCAGATAATAAAGAAACGCTTGATAATACAACAACAGACGGCCATACCTATCTTGTTGAAACTTGCACAGTATGCGGTGAAAAGCAGTCAACACCAACCCATGTTCAATGGGTTGAGGGGCAGTATAAATCATCTGTATTAACCAAGCCTACCTGTACCATTAACGGTGTTCAAATTGATACTTGCCAAATTTGCGGGCAGAGAAGGACTGTTTCAATTCCTGCAAACGGTGAGCATGTATGGCAGCAAACAAGCCGAACCGAGCCTAAATGTACCACTAACGGTACGATTTATTATAAATGTCAAAATTGTAATGCCACCAAGAGCGAAACAATACCTGCACTTGGGCATAATAATGTTGTGCAAACCGAGGTTAAACCTACTTGCACAGCCGCAGGATATATTATTTACAGATGTTCAACTTGCGGTGCTACAACAAGAGTTGAAAACTCTGCAACAGGGCATACTCCGGCTGATGACAGCTATGTAATTACGGTTGAACCTACTTGTACCAAAGGAGGTGCGGCTACTGCAACTTGTGCTACTTGCGGTAAAGCATATGATATTGTGCTTGATGCACTCGGCCACAATTATGTAAATTTGGACACCGCAATTGACGGACATACTGACCATGTTGACAGAAAAGTTATATGCTCCCGTTGCCAAGATTTGAAATCGGAAAATGAAAAATATCATCTTGAATGGGTAGACGGTAATTATACTACTGAAACAATTGTTGCCGGTAACTGCACCACATCTGCAGTTTATAAAGATACTTGCACATTTTGCGGTGCAACAAGAAATCGTACGGTTGAAGCTACGGGTGCGCATAATTATTCGTATTCGGGATATGATGCAAATTCCGCAAAACTTACATATACCTGCTCAATTTGTAATGATGTTAAATCATACAATCCAACTATTGTTTTAGCGGCGTGGAATGTAAATAATGTTAATAAAAAGGCGGCAGATGTTACAAACGGTTATTTATTTGAACTTTCGGGTGACGGAATAATCAATGCGAAGGATTACGCGCTTATTAAACAGGCGGTTGCTAAAAAATCATCAAAAAATTAAATAATTACAATTTTACCGGCAATGCAAAGTGCTTTGCCGGTAATTTTTTTGCCTTTTGGTATGTTTGTAACTAATTTTTAATAATATATTTTAATAATAATATTTACTTTATGTTAATTTTATATTATTATATATAAGAAGAAAAATGACTCTTTTATTCGGAGGTAGAAAA
>ENA-ORNG01002373-ORNG01002373.1-human-gut-metagenome-genome-assembly--contig:-NODE-2373-length-11572-cov-2.513328_pt1 | contig 11572 bp, 8 predicted proteins | sample MGYA00242113_ERZ509018 | MGnify/ENA primary metagenome ERZ509018 (study PRJEB26280, sample SAMEA2338711) | human gut metagenome | biome: human gut; feature: human-associated habitat; material: faeces... | reverse complement strand
CCCGGCTACAGGGGTTTAGAGCCCCTGCGATCCATTCGATCCACACCCCTTGATATATAAAAAGAGCCGTATGCAAGATGAGAGCATCCATAAAATTTCCAGATAGAAGTATGTTTCTATATGAAAAAAATGGATTCATTCCTTCATCTCGAATACGGCTTTACCATACGCAGCTTCCCGATTTTTGTCTATAGATATATCAGATAAAAATATCAGAAACAGGGAGAAAGACTTTCTTCCTCCCGCCTTCTCAAAAAACGGACCCGAAAGAGCCGGTTCCCATCCCGTGGAACTTTTTCTCGGACTGGCCGAACCTGCTACGGCTTTCAGATTTTAATCCGCTCTAAAGAAGAAGAAGAAGAAGAAGAAGAAGAAGAAGAAGATGATGATGATGATGATGATGATGAAGATGATGAAATGTCGGGGGCTCCCTATACTCTTCCCACTTTCAGACAGAGAACCACAGTAAGGGAGTTCCCATTCACGTGAACAGGGATTCGATAACGTCAAAAGTTTTGGGAAGGAGAGGGGGAGGTTTTGGGGAGGGGAGGACGACCGGATGGCGCCCCCCGAACGGGCCGTACCCGTTGACGCGTCTCCGAGGCTTACGGGCATCGACAGCAACGCTGGGAGCCTTTCTGAAGAAAGATTCCCCCTCCCCCAATTTTCTGTCCACCCAAACGAGGAAGTATGGACCACAGAATCCCTGAACCGCTGAAGGCGCTCGTGGAGCAGCTGGCGCGGCTGCCCGGCCTCGGGCCCAAATCGGCCATGCGCGTGGCCATGACGCTGCTCAAGTGGCCGGAAGCCGAAACGCGGCGGCTCGGCAAGGGCATCCACGACCCGCGCGACAACCTGCGGCTGTGCTCCCGCTGCGGGGCATTGACGGAAACCGATCCCTGCAACGTCTGTTCGGACAAGGAACGCGACGACTCGCTGCTGTGCGTGGTCGCGGAATGGGACAGTATGCTCACGCTGGAAGAAGGCGCGTTCTACAAGGGCCGCTACCTTATTCTGGGCGGCCTGCTGGCTCCGCTCGATAACCTGAGCGCCGAAAGCCTCGAGCTCGATCGGCTCACCAAGCGTCTGGAAGAAGGGCAGGTGCGTGAAGTCGTGCTCGCCCTCGGCGCCACCGTTGAAGCGGAAACCACGGGCGCGCTCGTCAGGAGCCTCGTCAACCGCCGCTTCCCCGGCGTGACCGTCACCCGGCTCGCGCAGGGCATCCCGCTCGGCGCGGAAGTGAAGTTCATGGACCGCGAAACCCTGCGCCAGTCGCTCCAGTACCGGCAGGAAATCCGCTGAGGTTGCAATGCCGGGCACTTGCGCCATAGCCTTTTAATGACTATTATCCCAAAAGGTATTTCAGAGTTCTCTTACCCCCATTTTTTACGGAGGTTTTATTCAATGGAAAGCTTGCGCGATTCCACTCGGTCAACCAGTATCAGCGTCGCATCCGTCTTCATGCGCCATGTGTACCAGTGGATGACGGTCGGCCTGCTTGTCACGGCGGGGACCGCCTTTTTCGTCGCGTCCTCCCCGGCTCTTCTGTCCGCCATCTTCGGCAACACCTTCGGCCTGATCATCCTCGCCATCGCCGTGTTCGCCATGCCGCTGGTCCTGAGCGGCATGATCTCCCGGCTGTCCGCGTTTGCCGCCACCGCTCTCTTCGTCGTCTACAGCGCACTGATGGGCGCGTTCCTGTCCTCGGTACTGCTTGTGTATACGGGCGCTTCCGTCATGTCCACGTTCGTCACCTGCGCGGCCATGTTCGGCGGAATGAGCATCTACGGCACCGTCACCAAACGTGATCTCACCGGCATGGGCAGCTTCATGATGATGGGCCTGTTCGGGCTGATCATCGCCATGATCGTCAATATTTTCCTCCAGAGCTCGGCCATGACCTTCGTGATCAGCGCCCTCGGCGTGGTCATCTTCACCGGCCTGACCGCTTACGACACCCAAAAGATCCGCGCCTTCGGCGAAAACGCCCCGCTCGACGACGCCACAGCCATCCGCCGCGGCGCTCTGCTCGGCGCGCTGACCCTCTACCTCGACTTCATCAACCTGTTCCTGATGCTGCTCCGCCTCATGGGCGACCGCCGCTAACCGGATCGACTCTGGGGAGCCGTCCCCTTACGCCCGCCGGAGCCGCTCCGGCGGGCAACGGGAGCCTTTCATGACCGCATCCGGGATGTGAAAGGCTTTTTTGCTACCCGACACAGGAAACGCGCATGGCTTCCAAGCAACGCAAGCGGCGCAGGAAACGCCGCGCCGTCAAAAAAGCCCCTCCGCTTCCTCCCGTTTCCGCACAAGCCGAGGAGGAGAAGGCCCGAACCCGAGGACGGCGTTCCGCCAAAGGCTGGCGTGCCTGTCTTTTCGGAATCGGCCTCCTCTGCGCCCTGTGGACCGCCCTTGCCGTTTCCCTGCCGCCCACGGTGCTGCGCGGCGTCGTGGAAAGCCAGCTCTCGGAGGCCGTCAACGCCCCCGTCACCATCGAATCCCTTTCGGTCAACCCGTTTACCCTCGGCATTGCCGTGCGCGGCGTCCGTGTCCCCTACCTTGAAGAGACGGGAACGCCCGACGGCGCGTTGCTGACCATTGAACGGCTGGACATCCGGCCACGCCTCCGGCTTTTCGCGGACGCCGCCCCCATTCAGGCCGCCCTCCGCGTATACAATCCGGTACTCGACATCACCTATCTCGGCAATGGGTTGTTTTCCTTCTCAAAATTGCTGCCCGCGCCGAGCGGGGCCGATACCGCTCCTGATGCCCCGCTTTTCGCCCTGAGCGATCTTGATCTGAAAGGCGGGACCATCCTGCTCCGCGACGGCCCTGTCGGCATGGTCCACACGGTCAGCGACGTGAACTTTCATGTCCCGCTCCTGCGCTCGGCGGACCTCCCGTTTGCGCCCACGCTCTCCGCGCTGGTCAACGGCACGCGCATCGACGTGGAAGGACGTACCGAGCCCGATGCCGAAACGCTCCGCACCACCTTCGCCATCCACACGGCTCCGCTGCACATGGAGCATTTCAAACGCTACCTGTCCGATTTCACGCCCCTGAACCTGAACAGCGGCACGGTGGCGCTCGACATGCTCTTCACCCTGTCGCAGCCGCATCTGGGGAGGGTGGAGAGCAGCCTGTCCGGCACGGTCAAGGTCGAGGATGCGGAAATCGCCACCCCGGAAGGGACCATTGTGGGCAGGCTCCGCAGGGGGCAGGCCGCCCTGAAAGATTTTACGCTGTCCGAGCGGCGCATCCGTCTGGACGAGATGGAACTCGACGGCCTGTACCTGCGCGTCAGCCGCGACAAGGCCGGGCGCATCGACTGGGTGGACTGGCTGAGCGGGACGGACGCGAACCCAGAAAACCTTTCGCCCGAAACGCCGTTCGTGGTGGAAGGCGCGGACCTCATCCTCAGGAACTCCGATTTCACATGGGTCGACGCCAGCCTTGCGGATACGCAGCAGATCGAGATCACCGGCGTGGACGGACGCATCGCGGAATACTCGACCCGCCCCGGCGCACGCACGGCCATGCGCCTCTCCTTCGGCATCAGCACGGAAGGAGTGCTCGCGGTGGACGGCGAAGGCACGCTCAACCCCCCGAGCCTCAACGCCTCCCTGTGGGTGGACGACCTGCCGCTCATCGTGCTCCGCCCCCTGCTTGGGGAAACGCCCCTCAACGACATTCTGGGGCGCATTGCGATTAAGGGCGGCGTCCGCTTCGGTTCTGACGGGAAAGCGCCCCAAACGCCCGCCGCCCCTGCCTCAGCAACCTCCCTCGCCGTCACCGGTGCCGAAGCCTCGGTGAGCGCACTGTCCTTCGGGCGCGGCAACAGCCTTTCCGCCGCCGACCGCAAGGCCGGGAAGGACGCCGGTTCGCCCGCCGGCCGGATACGGGCGCTCACCTTCAATGGCCTGCATTTTGACACACAAGCCCGTTCCGCCTCGGTCAAAACCCTGTCCGTCGAAGCCCCCGAAGTGCGCGTGACCTCTTCCGGCGGCATGGGGCTGGCAATCCCCGGCGCAAAGCCGTCCGCAGCCAACCCCGCTCCCGCCCTCAAAACACGCCTCCCCGAGGGGATGTTCACCGCCGCCCTGCCGGACGCCGCAAAAGCCTTCCTCTCCGACTGGAAGCTCAAGGCCGGCGGTTTCCGCATCGCCGGGGGCAGGCTGGAGCATGTCGCCGCAGGGAAAGCCGAAAAGCTCATCTCCAGCCTCGATCTGGAAACCGGGCCTCTTTCCGGCGACCTGGCCGATACCATCAGTTTGACCCTGCGCGCCCGTGGGACATCGTCCGACAGACTGAACCTCAAAGGGACATTGCGCCCCGTCCCCCTGCGCTTCTCCGCCAGCATGGACGCTGCGGATCTGCCCCTCGAATGGCTTGGTCCGCCCCTGCGCGCCTCCACAAACCTCTCCCCGTCCGGCAGGCTCTCCGCGAACCTCGACACCACGATCACAGAGGAAAAGGGGAAAGACCTCGGCATACAGGCTTCGGGCTCCCTTACCGTGCGCGACCTCCGGCTCAAGGACGCCCGTACCGAGAAAGTGTATGCCGTGCTCCGCCGCCTTTCCGCGGACACGTTCCGCTTTTCTTCGGCTTCCTCAAGCTTCGAGGCCAAGGAAATGCTGTTGGACCTCCTGCGCATGGACGTGGCCCTCAATGCCGACAAGACGCTGGACATCCTGGAGTGCGTCCCGAAAAAACAGACGGGCCAAGAGCCCTCCTCCCCCTTCCGTTTTTCCGTGGCGTCCCTGAGGCTTCAAGACGCCGCCCTGCTGTTCCGGGATCAGGCCCACGGCTCCGTCTCCGCCGTTCAGGATATCAACGCGACGGTCAGCGGCCTTTCCTCATCCGGGGGCTTGTCCGACATCGTCTTGACCGGACAGATCGGGGGCGCGCCCATTACGCTGTCCGGCTCCTGCAATCCGTTCTCCACCCCTCCGGCGGCCAAACTGGCCTTCACCGCCAAAGGCGTGGATCTCGCCCGCTATTCCGCCTATACGCGGGCCTATCTGGGGTATCCCGTCGTGCAGGGGCGCCTTGATCTTGAAAGCGCCTTCGCTACGTCCGGCTGGACATTCTCTCTCGACAACCATATCCGGCTGGAAAAGCCCGTGCTCGGCCCCAAGGACACACGGCCCGGCGCGCCGGACTACCCCGTCTCCCTCGGCTTTGCCCTGCTGGAAGATCTGCGCGGCAACATCGCGCTGGATCTCCCCATTTCCGGGAGGCTCGACGACGCCGCGCTGCAGGTCGGCGGGCTGGTGGGCAAGGCGCTCGGCGGGCTGTTCACCAAGGTCGTGACCTCACCCTTCGCGCTGCTCGGCGGCATCATCGGGCTCGTGACGCCGGGCGATCCAGCGCTTCAGGTCATCGCCTTCCCTCCCGGCGACACCCGCATCAACCCCGCCGCCCAAGGGCGCCTCAAGCGCATCGCCAAAGCGCTTGAAGAGCGCCCTCGCGTCAAAATCGAACTCATCGGCATGTATGAGCCAGCCAGCGACACGCGCGGCCTGAAACGCCTGCGGGTCCTCCGCAAGGTGCAGGCCCGGCAGTACGCCGCCCTGCCCGCCAAACAGCGGGCAGCCAACCCCGTTGGCGCCACAAAGTTGTCATCCGGCGAGTACGAACGCTTCCTGCTGCACGTTTACAAGGCCTCCCCCGCCGGGCGTAAAGCCAAAGGCAATGAGGAGCCGGACATCATGGAGCAGAAGCTGCAAGCGCTCGAAACCGTAACGCAAGCGGACCTGGAAGCGCTGGCCCGCAGCCGCGCGGAAGAAGTGCGCGCCTTTCTCCTGAAGCACGGGCCAGGGTTGGGAAAACGCGTGAACATCGCCTCCAAGGGCGGCCTCCCCGACGTGCGGAGCGGAACGGCGCAAGTAGAGATTCAATTACGCTAATCTCTTGATACAAAAAGATAAAAAACGATTTCAGTTCCTGCTTGCATTTATGGTATACAGGCTGCATGTATTCGGAGAAAGAACCCTTTCCATTTGTAGGAGGTTCCATGAACTTGCCTTACATGCCCGGCGTCCGCCGCGTCTCCCCGGCGGGCCTCCCATGCGATCCGGGACGCGTAGAAAGCGGCGTGCGCAAACGCTTCCGGTTCATTGCGCTGCTCACGCTGGCCGTCTTCATGGCGGGGGGGACTGCGGCGTCCGCCGCGACGATTGCCAACCATATGGACTATCCCGTCGAAGGCTTTTCCCTTTGGTGTCAGGACCCCCAACAGCACTGGATCGAGCGGAAGCTCACCGGGCATCTGGACATGGAGCAGAAAGCCGCCGTCACGCTGCCCGAAGACCCTTGCTTCTTTCTTGAAGCGGACATGGGCGACTATCTCCTGAGTTTTCCGATCAAGCAGGAGCTCCAAGGGGAGGATCTGCTCGACACGAGCTGTATGCCCGACCCCACGCTTGAGGTCTACCGGAAGGCCGAGCCGCTGTTCATCGCCGATGGCGAGGAAAAGGACCGCGATCTTGAACGCGATCCCGACCGGAACCCTCCGGAAGTCGTCCCCATCGGGCGGCTGCTCGATACCTTCAAAGGCGGCATGAGCGAACAGGAGTGCCTCATGTACGGCATCCCGCTGCGCCGGGAAAGCTACAACGACAGCCAGAACTTCTCGATCAAGACCGCGATGGTCAGCGACGGGGTCGTCTGGCACGGGATCATCTCCCTTTACAAGGATGCGGAAACCAACATCATAGGTTTGTCCCTGACCACGCCGCTCAGCGAAGGGGCGTTGGAGAAACTGTTTTCCGCGCTGTCCGGCAGGGCATACAAACACGTGGCGCTCGGCGACGACGGCCCCGTGTATATGGATGATCCGATCCTCAGCCCCGATCCCGCCGTCCGCAAAGAAGCCATCCGGAACATGCTTGCCCAGCTGACGGTTCCGAACGCCGATCCCTATGACACGCATTTCGAACCCGATTCGCCCGAATGCCGCGAAAAGGATGCCAAGAAAGAGCAGAATGAAGCGCAAGCCGCCTGCAAGGAACTGAGCGCGGATATCCGCATCGCTCCGGGCAGCGACCGCATCGAACTCTTCCTTCAGGAAGGGGAAGAGTCCGCCGAATAGTCGTCTGAGGAAGAAGGAATTGTTGAAGGGGGGAGGGAACCGTGTTCCTTCCTCCCTTCAAGCATGTAAGAGAGAGAGAGAGAGAGAGAGAGAGAGAGAGCATCCGGGGAAGGAGAACCTTTCCCGAGCAGGGAGGAACCAGCCCCATTGAGGCGCCTTTTCGGATTGAGGGGAAAGCGTGCGAAAGGACAACCTCTGAACCAAGAGAGAAGCTGGCAAAGGCGGAAAACGAAGTTGTCCGAGGTTCAGATGGCCACGAAGGAAACGGAATTGCCGTGGCTGCGGATCAGGGATTCCAGATCGGAGAACGCCAGGAAGACGGTGGCGGTGTTGCGGTTGGGATGGACGCCGAGTGAAGGGAGCCCGGCGAGATCGCGGTCAAAGAGCACTTCCACGGCGCGGGCCTCGTCATTCAGGATTCCCAAGGGCGTCACGGCCCCTTTTTCCAACCCCAGAAAGCGTTTCAGCCGATCTTCCGAGGCAAAGGACAGGGCACTCGTTCCGAGTTGCCCCCGCAGCGCCTTGAGATCCACGGTCTTACAGCTGCACAGGACAACAAGGAAATGGCGCTTGCCCCGCGCATCGCGCAGAAAAAGATTCTTGGCGATCTCGGCATCCGCATCAAGATGCAGGCGCTCCATTTCTTCGATGGTATACACGGGATCATGCGAAACCATGCGGTAACGGATGCCCGCATTATCCAGCACGTCCAGAACATTACGGATCTCTCTGTCTTCCATATCTTCCCCGTTACGCGCCAAACACAAAAACCCCGCGGTACAATATACCACGGGGAAGGGAAATCAACGCCGGACGGGACTACTTCATACGGTAGGTGATCCGCCCACGGGTCAAATCGTAGGGGGAAAGTTCCACCTTGACCCGGTCGCCGGGCAGGATGCGGATATAAAACTTGCGCATCTTGCCGGAAATGTGGGCGAGCACCGTGTGCCCGTTTTCAAGCTCAACAAGAAACATCGCGTTCGGCAACGCTTCCTGGACCACGCCGTCAACTTCAATGGCATCTTCTTTCGCCATGGAGCCTCCTCAAAAAAATCCTTGATGTATGTCCACACCTCTGCAAAAGGCGTTGGATTCAATGACCCGTTACAGTGCCCTGAAACAGCCTCCCTTGTCAACAGCGCAGGGCGGCTCCACAAGCCCTTTCTCCATATTCCGCCATCCAGCCAAAACAGCCCCGCTCCCCTGAAAAAACGCCCTTCCCCAAAAGAGAACGCCCGGCATCCCATCGGCGGGAAATCCGGCCAACAGGGATTCAATAAACGCGAAAGTCTTGGGAGGGGAAAGGGAGGGCATTGGGGAGGGGAAGGGGAACCTTTCTGGAGAAAGGTTCCCCTTCCCCTCCCCAATGCCTCATTATTTCACAGGCCTGAACAACAGCCAGAGCCCCGCGATAAGCAAAGGAACACACAAAAGCTGCCCCATCGTGAGCCAGCCGAAAGCCAGATAGCCGAGCTGGGGATCTGGCTGGCTCCACGGCAAAACGGAACACGACGTACAACACCGCGAACAGGCCGGAAACGCGCCCGGTAGGACGGATCCTGGACGAATAGACCCACAGGACGACGAACAAGACCAGACCTTCAAGCCCGGCCTCGTACAACTGCGAAGGATGGCGCGGCAGCGGGCCGCCCGTAGGAAACACCATCCCCAAGGGGCCATCCGTAACCCCGCCCCAAAGCTCGCCGTTGATGAAATTCCCGATGCGCCCAAAGAAGAGTCCCGGCGGAACGAGAGGAGCGACGAAGTCCACCACGTCCATGAACTTCTTCTTGTTGCGGCGGCTCCACCACCAGCCCATCAGCAATACGCCGATGAGGCCGCCGTGAAACGACATGCCGCCGTTCCAGATCTTGAAAATCTCGGACGGCTGATCGAGGTACACGGGCAAATCGTAAAACAGCACATACCCGAGGCGTACGCCCGCCACCACGCCGAGCATGATCCACGTCAACAGGTCGTCGACCTTCTGCCCATTCCAGCCCGCCGCAATCCACGCGGGACGGGACGCGCGCCAACGCGCCAGCCCCCATCCGGCCAGAAAGGCGAACAGATACATAAGCCCGTACCAGTGGACCTGCACGGGGCCAAGACTCAGGGCGACCGGGCTGATGTTCGGATAGGCCAGCATGATCAGGTCCGCTCCCCGGAGGACTCGCGGCGCTCGAACGTGCCCGTGCGCCGCCCGGATTTGTGCACAAGCCGCACGTCGCGGATAACCATATCCTTCTGAACGGCCTTGCACATGTCGTAAATGGTTGCCGCAGCGACCTGAGCGGCGATGATCGCTTCCATCTCCACCCCGGTGCGGTCGCTCGTCCGGGCTTCGGATTCGATCAGCACGGCGGGCGGCTCATCCTGAATCTCAAAACGCACGTCCACAAAACTCAGCGGCACGGGATGGCACAACGGGATGAGCTCCGAAGTCCGCTTCGCCGCCATAATCCCGGCGACCTGCGCCGTGACCAGCACGTCGCCCTTGGGCAGGGCGTGCTCCTTGAGCAGGCCGAGCGTATGGGCGTTCATCTCCACAGCCCCGCGCACGATAGCGACGCGCCTGGTGATATTCTTGCTCCCCACATCCACCATGCTGATGGAACCGTCCCCGGCCATGTGGGAAAACGCGGCGTCGCGCATCCCGGAAACGGCGTCTTCGGCGGCATCTTTCGGGCAATAGCGCACTTCCCGCACGATACGCTCCGAGGAGGCCGCGACCGTATCCGTCAGCACCTTCAGGACGCCTTCAATGCCGAGATCCGAGGTATCGACGATCACGGCATCGGCGGCGGGCTTGAGAGGCGCAACGGCCCGGTTGCGGTCCATGTCGTCGCGTTGGCGGATCATTTCGGTGATCTGCGCGAGATCGGCAGGCTCGCCCTTGGCCTGCAACTCCTCAAAACGGCGCATTCCGCGCACTTCCGGCCGCGCGTCAAGGAAGAACTTGAACCGCGCCGTGGGGAACACCACGGTCCCCATGTCGCGGCCTTCGGCGACGAGACCGGACTCCCCGAGCGACCGCTGCGCTTCTTTCAGGCAGTCGCGGACCACCGTGGACGTGGCGAGGCGCGAAGCGAGCCGCCCGACTTCTTCGGTACGGATTTCGGGGCCCACGGGCACACCGTTGCACAGCAATACGGAATGTTCCCCGCCGCCCTGCAGCTTGAAGCGGAAGGCTTTGCAGCGCGCCCGCAATTCGTCTTCCGGCAACGCTTCCGCGCCCGGCCCGAGGCGCAGGGCTATGGTGCGGAACATGGCGCCGGTGTCCAGATAGGGAATCCCGAGAATGGTGGCGAGGCGCTTGGCGAGGGTGGATTTGCCGACCCCGGCGGGGCCGTCCAATGTGATGATAGGCAGACACTTCATGATTACAGCAGTTCCCGCATTGCATTGATAAGCATAGTATTTTCTTCAGCCGTCCCCACGGAGACGCGGAGGTTCCGGGGCAGGCCGTAGCTGGTCAGCGGACGCAGGATGATCCCGCGCCGCAACAGATCTTCAAACAGGGAAGCGGCGTTGGGGCCGTCCGCCGGAAGCTCGAACATGAGGAAGTTCGACTGGGAAGGAAACACGCGGCATCCGAGCTTCGTAAGCTCACCGGTGAGCCACGCGCGGCCCTCGCGGACCACCCGCACGGTCTCGTCGTGGAACGCCACGTCTTGCAGCGCGGCGATCCCGGCCTCTTCAGCCATCAGGTTCACCGAGAAAGGCAGGCGCACCCGCCAATAGTGATCGGCAAGCTCCTCGGGCACGATGGCGTAGCCGAGGCGGAGCCCGGCCATGCCGAAGCTCTTGGAGAACGTGCGCGAAATGATCACATTGGGGAATTCGTCCAGCCGCTTCGCCAGCGAGTAATCCGCCTCGTCGTCGGTGAAGTCCATGTAGGCTTCGTCCAGCACGAGCAGGCAGGTGTCGGGCAGCGACTTCGCCAGCGTTTCGAGTTCCGCCACCGGAGGCGTGTACCCGGACGGGTTGTCGGGCGTGGTGACGAACACGAGCGACGTCTTGTCGTCCACCAGCTTGAGCAGGTTGTCCCACGGGAACGAGAAGTCGGCGTTCACCGGGGTCTGGCGCAGCTCCACGCCGCACAGGGCGGCCTGCGTCGTATAGATGCCGAAGCAGGGCATGAAGGCGACCGCATTGTTCACGCCCGGCTCGACGCAAATGCGGAACAGCAGGTCGATGACTTCATCGGAGCCGTCGCCCACGATGACGCGGGAGGGCGACACACCGTGATGGGCGGCGATAGCCTTCACAAGGCGGGGGTTTCCGGCCTGCGGATAGCGGAATGCCAGTCCGACATGCGTTTCCAGCGTATGCTGGACCAGCGGAGAGGTTCCGAGAGGGTTTTCATTGCTGGCGAGCTTGATGACCCGTTCGATGCCGTACTTCTCGCGGATGGCCTCGCGGTCGACGATCTCGATGCTGCCCTCGGCGCCCCGCTGTTTGTAGATGCGGCAG
>ENA-ORNG01002372-ORNG01002372.1-human-gut-metagenome-genome-assembly--contig:-NODE-2372-length-11573-cov-10.447300_pt1 | contig 11573 bp, 9 predicted proteins | sample MGYA00242113_ERZ509018 | MGnify/ENA primary metagenome ERZ509018 (study PRJEB26280, sample SAMEA2338711) | human gut metagenome | biome: human gut; feature: human-associated habitat; material: faeces... | reverse complement strand
CCTTCCATAACGAGGGGAGGACCATCCCCCCGGAGAAGCTGGAGCGCATCTTTGACCAGTTCTTCCGCCTGGACAGCTCCCGCGCCACCCGCACGGGGGGCGCGGGCCTTGGCTTGGCCATAGCCAAGGAGATCGTGGAGCTCCACGGCGGCACCATCCGGGCGGAGAGCGCCCACGACACCGTGACCTTCACCGTGTGCCTGCCGGCGTCGTAAGAAAATCGCAAGGATTTCACAATCACTTTGCAGGAACTCCGCATGGAAACCCGCAGATAAAAACCGCCTTGTTCTGGTACGATCTTCGTATCAAAACAAGGCGGTTTCCGTCATATGGGGAGGTATTTCCATGAAAACGATCCTGTTTCTCTTCGGCGGCTGCTCCACGGAATATGAGGTATCCCTGCAGTCCGCCCACGCCGTGCTGCAGGCGCTGGACCGCGGCCGGTACACGCCGCTGGCCGTGGGCATCACCCGGGAGGGCCGCTGGCTGCGGTACGGCGGCCCCCTGTTCCACCTGGAGACCGGGGACTGGGAGGCCCAGCCGGACTGCGTGCCCTGTGCTCTTTCCCTGGACCGGGGAGACCTGCGGCTCCTGTGGCTGGATGGGTCCGGCAGGAGCGAACCCTTCGACGCGGCATTTCCCGTCCTCCACGGCAAAAACGGCGAGGACGGCACCGTCCAGGGCCTGCTGGAGCTGATCGGCGCCCCCATCATCGGCTGCGGGGCCCTGTCCAGCGCCCTGTGCATGGACAAGGACCGCTCCCACAAGCTGGCGGCCCTGGCCGGGGTGCGGGTGCCCAGGGGCCGCCTGTTCCGCCGGGGCGATGACGCCGGTGAGATCGCCCGGGCGGCGGAGGCGCTGGGCTATCCCCTGTTCGTGAAGCCCGTGCGGTCCGGGTCCTCCTTCGGCGTCTCCAGAGTTGTCGCGCCGGAGCATTTGGCCGCCGCCGCGGAAGAGGCCTTCCGCCACGACCGGGAGATCCTGCTGGAAGAGGCCGTGCCCGGCTTTGAGGTGAGCTGCGCCATCCTGGGCAGCACCGCCCTGACCGTGGGTGCCGTGGCGGAGTTCCAGGTGGAGGGCGGCTTCATCGACTACGGCGAAAAATATGCCGACGGCGGGACCCTGCGGATCTACTGCCCCGCCCGGATCCCCCCGGAGAAGGTCACAGAGATCCAGGAGACCGCCAAGCGGATCTACCGCTGCCTGGACTGCCGGGTGTTCGCCCGGGTGGACCTGTTCCTGACCCCCTGGGGGGAGCTCGTCTTCAACGAGGTGAACACCATCCCCGGCTGCACGCCCCACAGCTGTTATCCCGGTATGATGCAGGCCATCGGCCTGGACTTCCAGACCCTGGTGAGCCGGCTGGTGGAACTGGGGGTGGAGGCATGAGGACCGTACGCCTTCCCCGGGAGAAGAGCCGGACCGGCCCCCTGGTGCTGGTGAACCGGCAGCACCCCCTCCAGCCCGGCGGTCCTGTCGATCTCACCGCCGTGGACAGCCTCCATCCGGACATCCTGCTGGACCGGCAGGCCGCCCAGCTGCTGGCCGCCTGCGTCCGGAAGGCGGGCGGCGGGGCGGAGATCGTCCCCGTCTCCGGCTGGCGGAGCCAGGCGGAACAGCAGCGGATCTGGGACGACACCCTGGCGGAGAGCGGCGCGGACTTCACGCAAAAGTATGTGGCGCTTCCCGGGTGCAGCGAGCATCAGACGGGCCTTGCCATCGACCTGGGCAAGGCCGCCGATGAGATCGACTTCATCCGGCCTGACTTCCCCTATGACGGGATCTGCGGCGCCTTCCGGCGGACGGCGGCTGCCTACGGCTTCATCGAGCGCTACCAGCGGGGGAAGGAGGCCCTTACCGGCATCGCCCCGGAGCCCTGGCACTTCCGCTACGTGGGCACGCCCCACGCCATGCTGATGGAGGCCAACGGACTGTGCCTGGAGGAGTACGGCGATTTTCTGCGGCAGGGGCCCCGCCCCTGCCCCCTGCCGGGCGGGCAGCGGGCCCGGGTCTTCTGCGTCCCCTGCACAGGAGAGGAGACGGAGATCCGTCTGCCGGATTCCTGCTGCCAGATCTCCGGCGACAACGCCGGCGGGTTCATCGTCACCGTCTGGGAGCAGCTGCCCCTCCCGGGCTGAATCGGCCTGCGGTGCGGAAATGCGCGGACAGCGGACATCTCCCGATTTGAGAGACGCCCGCTGTCCGCGCCGGTGCATATCAGCGATCAGATCTCCGCCGTGCAGACCGGCAGGGGGGAGCCGCCGTAGGGCATGGCCAGGACCGTGGCCCCGGGCCCGCACTTCTGTACAGCAGCCGCGTAGGCCTCCTCCACTGTGTGGAAGGGCGTCATGAACAGGGAGCGGACCAGGTCGTCGTCCAGGTCGGACACCAGGTAGATGTCCGCTTTCTCCAGCACCAGGGCGATGGCCGCCGCCTTATGGCCGCCCAGCCGGAACTCCCGCTGGATGCGCTCCACCAGGGATCCCGGCGTGGGAGCGGAGGTCATCCACTCCTCGAACACCTTCTCCCCCAGCCCCTCCTTACAGGAGCCGATCAGAACCACCACGCCGCCGTCCTTCACCGCGTGCTTGGCGTTGTCCAGGGCCTTCTGGGTCTGGTACAGGTTCAGATCCTTGGGGGCGCCCCCCTGGGATACCAGCACGATGTCCGCCCGGACGGGGATCTCCTTGCGGTAGAGCGTGTCCAGAAAGGCGCAGCCCGCCCGGTGGGCAGCCGTCACGTCCCCGGCCACGGCCCGGATGATCTCCTTGTGGGCGTCCAGCACCACGTTCAGGATGAAATCCACCCCCACCATGGCGGCGGCCTCCTCCAGATCCTCCCGCACCGGGTTGCCCGCCAGCTTGCCGGCACGGGCGTCCGCCTCCACCATCCGGCTGTGATTGGACTGGATGGCCGCCCGGGTGGAGACGCCGGGCATGATGGCCTTGGCACCGCCGGAGTAGCCGGCGAAGTAGTGGTACTCGATATTGCCCAGGCAGATCCGCCGGTCCGCCTCCGCCACCCGGCGGTCGATGTCCACCGGCGTGCCCCGGGCGGTGACGCCCACATGGACGCAGTCCGTCACATCGGAGTCCACACAGGTGATCTGGGCAAAGGCCTGCTCCCCCGCCAGATGGCGCTGCTCCGCCTCCGTATGGGGCCGATGGCTGCCCAGGGCGAAGACCAGGGTGATGTCCTCCGGCCGGACGCCGGCGCTGTACAGCTCCTCCAGCAGCGGGGGCATCACCACCCAGGTGGGCATGGGGCGTGTGATGTCGCTGGTGACGATGGCGATCTTCTCCCCCGGGCGGACCAGGTCCCGCAGACGCGGCGTGCCGATGGGCGATGCCAGCGCCTGCCGCACCGCCGCTTCCCCTGTCACAGGGGCCGCGATCTCGTTGGGCTCCAGCACGCCCAGCAGCGCCTCCTCCGGGACAGCTACCCGCTGGCTCCGGGTACCGATCTTGAATTCCAGTTCTCGCTCCATTCCATCTTCTCCTTCCCGCGTCTTCCCACCGGCGGACACGCCGCCGGGCAATATGCCTTTCCTATTCACTATACCGGTATCGGCATGGCTTGTCAACCGGTGCCCGCAGGCAAAAAAGTTTCCCCGTTCCCTTGACAGACGCGTGGACGTCGTGTATTATAACGATGTTATATAACGCTGTTATATCAGGAGGGCATATGGACGAAGAGACTTCGACGCTGGAACAGATCCAGCAGGCAGCCGTACAGGAGTTTCTAGACAAGGGCTTTCGGGGGGCCTCCCTGCGGCAGATCGTGAAGAATGCCGGCGTCACCACCGGGGCCTTCTACGGCTACTTCTCCAGCAAGGAGGCGCTGTTCGCCTCCATCGTGGAACCCCATGCCGCCGCCATCATGGGCCGATTCATGCAGACCCAGACGGAGTTTGCCGCACTGCCGGCAGCGGAACAGCCCAGCCACATGGGGGTGGAGTCCTCCGCCTGCGTGGACTGGATGGTGGACTACATGTACCGGCACTCCGTACCGGTGAAGCTGCTGCTCTGCCGGGCCGAGGGAACGCCTTATGAGCATTTTGTCCACAACATGGTGGAGGTCGAGGTGGAGGCCACCGAGCAATACATCCAGGTCCTGCGGCAGCTGGGCCGGAATGTGCCGGAGCTGGACCATCAGCTGTGCCATATCATCGCCAGCGGTATGTTCAGCGCCGTGTTCGAAGTCATGGTCCACGACATGCCGTATGACCACGCCAAGCAGTATATCCGGCAGCTGCGGGAATTCTACATGGCTGGATGGCAAAAATTGATGGGGGAGTGACCCTCATCTTTTTTGGCCAATAGTTAGCTATAGCTAACTATTGGCGGATACAATCTGTAAGGAGGGATTTTTTTGAAAAAGCGATCGAATCTGTCCCGGCTGCTGGCCTACGCCGGCGGCCACCGGAAGCTGACGGTGCTGGGCTGTGTGCTGTCCGGCGCCGCCGCCGTGCTGGGGCTGGTCCCCTATGTGTGCGTGTGGCTGGTAGCCCGGCAGGCGCTGGCAGTCTTCCCTGCCGTCACAGAGGCGGAGGGCCTGGCCCGCTGGGGCTGGATGGCGGTGTGGTTCGCCGTGGCCAACATCGCCCTGTACTTCGCGGCGCTGATGTGCACCCACATCGCCGCCTTCCGGACCGCCCGGAACATGCGCCATGCCGGGGTGGCCTACCTGATGGAGCTGCCCCTGGGCTTCTTCACCGGGAACCGCTCCGGCGAGCTGCGGAAGATCATCGACGACAACGCCGCCCTGACGGAGGACCTGCTGGCCCACAAGCTGCCGGACCTGACGGCGGCGGTGGTGACACCTCTGGCCGCCATCGTGCTGCTGTTCGTCTTTGACTGGCGGATGGGCCTGCTGTGCCTTCTCACCATGGTGCTGGCCCTGGGCTGCATGATGGCCATGATGGGCGGCAGGAACGCCGGGTTCTTCCACCGCTACCAGCGGGAGATCGAGAAGATGAGCGGAGAGGCAGTGGAGTATGTCCGGGGCATCCCGGTGGTGAAAGTGTTCCAGCAGACCGTTTACTCCTTTAAGGCATTCTACAACGCCATCCGGTCCTACAGCGACCTGGCCAGCCAGTATGCCATGAGCTGCCGGGCCGGCCAGACCGGATTCCTCACCTGCATCAACGGGGCCTTCGCCCTGCTGATCCCGGCGGCACTGCTGCTCTCCTCCGGAGGGAACGGGCTGGAGGTGCTGGCGGACTTCATCTTCTATGCCCTGTTCGCCCCCGCCTGCGGCGGTATGATCAACCGGATCATGTACGCCTCGGAGTCCGTCATGGAGGCGGACGAGGCCATGATGAAGATGGACGAGATCCTGCAAAACCGGCCCCTGCCCAGGGCCGCCATTCCCAAGAAGCCAAAGGGGCACGACATCACCTTCACGGATGTGACCTTCCGCTATCCCGGCGCCGCCAGACCCGCTCTGGACCACGTGTCCTTCACGGTGCCGGAGGGGTCCGTGGCAGGTCTGGTGGGGCCCTCCGGCGGCGGTAAGTCCACCGCTGCCGCCCTGATCCCCCGGTTCTGGGACGTGGAGAGCGGCAGCGTGCGGATCGGCGGCGTGGACGTGCGGGACATGGACCGCCGGGAGCTGATGGAGCAGGTGGCCTTCGTGTTCCAGGACACCCGGCTCTTCAAGGTCAGCGTGCTGGAGAACATCCGCATGGCCCGGCCCTCCGCCACCCTGGAGGAGATCCGGTCCGCCGCCCACGCCGCCCAGTGTGACGACATCCTGGAAAAGCTGCCCCAGGGCATCGACACGGTGGTGGGGACCCGGGGGGTCTACCTCTCCGGCGGCGAGGCCCAGCGGATCGCCCTGGCCCGGGCAATTCTGAAGGACGCCCCCATCGTGGTGCTGGATGAGGCCACAGCCTTCGCGGACCCGGAGAACGAGGCCCTGATCCAGAAGGCCTTCGCCAAGCTCATGGAGGGCAAGACGGTGCTGATGATCGCCCACCGGCTCTCCACGGTGAAGGACGTGGACAGCATCCTGGTGATCGAGAAGGGCGCCGTCCGGGAGCGGGGCACCCACGACCAGCTGGCGGCTCAGGGCGGTCTGTACGCCAGGATGTGGCGGGATTATCTCCAGGCGGCTGCCTGGAAAGTCGGAAAGGAGGCGGCGGTATGATCCGGAAGCTGCAGCATGTGTTCGCCCTGAGTGAGAAAGGCGCCCGGGATTTCGTGAAGGCCGTGGTGTGGTGCTTCCTGTGCAACGTCGGCCTGATGCTGCCGGTGGGCGTGGTGATGGCCACCCTCCAGTACCTGCTGGAGACATTGGAGACCGGCGGCGATCCGGCGGCGAAGGTTTTGGTCTACACCGCCGGGGCGGCGGCAGTGCTGGCGCTGCTGTTCCTGCTCCACTGGTTCCAGTATGCATCGCTGTACCTGGCCACCTATCAGGAGAGCGCCGCCCGCCGCATCGCTCTGGCGGAGACGCTGCGGAAGCTCCCCCTCAGCTTCTTCGGCACCCGGGACTTAAGCGACCTGACCTCCACCATGATCGCCGACTGTTCGTCCCTGGACCAGATGTTCTCTCACTACATCCCCCAGCTGTTTGCCTCCATCCTCTCCACAGTGTTTATCGGCGTCTGCATGTTCTGCTTCGACTGGCGGATGGCCCTGGCGGTGCTGTGGGTGCTGCCGGCGGCGGTGCTGCTGACCGCCGGGTCCAAGAAGCTCCAGGATGCCTTCGGGACCCGGAACATCCTGACAAAGCGGGCGGTGGCGGACGCCATTCAGGAGGACATCGAGGCCATCCGGGACATCCAGTCCTGCAACCGGCAGGAGGCGTGCCTCCAGGAGCTGGATCGGAGACTGGAGGCGGCGGAGCAGAGCTCTATCCGGTCCGAGCTCATCACCGGCGTGTTCGTCTGCTCCGCCCAGGCCTTCCTGCGGATCGGCCTGGCCACCACGGTGCTGGTGGGGGCGGAGCTGCTGACCGGCGGTGAGCTGTCCTTCCTGTATTTCCTGGGCTTCCTGTTCGCCGCTGCCCGGCTGTATGATCCCCTGGGGCTGGTGCTGCAGAACATCGCCGCCACCTTCAACGCCAAGCTGAAGATTGAGCGGATGCGGGCCATCCAGGAACAGCCGGTGCAGACTGGCGTGGAAACCTGCGATCCGGAAAACTTCGACATTGTGTTCGACCACGTGAAATTCGCCTACCGGGATGGAGAGAGCGTGCTGGAGGACGTGTCCTTCACCGCCAGGCAGGGCCAGGTGACGGCTCTGGTGGGCCCCTCCGGGGGCGGCAAGTCCACCGCCTGCAAGCTGGCAGCCCGGTTCTGGGACATCCAGGGTGGGAAAATCACCCTGGGCGGCATCGACATCTCCACCGTGGACCCGGAGACGCTGCTGAAGCACTACTCCTTCGTGTTCCAGGACGTGGTGCTGTTCCGGGACACGATCCTGGAGAACATCCGCCTGGGCCGCCGGGGGGCCACCGACGAGGAGGTCTACGCCGCCGCCCGGGCCGCCCGGTGCGACGAGTTCGTCCGGGAGCTGCCGGAGGGCTACCAGACGGTGGTGGGGGAAAACGGCTCCACCCTCTCCGGCGGGGAGCGGCAGCGGATCTCCATCGCCCGGGCTCTCTTGAAGGACGCTCCGGTGATCCTGCTGGACGAGGCCACCGCCTCCCTGGACGTGGAGAACGAGACCGCCGTGCAGGAGGCCATCTCCCGCCTGGTGAAGGACAAGACCGTCCTCATCATCGCCCACCGGATGCGGACCGTGGCAGGTGCCGACCACGTGGTGGTACTGGCGGACGGCGGCGTGGCCCAGGAGGGCGCTCCGGCGGAGCTGCTGGCCCAGAACGGCCTCTACCGCCAGATGGCAGAGCGGCAGCAGTAAGACCTTCTGCCCGCCGGGGACCCGTCCCATACGGCACAGGTCCCCGGCGGCATCCTTGACAAAGGTTTCCCGTTCCTTCATAATAAAGCCAGCATCTGTCCTTGTTTGCGGCTTTTACAGAGAGATGGCCGCAAACGGGTTGTGCGGCGGCGGTCTCCGCCGCCGCTCGATTTCCGCCGCGACGGCCTTTGGTCCGGCGGAAATGGAATCTGACGGGCGGGAGATGGATCGATGGCGCGGGCAGAACACGACTTTTCAAAAGGGAGCATCTCCCGGAATATCCTGGCCCTGGCCGCTCCCATGACGGCGGCCCAGCTGATCAACGTGCTGTACAGCGTGGTGGACCGGATCTATCTGGGCCGCCTGCCGGGGCATCTGGCCCTGACGGGGCTGGGGCTGGTGACGCCCATCATCTCCATCATCATGGGCTTTGCCAATCTGTGCGGCACCGGCGGTGCTCCCCTGTGCTCCATCCACCGGGGCAAGGGGGATCCCGATGAGGCCGAGCGGATTCTGGGAAATTCCTTCACCCTTCTGCTGATCTTTGGGGCGGCCGTCACAGCGGTGTTTCTGATCTTCCAGCGGCCCATTCTCTACCTTTTCGGCGCCAGCGACACCACCTATCCCTATGCTGCCGCCTACATGACCATCTATCTGCTGGGAACGGTGTTCGTCATGATCGGCCTGGGCATGAATCCCTTCATCACGTCTCAGGGCTTCGGCGCCACCGGCATGATGACTGTCGGGCTGGGTGCCATCGTGAACATCGTGCTGGACCCCATCTTCATCTTTGCCCTTGACATGGGCGTCCGGGGGGCGGCCCTGGCCACCATCATCGCCCAGGCCTGCTCCGCTGTGTGGGTGCTGAGATTCCTCACCGGCAAGCGGGCCATCCTGAAGCTGCGGCTGCGGTACATGGCGCTGGAGCTGAAGCGGGTGAAGGCCATCATCTCCCTGGGGCTCTCCGGCTTTTTCATGAACCTCACCACCAGCCTGGTGCAGGTGGTGTGCAACGCCACCCTGCAGGCTTACGGCGGGGACCTGTACGTCAGCGTCATGACCATCATCAACTCCCTGCGGGAGGTGTTCTTCATGCCGGTGCAGGGTCTGACCAACGGCGCCCAGCCGGTGACCGGCTACAACTACGGCGCCGGGCAGTACAGCCGGGTCCGCAGCTCCATCCGCTTCAGCACCACAGTGACCGTGGTCTACGCCGCCGTGTTCTGGGCGGCGGCCATGGCCTTCCCGGGCCTGCTGATCCAGGTGTTCAGCAGCGAGCCGGAGGTGATCGAGGCCGGCATCCCCGCCCTGCGGATCTACTTCCTGCTGTTCGTCTTCATGTCCCTGCAGATGGCGGGGCAGGGCGTGTTCGTGGGTCTGGGCCGGTCCCGGCAGGCCATTTTCTTCTCCCTGCTGCGCAAAGCGGTCATCAATGCCCCCCTGACGGTGATCCTGCCCATCTGGATGGGCACCACCGGCGTGTTCGTGGCGGAGGCCGTCTCCCAGCTGATCGGCGGGCTGGCCTGCATCCTCACCATGTATTTCACGGTGTACCGCCCCCTGCGGAACCTGCCGGATGCTCCCCCGCAGCCGGAGGGCGGCAAGGAGGCTGTCCTGTAACGCCTCTTCTCAATCAAAAACGCCGGAGGCGGCCAGCTGGCCGCCTCCGGCGTTTTTCTGTTATCCATATGCAAAGGCTCACGCCCCCCGGCGCACCTCGTCCAGCCACGCCCGCAGCGCATCCAGATCCGGGACAAAGCCCTCCAGCCGCTTGTCTCCCGCCAGGATGGTGGGCACCATGCGGATGCCCAGCGCCTCCCGGGACAAACAGGACTCCCGGCGGACCGTCTCCGCGTAGGCCCCCGTCTCCAGCGCCGTGCGGAAATCCTCCCCCGGCAGGCCGCAGCCCTCCGCCAGCTCCGTCAGGACGGCCGGGTCCCCGATGTCCCGCTCCTCCACGAAGTAGGCCCGGAACACCGCCCTGTAAAAAGGCTCTCCCCTGCCCCGCTCCTCAGCGAAGCACCAGCCCTGAAAGGCCAGGTCCGTGTAAGGCCGGGGGATGACCCGGGGCGGCAGGTGCATCTCCACCCCCTGGGCCTGACAGGCGGGCCCCAGCGTCTCGGCGTACCGGGCCCGGCGGACTGGGTCGTTCCAGACATCCACCCGGGGCTCCGGCGGCTCTGTCAGCTGGAAGGGCACATGGGTGACCTCCGGCGGTTCCTCCAGCCGGTCCAGCAGCGTCTCCAGCCAGTAGCAGTAGGGGCAGACAAAATCAGAGACGATGGTGAGCTTCCTTGGCATGGGGCTTCCTCCTTTCAAATGCAGCGGACAGACGCCGCTGCCGGGCTCAGTCCCGGCTCAGCACCAGGTCCGCCGTGACCTCCGCCACGGCGGTCAGCTCCTGCACGGAGGTGTACTCCTGGCAGGAGTGGCACCGGTGCATGGCGGCGGGCATCACGATGCCGGTGATGCCGCTGGCAGCCAGCAGATTGTTGTCGCTGCCGCCGAAGGTGGTGACCGTCCGGGTCTCATACCCCCTGGTCCGGCAGGCCCGGAAGTACCGCTGGACCACTGGGGCGGACGCCGGGATCTGATAGGCCCGGATAAAGCACTTGTCCCGATAGCGCAGCTCCGCCCCCAGCGCCTCGCAGGCGGCGGCAAAGGCCTGCCGGACGGTCTCCGACTGGTCCAGCGCCCGCTGGTGGCAGCCGCTGCGGATCTCCCCCCGGACCTGGCACCGGTCCGGGACGATGTTGGTGGCCGTGCCCCCCTGGATGCAGCCGAAATTCAGAGTGGTATCCTCCGCCACCCGGCCGCTCTTCACGGCGGCGATGGCCCGGGCGGCAGCCGCGATGGCGCTGACGCCCGCCTCCGGGGAAAAGCCCGCGTGGGAGGCCCGGCCCAGGATCTCCGCCGTGAACTCCAGAATGGTGGGGGCGGCGGTCACCGCCTCCCCCAGCGGCCCCTCGTAGTCCAGCACATAGGCCTCCCGGGACCGGACCCTGGAAAAGTCAAAGGCGGAGGCGCCCACACAGTAGGTCTCCTCCGAGGCGGAGAACAGCACCTCCACCGGCCGGTGGGGCGCTCCGCTCTCCGCAAGGGCCTCCAGCACCTCCAGGATGATGGCGACCGCCGCCAGATCGTCGGCCCCCAGCACCGTGTCCCCGGCGCTGTGGATGCGGCCGTCCGGCTCCCGGACGGCCCGCTTTCCGTTGGCGGGGGCCACGGTGTCCATATGGGCGCACAGCAGCAGGGGCGGCAGGTCCAGCGTCCCCGGCAGAAAGCCGTAGAGGTTGCCGCTGGTGCCGCCGATCCGCTCCGCCGCGTCGTCCTCTTCCACCGTCAGGCCCAGGGCGCGGAGGCGGCGGGTCAGCTCGTCCGCCATCTGCCGCTCCCCGTAGGAGGGGCTGTCGATGGCCACCAGGGCCGCGAAGGTCTCCGCCAGGCGGTCCGGCTGAATACGCACGTCCATGTCCTCCCCCGCTCTCACAGATATTTCCGGATCAGCGCCGGCGTCACCGCCGCGCCGAAGCAGCCCACCGCCGTGGTGGACTTGCCCGCGAAGATGTTCCCCAGCCGCACGCAGCGGTCCAGGGGCTCCTCTGTCAGCAGGCCGTAGATGATGCCGGTGAGGAAGTTGTCCCCGGCGCCGGTGGTGTCCACCGCCCGGAACTCGTCGATGGCCGGCGCGTAGCGGATGGAGCC
>ENA-ORNG01002362-ORNG01002362.1-human-gut-metagenome-genome-assembly--contig:-NODE-2362-length-11606-cov-2.820016_pt1 | contig 11606 bp, 7 predicted proteins | sample MGYA00242113_ERZ509018 | MGnify/ENA primary metagenome ERZ509018 (study PRJEB26280, sample SAMEA2338711) | human gut metagenome | biome: human gut; feature: human-associated habitat; material: faeces... | reverse complement strand
CTGCGTATTGCAGGTGTGGGCGATATGATGATTATGGGTGGTGACTACAGTATGCGTGTCTGGATGAAGCCTGATGTGATGGCACAGTACAAACTGATTCCGTCTGACGTGACGGCAGCACTTGCCGAGCAGAATATTGAATCGGCTACCGGTTCGTTCGGTGAAAATTCGGACGAAACTTATCAATATACTATGAAGTATAAAGGTCGTCTGATTACACCCGAGGAATTTGGTGAAATCGTAATCCGTTCTACGGAAGACGGTGAAGTGCTGAAGTTGAAAGACATTGCAGATGTGGAACTAGGCAAGGACAGCTACGCCTACAAAGGCGGTATGGACGGTCACAATGGTGTTTCCTGTATGGTATTTCAGACGGCCGGTTCCAATGCTACGGAAGTAAATCAGAACATTGACAACCTGTTGGACGAAGTGCGCAAAGACCTGCCGAAAGGTGTGGAGCTGACACAGATGATGAGTTCCAATGACTTCCTGTTCGCTTCTATCCATGAGGTAGTAAAGACTTTGATCGAAGCTATCCTTCTTGTGATCTTGGTGGTATATGTATTCTTGCAGGATATCCGCTCCACATTGATTCCGTTGGTAGGTATCATCGTGTCACTGATAGGTACCTTCGCTTTTATGTCCGTTGCCGGATTCAGTATCAACCTGATTACCCTGTTTGCATTGGTACTTGTGATCGGTACGGTGGTGGACGACGCCATAGTCGTCGTCGAGGCAGTACAGTCGAGGTTCGATGTCGGGTATAAGTCTCCTTATATGGCAAGTATCGACGCTATGAAGGGTATCAGTAATGCGGTTATCACCTCTTCACTGGTATTTATGGCGGTATTTATTCCTGTATCGTTTATGAGTGGTACGTCCGGTACGTTCTATACGCAGTTCGGTTTGACAATGGCAGTTGCCGTAGGTATCTCAGCTATTAACGCTTTGACACTGAGTCCGGCCCTTTGCGCCTTGTTGCTGAGACCTTATATTAATGAAGATGGTACGCAGAAAAATAATTTTGCCGCCCGTTTCCGTAATTCGTTCAATGCGGCTTTCGATGTGGTGGTGAATAAGTATAAGAATGCGGTACTAGTTTTTATTAAGCGTCGTTGGTTGTCATGGTCATTGCTGGCTTGTTCAGTAGTATTGTTAGTACTCCTGATGAATTCAACGAAAACCAGTTTGGTGCCTGATGAAGACCAGGGTGTATTGTTCGTCAACGTAAGTACGGCTCCGGGTAGCTCACTGAAGACTACGGATGATGTTATGCTTCGTATAGAAGAGCGCTTGGAAGCTATTCCGCAAAAGTTGCATATTCAGAAAGTAGCCGGTTACGGATTGCTTTCCGGACAGGGAAATACATTCGGTATGATTGTTATGAAACTGAAACCCTGGGATGAACGTACGAAGAAAGAAGATCAGGTGCAGGCTGTCATCGGACAGATTTATGCCCGCACGGCAGATATCAAGGATGCTACGATCTTTGCAATTGCTCCGGGTATGATTCCGGGTTATGGTATGGGTAATGCGCTCGACCTGAATGTACAGGATAAGTTGGGTACGGATGTGAATACCTTCTTCCAGACTACCCAGCAATACTTGGGTGCCTTGAACCAGCGTCCCGAAATCTCCATGGCTTATTCTACTTTCGATGTGCGCTATCCGCAATGGACTGTCGAGGTAGATGCTGCCAAATGTAAGCGTGCCGGCATTACTCCGGATGCAGTGCTTTCCACACTTTCGGGTTACTATGGCGGACAGTATGTATCTAACTTCAACCGTTTCTCAAAGGTATATAGGGTTATGATACAGTCCGGTCCGGAATACCGCATGGATGAGTCTTCATTGCACAACACCTTTGTGCGGATGGCAAACGGTGAGATGGCTCCGCTGAGCCAGTTCGTTACGCTGACCCGCAGTTATGGTGCCGAGACATTGAGTCGCTTCAATATGTATAATTCCATATCCGTGAATGCCATGCCTGCCGAGGGATATAGTACGGGTGATGCCATCCGTGCCGTGAAAGAGACAGCAGAAATCAGCCTGCCGAAAGGTTACGGTTATGACTTCGGTGGTATCACACGTGAGGAGAACCAGCAGAGTGGTACGACGGTAATTATCTTCGGTATTTGTATTTTGATGATCTATCTTATCCTGAGTGCACTTTATGAAAGCTTCATCGTTCCGTTTGCAGTTATTCTTGCGGTTCCGGTAGGTTTGATGGGTACGTTCTTGTTTGCCAAGATAGCAGGATTGGAGAATAACATTTATCTGCAAACAGGTTTGATTATGTTGATCGGTTTGCTTGCCAAGACAGCCATTCTGTTGACGGAATATGCTGCCGAGCGCCGAAAAGCGGGCATGGGATTGATTGCTTCCGCAGTCAGCGCAGCCAAAGCACGTCTTCGTCCTATCCTGATGACGGCACTCACCATGATCTTCGGTCTGTTCCCGCTGGTGGTAGCTACGGGAGTAGGTGCTAACGGTAACCGTTCGTTGGGTACGGGTGTAGTAGGTGGTATGACCATCGGTACATTGGCATTGCTTTTCATCGTTCCGGCTTTGTTTGTCACCTTCCAGTGGTTGCAGGAACGTCTTCGTCCGGCTCAGTCCATGCCGACCAAAGACTGGCAGATTGAGGAGGAGATGGAAGTGAGTAAGAAAGAAATAGAAGAATCACATAAATGATAGGTTGGCACTGGATACAGGAGTATTTTCATTCTCCTCCTGGGAGGAGGGGAATTGAGATACTCCGGTTGTGCAAATTCATCATTTTCTAATGAAATAAACAATATAAATAATGAAGAAACAAATCATCACTTTAGCTGTCGTAGCCTTGCTGTTGAGTAGTTGCGGCATCTATACTAAATATGAACGTCCCGAAGTCAAGACCGACGGACTTTACGGGCAGGATATAGAGGTGGAAGACACCACCTCTATCGCCTCTCTCTCCTGGCGCGAGTTGTTTACCGACCCGCAACTACAATCTCTCATTGAGCATGCACTGCAAGGCAATACCGACTTGCAGTCCGCTCAGTGGCGTATCAAAGAAGCGGAAGCTACTCTGTCATCCGCCCGTCTGGCCTATCTGCCTTCTTTTATGCTGACTCCGCAGGGAGGTGTCAGTAGCTTTGATAAATCAAAAGGTTCCTGGACGTATAGCGGCATAGCATCCGCCAGTTGGGAAATTGATATTTTCGGTAAACTGACCAATGCGAAACGCCGTGCAAAAGCTTTGTATCTTCAGAGCCTGGAGTACGAACAAGCTGTTACCACTTCGTTGATAGCCAATGTGGCAAATATGTATTATACCTTATTAATGCTCGATGCACAATACAACGTCTCTGCCGAAACTGCCGCCAAGTGGCGTGAGAGCGTGAAGACAATGCGTGCCATGAAAGCAGCAGGTATGACGGATGAGGCCGGAGTAGCCCAGACCGAAGCAAACTGTTATATGGTAGAAGCCTCTTTGCTCGACCTTAAACAGCAAATCCGTGAAGTGGAGAATTCACTTTCTATTTTACTGGGTGATGTGCCCGACGCCATCGAACGTGGAAAGTTACAGGGACAAAGTTTCCCGGAAGAACTTACCGTTGGTGTTCCGTTGCAGTTGCTCTCTCGTCGTCCCGACGTGAAGAGTGCGGAACTCTCGCTGGCACAGGCCTTTTATAGTACCAATGCGGCACGTTCAGCCTTTTATCCTTCCATCACTTTGGGAGGTACGGCAGGTTGGACAAACTCTGCCGGAAGCATGATTATCAATCCGGGCAAGCTGTTACTCTCCGCAGTTGGTTCACTGACACAACCTTTATTTAATAAAGGATTAAACATGGCACAGTTGAAAATAGCCAAAGCCCAACAGGAAGAAGCTAAACTTTCTTTCCAGCAGGCGCTGCTGAATGCTGGAAGTGAAGTGAATAATGCCCTTACCCAAGTGCAGGTGGCCCGCGGTAAAACAGAGTTGCGCGACGGACAAATCACTTCATTGGAAACCGCAGTCCGAAGCACGCAATTGTTGATGAAACATGGCAACTCCACTTATCTGGAGGTACTTACCGCCCAGCAATCGTTGCTCTCTGCCCAACTGACGCAGATAGCCGACCGCTTCGATGAGATACAGGGAATTATCAATCTCTACCAAGCCTTAGGTGGTGGCAGGGAATAAAGAATAAATCATATACTCTCTCTTCTCTCGTTTCTTCATCCCCTTTTATCCTTCACGAAGTGGAGTGGTGAGAGGGGATATTTTTAGTGGTCACTCACCACTAATCACTTATTGCAGGTACTGGTCGATCTGTGCCACCGTTGCATCTTTCAGCAGTACTTTCTTGTCTTTATCCAATAGATACAGGGTAGGTATCGCTTTCAGGTCATACAGATTCTTTTCCTTTATAACGAGCTTTTTATCATACCCGTTTATCCATTCTTTGGGGAAGTCCGGTAGGTGTCTTTCCCATTCTTCCTTATCTTCATCCGGATAAATAGCCAGTATTTTTAGGCTTCCTGCTGCAAACTCCTTGTTGATGGCAGGTGCTTGTTTCAGTGCTTCTATGCCTTCTTCACAAGCATGACATCCCGGATTGTTGATAAACAGCAGCGTATATTTAGCTTTCACTCCGTAGAGCGTACCGTTTTTTCCGGATAGCAGTGTATAGGTGAAATCTTCTGCCGGCCTTCCGATACGATTCTGTTCAGCCAGTTCCCGGCGTCCTTGCGGAAGTATTTTCTCCGTATCATTCAATACTTTACTTTCCAGCATGGCGTCCAGTACCGGAATGTAAAATTCTTCATTCCGCATCGGAGAATTCGGATCATACAGATATTTTTCTGCTAAGTCAGTATAATAGAAGAATACGACTTTCTTCTGATCTGCCATCTTATACATTTGCTTTATGGCAGCTATCGCAGTAGTGTCCGGCACTATCTTCAGGATATCTATAAAGTCCACCCATGCTTGTTCCGTAACATCCGGAAGGTTGATATAAGTGGTATCGGTAAAATCCATATTGTCCCAATAGTGCCGTACCAGATAGTCCGCACGCAATTCGGGAGTGTTCAGCATGGCTGGTATAAGGGGGAGCGTGAATTTTTTTACGGTGTCTGCCTGGACTGCCGTTTCCTTGTTGTCGTTTGCTTTCCGGCTGCCGCATGAGGCACACAGGATCAGGAATAGGAGGAAAATGTTGAGAGAAGTTTTCATAATTCAACTACTTATATAATGTATTGAGAGACAAAGATAATGCAAATGTTTTAATTACCATTTGTTAAGTATCAGCAAATTTATGAAGCCTACCTTTGCCCCGCTTTTTTAAAAACAATGAGATATGCAAAGGGATAATTTGGACTTCAAAAACATGAGTGTGAGTAAGTTGTTTACAAAACAACTCTTCCCCACGTTGCTGGGTATGGTATCATCCGCATTGTTCACTGTTGTCGACGGGATATTCGTAGGACGCGGAATAGGCAGTGATGCCATTGCCGCGGTGAATATTGCGGCGCCTATTTTTATGATAGCGGCCGGGTTGGGACTGATGTTCGGTATGGGTGGAGGAATTCTTGCTTCCATTAATCTGTCTCGTGGCAAATTGGTGGTCGCCAATATCAATGTCACGCAGTCAATCGTCATGCTGACGATTGTCAGTATCATTATGGGAATACTATTGACTGTGTTCCCCGAAACTGTAGTAACCTTATTAGGAGCCGAAGGGCATCTGACGGAATTGTCGGCGGAATATTTGTTTTGGTTCTCCATATCCATTCCGTCCACGGTCTTGCTGGTGGCATTGCCGTTCTTTGTACGCCTGACGAATCCTAACTTTGCCATGTGGGCCATGCTGGCGGCTACTGTTGTCAATATCTTGCTCGATTATATCTTTATCTTTATTTTTGAGTGGGGATTGTTCGGTGCTGCTATCGCTACTGATTTGGGAGAATTGGTGGGGACACTTTTACTCTTGGGTTATCTGCTTCGTCCCTCCGTATCAGTTCGGTTTGCCAAGCTGAAGATGAGTATCAAGAGCATCCGCCTGACACTGAGGAATACATGGTATATGCTGAAACTGGGTGTTTCATCCTGTTTGAGTGAAATAACGATTGCCGTCATGGCTATTGCAGGCAATTATGTGTTTATGAGCCATCTGGGAACAGATGGGGTAGCGGCTTATAGCATTGTCTGCTATCTGTTCCCTATTATTTTCATGGTGTTTAACGCTATGGTTCAGTCGGCACAGCCCATTGTCAGCTACAATTATGGTTGCGGGCAGTTGTTGCGGTCCAATAAGGCGCTGCGTTTATGCATTATTTCCGCGGTTGTGTTTGCTTTGCTGATTAGCGGAGTGTTTGTCTGTTTCTCCGGTGATATCGTTTCCTTGTTCTTGCCGGACCGGACAAGTCATGCCTGGCAGTATGCAGTTGCTGGTCTGCCTCTGTTTGCTGTCGATTACATTTTTTTCGGGATAAATGTAATCACAATAGGGTATTATACCAGTATTGAACGTATTAATCTAGCAATGAGGCTTACGTTGCTGCGTGGTATATTGCCGGTCTTGTTCTTCTTTGTACTTCCTGCATGGTTGGGAGTGACGGGCATCTGGCTTGCTGTGACGGCGGGAGATATTACTACAACAATCCTTATTGTGCTGTGCAGAAAGAAAGTTTAGTATGGCTGTACCTATGAATTATTTTCAATACATTTGCATACAAAAAAATATATTTATCATGAAACGCAACTCTTTCTTATTATTTGTAGCGATTCTCTTCACTTCTGTTTCAGTTTCTTTTGCTCAAAAGAAACTCTCCATCCTTGGAGACTCTTATTCTACATATTACGGTTATGTCACTCCCGACACCAACCTCTGTTGGTATGGCGTACCGGAAGAAAAGAGAGAAAATGATGTGAAGCGGGTGGAGGATACCTGGTGGTATCTTCTTATCAATGAGCACGGTTATCAGATGGAGCGTAATAATTCCTATTCCGGTTCAACCGTTTGCCACACCGGTTATGAGAAAGCGGATTATTCGGATCGTTCCTTCGTAACGCGCATGGACAACCTGGGTAATCCCGATGTTCTCCTGGTCTTTGGCGGTACGAACGACAGTTGGGCGAAGGCTCCTATTGGAAGTTACCAGTATGCAGACTGGACTAAAGCCGATCTTTACAGCTTCCGTCCTGCCTTCTGCCGACTGATGGACTATCTGACTAAACGCTATCCGGATACCCGAATCTATAATATCACGAACACCGAACTGTCGGAAGATGTAATTAACTCTATGGATGAAATCTGCCGCCATTACGGAGTAACCAATATCCGCCTGCGTGATATTGACAAACAGTGGGGACATCCCTCCATAAAAGGAATGAAGAGTATTTGCGAACAGGTTTGGGATAAAATCGGAAAGCAAGATTAAGGTATGAGATGAGAATTATCCGGTGCCAAAATCAGTAACCATAAGTTAGGAACCATGAGAGATAGAATAATAAACTACATTCTACTGTTGATGTTTTGTATTCCTGTTTACTCTCAATCTTATATATTCCGCGGAGTGTCCGGTACAGAAGGACTTTCAGATTTGGTAATCAGTACTCTTTACAAAGACTCCTGTGGATATGTCTGGATGGGGACGGCTACTTCGGTAGAACGTTTTGATGGGGTACATTTGAAACATTATCCGATATATGCATCCAGTGAAAGATGGAAGTGGGTGAATGCCATTATTGAAACATCAGGGAATCAGTTATGGGTAGGAACTGATGGAGGATTTTGGCAGATAGGTCAGGATAGAGTGGATCGCATTGCTCCTGATGTGATAAGAAACGGAGTTCGCTCCATTGTGAAGGATGATAAAGACACCTTATATATTGGTAGCGAAACAGGGTTGCATATATATAAGGATGGAAAAATAGAAACAGTATTGCTGGAAAACAATTCCTTCTCTTCCGCCAATTTCATTGTCGGACTGCACCTGGAAGGTGAACGGTTGTGGCTCATAACCAGAAATGGGTTGTATTCAATGAATCTGAAAGATAGGAAACCGGTTCATTATGCAAATAACCTGACAGAGAAAGAAGCATTGTTTTCTTATCGGAATATAACCCGTATAGACTCCACACTCTATTTGGGAACTATGGAACATGGTATTCTGAGTTTTGATATCCGTACACACGAATTCCGGCATTATGTAGATGTGGGGTGCAATATTATCAGGTCCTTGTCTTGTGATGGGAAAGACGTATTATATGTAGGTACTGATGGAAATGGTGTGCATTTCATTTCTACAAAGCAGAATAAGATCATCCGTTCGTTTGATTACAATCCTGAAAATGGAAAAGGACTGCGTTCTAATTCCGTATATTCGCTTCTTGTTGATCGTGATGGATTGATATGGGTAGGATTATGCCAGTTGGGATTGGACTATACAGTCTATCAGAGCGGACTCTTTTCTATTTATAGTACTCCTTATTTTACTTCGAAAGACATTCCGGTTCGCACCATATTCATCGGTAAAGAAGAGAAACTGATTGGTTCCCGCAATGGATTATTCTACATTGACGAACGCAACGGTCATGCTATCAAGTATTCTTCCCCGCAATTACGTTCCAGTATTATATCCTGTAGTTACGCTTTGCAAGGTAAGGTCTACATCGGTACATACGGCGGTGGAATGTATGTGTTTGATAGGGAAACCAAGAAAATAGACGATTTTGAGCCGGGAAGGCCGATGCCTTTTGTGAACGGTCATATATTCTGTATTACTGCCGACAAGGATCATAATTTATGGATAGGGACATCCAATGGGGTTTACCGTTATAAGGACGGGAAATTATCGAAACATTTTTCCAGTGATAATTCGCATTTGCCGGAAGGGAATATCTATGTGATCTACTTTGATTCCACCCTTAAAGGATGGATATGTACAGAAAATGGCATCTGTATATGGGATCCTCTTTCCGACTCTATGAAGACAGGTGTCTTCCCTGAGGGATTTGTGGATAAAGAGAAAATATGTGGGATGTATGAAGATTCGGACCATCAACTTTATTTTTTGCCGTACAAGGGAGATATCTTTATCTCAGATGTATCCATGAGCCGTTTCCGGAAGATGCAGGCTAATACCCCTTTGGAAGGAAAAGATGCAATGTTCATGATAGAAGATAAGGAAGGGTGGCTATGGATAGCAACGAATAACGGATTGTACCGGTATGATAAGAAAGATACTTTTATTCCTTATAGTTTTGCGGATGGAATACCGGGACCGGTATTTCTGGCCTGTAACCCGGTGATAGATGAGAGTGGGGTGATATGGTTTGGGAATGCCAGAGGACTGATTGGCTTATCGGTTGATTGGAAAAATGAAGAGAACAAGTTGGATTATAAAACAGTCATCTCTGCTGTTCATGTGAATGGGCAGGAAGTGCCCGGGGCAGGTCTGACCGTTAAAGATGGCGTAAGAGAGTTGTCATTGGATGCTTCGCAGAATAATGTAACTATCTACTTTTCCGGATTTACCTTTACCGATCCTGCTTATATGGCTTATGAATATCAGATGGAAGGAGTGGATAAAGATTGGCGGGTTCTGACAGGAAAATCTGAAGTCACTTATTATGATCTGTCTTCGGGTAACTACCTTTTTAAGGTTCGGCGTATGGGGAATCCTAAGTCCGAAACATGCCTGCGTATTCATATGCAGATATCCGTAAACTGGTATGGCTATGGAATTACTTTGGCGGTAATCATACTGGCGGCTTTATCAGCTTATTATTTGTGGAAAAGGAAGTTACAGAATAAGGAAACTGCCCGTTTTTTGCGTGTGCCTGAAGAACTCCGGTTATCCGGTAAGGGGATGGAGGACGCTGATTTATCAATGGAGGAAAAATGATGAGCATAAATGAAAAAATCGAAAATTTAAAAGGAAAGTTAATCGTATCCTGTCAGGCACTTCCAAGCGAGCCGTTACATTCCCCTTTTATTATGGGAAGAATGGCATTAGCCGCAAAGATTGGTGGAGCCAGTGGAATCCGTGCGAATACCAAGGAAGATATTGCGGAGATTCAGACACAGGTAGATCTTCCAATTATCGGTATCGTGAAGAGAGATTACGAGGATAGTGAGATTTACATCACACCTACCATGAAGGAAATCGATGAATTAATGGAAGTAAAACCGGAGATTATAGCAATGGATGCAACCATTTCTACAAGACCAAAAGAAAAGACTTTGGATGAATTTTTCCATGAGGTAAAGAAAAAATATCCAGAACAGCTTTTTATGGCAGATTGTTCTACTATAGAAGAAGCGCTTCACGCAGATGAACTGGGCTTTGATTTTATTGGAACAACAATGGTCGGATATACGAAACAGAGTGAAGGAGATAAGATCGAAGAAAATGATTTTGAAATTTTAAGAAAGATTGTTGCTGGAACAAAGCATCGTGTCATTGCAGAAGGAAATATTAATACGCCAGAAAAAGCCAGAAGAGTACTGGAACTGGGTGCATACAGTGTTGTCGTTGGTTCGATTATCACAAGACCACAGCTTATCACAAAATCTTTTGTAGAAGCGATTGAAAAGTAAGAGATGGAATATTATATTAAGTCGGTTATTCCGGTCATAGAATCAAACTATAATAAGTTCACAATGGTAGAAAAGACAATTGCAGATTTTTTTATAAATAATCAAAAGAAAATCAATTTTTCTGCAAAGTCGGTGGCAACAAAGCTTTTTGTTTCAGAAGCTTCCCTGTCACGATTTGCCCAGAAGTGTGGATATCGGGGCTATAGAGAATTTATTTACCAGTATGAAGAAAGCTTTGTCGAAAAGAAAGAATCTATGACAGGCAATACATTGATGATTTTGAATGCTTATCAGGAATTATTAAATCGCTCGTACAGTCTTGTGGATGAAAAACAAATCGAAAGAATTGGAAGTTATCTAAATGCAGCTAAGAAAGTAATTGTATGTGGAAAGGGAAGTTCTGGTCTTGCGGCAAGAGAAATGGAAATCCGTTTTATGCGTATCGGTGTAGATGTAGATTCAATTACAGATACAGATTTAATGCGTATGCAGGCAGTATTTCAAAATGAAAACAGTCTTGTATTCGGATTCAGTATCGGCGGTCAGAAAGAAGAAGTCATTTTCCTGTTAAAAGAGGCAAAAAAGCGAGGGGCGAAAACTGTTTTATTTACTGCGAATAATAGAGACGATTATAAAGAATTCTGTACAGAAGTCTTGCTGATTCCCTCTTTGCGTCATTTGAATCATGGAAATGTAATCTCGCCTCAGTTTCCGATTCTTATCATGATTGATATCATTTACTCTTATTATGTAGAACAGGATAAGACGAAGAAAAAGATATTACATGACCGGACAGTGCAAGCTTTAGAGGAGACCTACACAGAAAAGGCAGAATAAGTAATAGAAAACAGATGCTTTTTTCAATATGTTATTTGTTTGGTAATGAGAAGGTTTAAAAGAATCAGAGTGTATATGAAAAATATGTCTTGATAAGGGTAAGCAATGAAAATTATAGAAGTGGAAATATAGATTGATAAAAATAAATAGAACTTGTAGTTTCCGGATAGATATAGATATTAAATGCAAAAG
>ENA-ORNG01002360-ORNG01002360.1-human-gut-metagenome-genome-assembly--contig:-NODE-2360-length-11617-cov-7.108286_pt1 | contig 11617 bp, 15 predicted proteins | sample MGYA00242113_ERZ509018 | MGnify/ENA primary metagenome ERZ509018 (study PRJEB26280, sample SAMEA2338711) | human gut metagenome | biome: human gut; feature: human-associated habitat; material: faeces... | reverse complement strand
GCCGGGGCAGAGCCTCGGTGAGACGCTGCCGGGCCTCCTCCATGTCTCCCGACTGGCGCAGGATGTCCTCCGCCAGCACCAGCACCCGGTCCCGCACCCGCAGTTTCAGGGCCTGATCCGCCTCGCTGTCGGAATTGGCGATGACGTGGAGTCGGATGACCTTCTGCTCCAGCGCATCCTGCCGCTGGAGGGTGCAGGCCCCCCACAGCAAAGCCGCCGCCACTGCCAGCAGCAGCGCCGCCTCCCATGTATGTAATTTATTTCCAGTTTTCTTCCGCATAGGAAACACCTCTCCGTGTCGTTGATTTTTGCACGGAAGGATGAAAGCACCGTCCCATGCAGCTTATCTGCATTGTGGACGGTGCTTTTGCGTTTTATACCGGTACGGAAAAATTTTGGACGATCACAGGACAAAGCCGGGACAAAATCACGACCTCTTTTTTCTTCCTTTTTGTCCTCTGGACGTCCGATAAATGTCCAGAAAAATGTCCAGAGAAATGTCCAGAGAAATGCCTAAAAGGATATCAGGCCGCCGTCGGGCAAATTACCCCCGTCCCACGCAGCGGACAAAGGGGACCCCGGTCATAGCCGCTGCGGATGACCGGGCAGCTTCCTCCTGAGAAAAAATTCCCACCACGGCGGAGCCGGAGCCACTCATGCAGGCCGCCCCCGCCCCCAAGGTCAGAAGTCTGTCCCGGATGACAAAAATTTCACTCTCCGGTGACAGCACCTGTTCAAAGACGTTGCCGATCCGGGAGAAGATCTCCGCCAGATCCCGGCGCTGTAAGGCATCCATCATCCGGCGGGTGTCCGGGTGGACCGCCATCCCCGCCTCATCCAGTCGCCGATACATCTCCGCCGTGGAGAAGGATACCTGCGGCTTGCACACAACGAACCAGCACTCCGGCAGCGCCCGCAGCGACAGCAGCTGCTCTCCCTTCCCCTGCACCAGCACCGTGCCGCCCCGGACACAGTAGGGGACGTCACTGCCCAACTCCATGCCCATACGCTCCAGCGCCTCCATGGGCAGCTCCGGGGCGTACAGCTTCCGCAGGCCACGCAGCACAGCGGCAGCGTCGCTGCTGCCGCCGCCCAACCCCGCCTGAGAGGGGATACTCTTTTCCAAGGTAATATGCAGGCCATCGCAGGCCACGCCTGTGGTGCGAAAGAACACCTCCGCCGCCCGCCACGCCAGATTGCTCCCGTCGGCGGGGATCGCCGCATCGTCGCAGGTCAGGGAGATGCCCTCCCCTGTGCCGCTCTCCAGCGTTACCGTATCGTACAGCGCCACGCTCTGCATCACCGAGACTACCTCGTGATAGCCGTCGGGGCGTCTGGCCCCCACATCCAGCGTCAGGTTCACCTTGGCGGGCGCCAATTCTTGCCGCTTCATGCCGCTCCCTCACTCTCCTTGTTCTCCCGAGGATTATATCACAGGTCATGCGGAAATTCCATAGTGAGAAGGAAATTCGTGAAAAATGGTCAAGACTCCGATCCAAAAGGGTCGGAGTCTTGTGGTATGACCGTCGAAATGCCGGGCCTTTCTTAAAAGTCTTCGCCTTTCCCGCTTCCGGAGGTAAGGGCATTCCCCTTATGGTTCCCCGCTTTTTGTGGGATGGCGCACACATTGCCGCCCTTCGGCAGCGGGCAGACCGGTGTCTTTCAGGACGCTGGCCCCCGGTTTACGGTATTTCGCTCTCTGGGAGATCAGACCAGTACGACCCTGTGGAACACCTTCTTACCCTTGCGGATGATGACGCCATCGCCGGTGAACTGCTCACAACCCAAGGCTTCGTCAATGGACTCCACCTTCCGGTCGTTGACGCTGACGCCGCCCTGCTGTACCAGACGGCGGGCCTCGCCCTTGCTGGCACACAGGCCGCAGCGGACCATCAGATTCAGAATATTGATCTGCCCGCCTCCCAGATCGTCGTTGGTCAGCTCCGTGGTGGGCATATGGGCGGCGTCGCCGGCACCGGAGAACAGAGCCTTGGAGGCCTGTCGGGCCTTGTCGGCCTCCTCGTCGCCGTGGACCAGCTTCGTCAGCTCATAGGCCAGAATGTCCTTGGCCTCGTTGAGCTTTGCCCCCTCCCAGCCGGCCATCTCGTCGATCTGCTCCAGAGGCAGGAAGGTGAGCATCCGCACGCACTTCATCACGTCCGCGTCGTCCACGTTCCGCCAGTATTGGAAGAAATCGTAGGGGCTGGTCTTGTTGGGGTCCAGCCACACGGCGTTGCCCGCGGTCTTGCCCATCTTCTTTCCCTGGGAATCGGTGAGCAGGGCGATGGTCATGGCGTGGGCGTCCTTGCCCAGCTTCCGGCGGATCAGCTCGGTGCCCCCCAGCATGTTGGACCACTGGTCGTTGCCGCCGAACTGCATGTTGCAGCCGTAGTGCTGGAAGAGGTAGTAGAAGTCGTAGGACTGCATGGGCATGTAGTTGAACTCCAGGAAGCTCAGGCCCTTCTCCATCCGCTGCTTGAAGCACTCCGCCCGGAGCATGTTGTTCACGGAGAAGCAGGCCCCCACCTCCCGGATAAAGTCCACGTAGTTCAGCTCCAGCAGCCAGTCGGCGTTGTTGACCATCCGGGCCTTCCCCTCGCCGAACTCGATGAACCGCTCCATCTGCTTTTTGAAGCAGTCGCAGTTGTGGGCGATGGTCTCCTTGGTCATCATGGACCGCATGTCCGTGCGGCCGGAGGGGTCGCCGATCATGGCGGTGCCGCCGCCGATGAGGGCGATGGGCTTGTTGCCCGCCATCTGCAGCCGCTTCATCAGGGTCAGGGCCATGAAGTGGCCCACATGGAGGCTGTCGGCGGTGGGGTCAAAGCCGATATAGAAGGTGGCCTTGCCGTTGTCGATCATCTCCTGGATCAGCGCCTCGTCCGTCACCTGGGCGATGAGGCCCCGCTTTGTCAGTTCCTCGTAGAGTTTCATTTCCTGTCTCCTTTGTATCGTTTATTTCGTTTTCTATCCTTCATTTTCTTGTTGCTCTATGGTCATGGCGTAGGTCAGCTCCCGGGCTGTCTCGCCGGTGTCCTCGTAGGTTCGCGTCCCGGTGTCGTCCTCCAGCTTCAGGCCCAACCGCTCCATAAGCCGGTAGGAGTCCCGGTTCCTGGCGTCACAGTGGGCGAAGAGCCGCCTGAGCTTCAGCTCCCGGAGGGCAAAATCCCGGGCGGCCAGGGCGGCCTCCGTGGCGTAGCCCCGCTTCCAGTACCGCCGGTTGATGATCCATCCCAGCTCCGCGGCGGTCCGGTCCTCTGTCAGCGCCACAGACACGCCGCCGATCACCGTCCCGTCCAGAGTTACCGCGAACTCGTAGGAGAGGGGCGGGTCCCGCCGCCAGTCCTCCGCCGCCGTCTCCAGGTACCGGGCCGTCTCCGCCCGGTCCCGGTGGGGCAGCCAGATGGTGTACCGGGTGTTTTCCCTGTCCAGGGTGTACTGGCAGACGGCCTCCAAATCCTCCGGAGTAAAGGGGCGCAGCAGCAGCCGCTCAGTTTTGATCTCATGATACATGGCAGCCTCCTTCCAACCACATCCGCTCCGCCGGCCGAAAACCGGCCGGTTCCTGCAACACCTCTTAGGATATGCGCCCTTTCCCGGCGGCAGCACGGCCCCTGAGCACATTATATCCCACTACGGAGACCACCACGATCACCGCCCCCACCAGGGCCAGAGCCCCCACCTCCTCGCCGTAAAATACGGCCACCAGAATGGGGTTGAGAACAGGCTCGATGCCGGAGATGAGGCTGGCGGCGACTGCCGGGGTGGTGCGAAGGCCGATGCACATAAGCACGTAGGCCAGCCCCACCTGGAAGGCCCCCAGGATCACTACGCTGGTGATGGCCGTCGGTGTAAAGGCTGTCTCCTGTACAAGAAAGGGCAGGCCCAGGATCACGCTGGCGAGATCCCCCCAGAACACCGAGGAGATGGGGTCCGCGTCGGGCAGGTCGTTGAGGAGGAACACCCCGGCGTAGCTGAGGCCCGAGAGCAGAGCCAGGAGGTTCCCCAGCATCCCGCCCATCTCCAGGCTGTCCACGAAGAAGCACACCACCCCCGCCAGCACCAGGGCGCAGGCGGTCAGATCCAGCCGCCCCGGCTTTTTCCGCCAGAAGACGGCGGCCAGCAGGATCACGAAGATCGGGGCGGTAAACTGCAGGACGATGGTGTTGGCGGCGGTGGTCAGCTTGTTGGCCAGGGAGAAGAGCACGTTGGTGCCGCATACGCTCACCGCTCCCAGAGCGATCCAACGGTTGAAGCGGAGGCCGTGGCGGCTGAGGAGCAGGTAGCCCCCTATCACCAGCAGGGAGACCATGTTCCTGGCGCTGTTGATGCTCATGCCGTGCCAGGGGATAACCTTGATGCACAGCCCCCCGATGCTGTACAGCACGGCGGCGAGAAAGACGAAAAGTGTCCCCCGCTGCTCCACTGTCAGCATACCCCGCCGTTTTGCCATCTCTCCGCCTGCCCGATCCATCAAAAACGCCCCCTGTCCAAATGGACAGAGGGCGTGCAGACGCGGTACCACCTCTGGTTCGCCGCTTTCTCACGAAACGCGGCCTCATGGGGTCGGCGACCCCCGCGCTGTATCGGGCGCCCCCGGCGGAGCCTACTGGTCCGGCCCGGCCGGCGCGGTTCGGTCCGCTGCTCAGGGATGTATTTCACGGCCCACCCTCTCCCCTTTCCACCGGCCAGGGGCTCTCTTGGCAGGATTGAAGCCGCTACTTCTTCCCGTCATCGCATTCGATCGAGTTTGCTGAATGGTAGTATATCCGGAAAAACCGCTTTTGTCAATGGCGAGATTCTCTTCGGACCAGCGGCGGCGTCTCTCTGAGAAGCACTCGGTTTGCAGCGTTATCTATTTTTACTATATACTTTTCCGCCGGAATCGTGTATCCTGTTCCCATCGAAACATACTACCCGTGAAAGTGAGGGCAAGCGGATGCGATTTTGCAAGATGAACGGCGCGGGGAACGACTTTATTATTATCAACAACCGGGAGGAGCGTCTTTCCCACAATCTCTTCCCCGCCATCGCCAAGGTCCTGTGCCACCGCCGGTTGTCCATTGGCGCCGACGGGCTGATGGTGGTGGAGGAACCCAGCCAGGGCGGCGACTACCGGATGCTCTTCTACAACGCCGACGGCTCCGCCGGGGAGATGTGCGGCAACGGCGCCCGGTGCATCTGCCGCTACGGCTATGAGAAGGGACTGGCCGGCCCGGTCCAGAGGGTGGAGACTCCCTCGGGACTTGTCACCGGGCAGCGGATTGACCAGCGCAGCTACCGGATCCGACTGACGGACCCCACAGTGATCCGTCTGGACTACCCGGTGGAGGCAAGCCACAGGTTCTTGTCCTGTTCCTACATCGAATTGGGGAACCCCGGTCTGCCCCACGCGTCGGTGCCCATCCAGGGGCTCAGCGGCATGGACCAGGACCAGCTGCGGGACCTGGGCCGCCAGCTGCGGTGGAGCCCCGCCTTCCCCAAGGGCGCCAACATCAACTTCTATGAGGTCACCGGCCCGGACCAGGTGACGGAGCTGACCTACGAGCGCGGGGTGGAGGACTTCACCTATGCCTGCGGCACCGGCACCGGCGCCACAGTACTGGCCCTGACACTGAAGGGTCTGGTCAGCGGCGAGGACGTCCACGTCACTGTCCCCGGCGGGCTGCTCCGGGTCACCATCGACCGGGACTGCGGGCAGGTGAAGGCCATCTGGCTCACCGGCCCCACCAATTTCGTCTGCGAGGGGGAGGTCATGGACGAGGAGCTGCAGCTGTGAGGCCCTTGACAGGGAATGGCTTTTGTGGTATATCTACGAACAGTTTATTTTCTGAACCATCCATGTCATGGCGCAACAACTTTACGGAGGGATCTATGTCCTATATCAAGTTTGTCACGGACTCCGCATCCGACATCCCCGCTCCTCTGCGGGAGGAGCTGAACATCCAGATGCTCCCCTTCTCCATTGTAATGAATGACCGGGAACTGCGGGATGGCGTGGACTTTGAACCCCAGGACTTCTATCGCGATCTGACCGCCGCCCCTCGGATCCCCACCCACTCCCAGCTGACTCCGGTGGTGTTTACCGACCTGTACGAGAGCGCCCTGGCTGAGGGAGTGACGGACCTGATCTATGTGGCCATCAACTCCAAGGGCTCCAGCACCTATGAAAACGCGGTGATGACCCGGGAGCAGTTCCTTCAGGAACACCCGGACTGCGGCATGAGCATCCACCTGGTAGACTCCAAGACCTACACCATGTGCTACGGCTACGCCGTGGTCCTGGGCGCTCAGAAGGCCAAGGAGGGCGCCGGCGTGGACGAGGTGCTGGCGGTGATCCGGGATTGGCTGGACAACGTGGGCCTGGTCTTCGGCGTCTACGACCTGAAGTTCGCCAAGAAGTCCGGCCGCGTCAGCGCTGCGGCCGCCTTCCTGGGGGAGGCCCTGGGAATGAAACCCCTGATGACCTTTGTGGACGGCGAGTCCACCATTCTCAGCAAGGTCCGGGGCGAAAAGAGCGTCATCCCCGCTGAGATCGCCAGGATGAAGGAGGAGATGGCGCCCAACTCCCCCTACCTGTGCATTATGGGCGCCGGCACGGAGCACAACCAGGAACTGGCGGCGGCCTGCCAGGAGGCCTTCGGCTATCCCAGCGTTATGAACTTCTACATTGGCGGCGTTATCGCCATCAACGCCGGTCCCAACCTGGTGGGCATCATTTACCGGAAGAAGTAACACTCGAGGGAAAATGTTCTGCCCTCCGGATGAGTGCCGGAAAAAAAGGAGCCTAAAGCAACATCGGAGAAGCAGGGTGTAACTATCTTATCGTTTTATTTTCTCTGCACATAACGAAAGCTTTTAGAACCGTCGGTTTAACCGGTGGTTCGCAGTCTATCGAGGAACCCGGCCTGCATATATGTGCAGGCCGGGGTTCTCGATAACCTAGTGGGAGGACAAAATGTCCTCCCACTTTAAAATTTCATGAGATAGCCGTACCAACCCTCGTCCAATTCCCAGGTTTGATAGGTGTTGTCGCCCTCCGCCTCCCGCCAGGAAAACACGCCGGGGGCTTCCTCCGTCAACGCCATGCCCGTCCCCTGGAATCCGGCGGGCCGGCCGTCGGTCGTGCAGTAGATCCCCCAGTAGCTGGTGGAACTGCCCATCCCCCAGCTCCCCAGGGCGAAGTCCGCGATCAGGACATCCTCCTCCCCAGCCTTGGGCCAGACGTTCAGGGACCGAACGCCGGGGACGTCCCTCCAGGGCTTCCCCGCCAGCGCCGCCTCTGCCGTGACAGCGTACCGACCCCGCCACAGGCGAAAGGAGAACTCCGTCCACAGCCGGGGTCCGCCCCAGAGCCACCAGGCTCCCAGGATCAACAGCACCGCCCCCAGACTGGCCAAAAGCCAGGGCCACCACTTCCGCCGCTCTTTTTTCTCCCCGGTCATCCGCGCCTCCTTTTCATGGCGGCGCTCCGCCAGCCATAGAGAAGGACCAGCAGCAATCCCCCGGTCACTGCGTAGGCGGCGGACAGGATCCTTTCCCGGAGGTCAAAGTGAAACGCGAGATACACCAGAAACGCGGTCAAGACCAAAAACGCTGTCCTTCCAACGATCCCACGCCCGCTCAGGCCCTGAAAACGAAATACCACAAATGGGTCTACCTTGTCGCCCTTTGCGATGTGCCGCCCATCCACAAGGGTGGCCAGGTTGAGGAGGAGCAAGACCACCGCCGCCGTGAGCCAAAAGAGCGGCATCATCAGCAGCGCCCCCTGGTTGTCCACACCCTCTATTCCCCGCCCCATCAAGGCAAGGGTCATCTGGAAAAAAAGCAATCCGTTGGCGATAGAGAGCGCACACATCGCCATCCAATAAAGCGCCCGTCTCATGTCTCCTCCTCCGGCACGTAGGCCAGGATGTCCCCAGGCTGGCAGTCCAGGGCCTTGCAGATGGCCTCCAGGGTGGTGAAGCGCACCGCCTTGGCCTTGTTGGTCTTCAGGATGGAGAGGTTGGCCATGGTCACCCCCACCTCCTGGGAGAGCTGGCCCAGGGACATCTTCCGCTTGGCCAGCATCACGTCCAGATTCACCACGATCGGCACCGCCGCCCCTCCTCTCTATATGGTCAGGTCGTTCTCATCCTTCAGCGCCGCCGCCTTCCGCACCAGGTGGCTGAGCAGGAAGGCCGCCACGGCGATGGCCAATCCGCCCAAAACAGCCGTCACCGCCAGCAGCAGCACGCTGGGGTGTCCGCCGGTGATCACAAAGACCGTCACCGTCCCCACGGCGCAGTAGCCTGTGTCCACCAGAGCGCACAGACCGATGCCGCTGAGATACCGGGCGTTGGCGTAGCTGAAGGAGTTATCCCGGCCGATCTCCGTGCAAATCCGCCAGAACAGCGCCAGAGCGATCACAATGGGGATGGCGCTGACGCTCACCGCCGCAATGCCCGGCCCCACAAGCCAGGAAAAGTCCACCGCTCCCATCTCCCGGATGAGTTCCGGGAACACAAAGCCATAGAAAACCGCCCCCATTGCCGCTAAAAACAGAATAACACCCTTCAGAGTCCGTACTAAGCCCACTCGTCCCATTGTCTCTTCCTCCTTCTTCCTGTTGGCACCAGCGTACCACAGTGTTTCTTGAAAGTCAATATATTTTTATTGAATATCAATAAATATTTTTTCTTTACCAAACTTCCTCGCTGTGGTATACTGGGGAAAAAACGGGAGGAACATGCTATGAAGATCGCCCTTGCCTACGCCATGGCCGCCGAGATCGAGAGCCTGCTGACCGCCACCGGCGCAAAGCTGCTGGAGACGGTACACGGCGTACCGTTTTACGAGATCGAGAGGGACATCATCGCCTACGCCGGCGGCGTGGGAAAAGTGAACGCCGCCATGGCGGCGCAGCTGTGCATTGACCGCTGTCAGCCGGAGTGGATCGTCAACGCCGGAGTGGCGGGGAGCTTTCGGGACCTTGCCATCGGCACGGTGGTGCTGGCGGAGGATTTCGTCCAGCACGACATCGACACCTCCGCCGTGGACGGCGTTCCCGGCCTGATCCCCACGCTGAATCTCACCGCCCTGCCCACGGACCAGCCGGACCGGGCCGGGGCCATCCTCGCAGGGCTGGGCGTGGCCTTCACCCGGGGCCGTGTGGCTACCGGCGACGTGTTCATGACCAAGGGGGACCGGGCCAACGCCGTGGCGACGGAATTTTCCCCCACCCTCTGCGAGATGGAGGGCTGCGCCATTGCCCAGGTCTGCCTGCGGAATCAGGTGAAGTTCACCGCCCTCAAGTCCGTCTCCGACCGCCTCTGCCAGGACAACAGCGTAGACGAGTACTTCAATTTCGCCCAGGCCATGGCCAAGCTCAACACCATCGTCCTCCCCTTCGCCCGCGCCCTGCGGGACGGCCTGTAAGGCGGTCTACATACTTTTTCTTGAAAGAAAAAGTATCAAAAAGAACTTTATTCGCGAAACTCCGTTTCGCTCAGGTTTCGCTTTGGGGATAAATAGAAGAACAAGCTGCCCCAAGGCGCCAACATTTACGCAGAGAAGCCGCGAAGCGAAAACTCCCTCGCAAGAGGTGGAAGCCGAAGGGTCTGTCTCTCCGTCAGAGGCGAAAGTCTGCCGGCGCGGCGGCAGGCACTGACAAAAGAGGCCCGGCAGCCGCGGCGAAAAACAAACCAACATGAGGGGGTCCCCAGGGGGCAGGTATGCCCCCTGGGCGCCCTTTTGGTGACTTTTCCGGCGAGGGAAAAGTCACCCGGGATACGGGGGCGGAGCCCCCGAAAAATCACAGAGGAGGAACTGTTATGGAAAAGATCGCCAGCTTTCAGGTGGACCACGAGAAGCTTGAGCCAGGACTGTACCTGTCCCGGCGGGACGGGGATGTGACCACCTTCGATCTGCGGTTCAAGAAGCCCAACACCGGGGACCTTCTGAGCAACGCGGAGATGCACTCGGTGGAGCACGTGATGGCCACGCTGCTGCGAAACGGCCCCCACAGGGACGCTGTGGTCTACTTCGGCCCCATGGGCTGCCAGACCGGGTTCTACTTCCTTTTCAACAGCGGAAAGCTCACCGACAGCCAGGCGGTGGACCTGCTGCGGGAGGCCTTTGCCGCCGGAGCGGCCTGGGAGGGCCCCATGCCCGGGAAGAGCGCCCGGGAGTGCGGCAACTACCAAAATCTGGACACGGACCTGGCCCGGACCCAGTGCCGGTACTACGCTGAACTGATCCGGGACTGGACAGCGGAAAAACTGGCCTACCAAATCAAAATTTCTTAGATAAAACAGCATTTTTTCACAAGTTCCTGTTGACATTTGGAAGTTCCGTTGGTATACTAGGTGAGCCGCTTTGAATGGGCACAAGTCTGTCCGCCTGAAACGGCGGGCGGCGCCTACGATAGCGCGCCCGTAAAGAAGCGCGGTCAAGTGCTTCATAATAAAGGAAAGTGAGGTGCAAAAGGAATGCACGCAATCATCGTTACCGGCGGTAAGCAGTACAAGGTCGCCGAGGGCGACACCCTGTTCATCGAGAAGCTGCCCGTGGAGGCCGGCGAGGCCGTGACCTTCGACAAGGTGCTGGCCGTCATCGACGGCGAGAACGTCACCGTGGGCACCCCCGTGGTGGAGGGCGCCAAGGTGGACGCCTCCGTGGTGAAGAACGGCAAGGGCAAGAAGATCATCGTCTTCAAGTACAAGCCCAAGAAGGGCTACCGCCGCAAGCAGGGCCACCGTCAGCCCTACACCAAGGTGACCATCGGCAAGATCTCCGTGTAAGATGACCACCGTCACCTTTCACATGGAGGGAGAGCGCATTGTGGGCTTCACCGTGCAGGGCCACAGTGGCTACGCCGATGAGGGAAGCGATATTATCTGCGCCGCAGTCACCAGCGCCGTCCGCCTGACCGAGTGCGCCGTCAACGACGTGCTGGGCCTGGGGGCCTCGGTGAAGATCCGGGAAAAGGACGCGTCCATCCATCTGCGCATACCCGGCGGGCTGAGCGCGGAGAACGAGTCGGTGTGCCAGACCCTTCTGGCCGCTCTGATGGTTCACTTTGCCAGCCTGCACGAGGAGTATCCCGAAAACCTGACCGTGCTGGAGGAGGATTGACCTCCGCACGACATGATTTACACACAAGTTTGGAGGTGTGAATACCATGCTGAACATCGGTCTGCAGTTTTTCGCCCACAAGAAGGGCGTCGGCTCCACCCGCAACGGCCGTGATTCCGAGGCCAAGCGCCTGGGCGTGAAGCGGGGCGACAACATCCTGGTTCGCCAGCGGGGCACCCATATCCATCCCGGCGTCAACGTGGGCAAGGGCAGCGACGACACCCTGTTCGCCCTCAAGAGCGGCAAGGTGAAGTTTGAGCGCCTGGGCAAGGACCGCAAGCAGGTCTCTATCGTGGAGATCGCTCAGTAATTGCCCGACTATATGGGTAGACTAAGCCCCGGACGGAATCCCGTTCGGGGCTTTTTCCTTCCCAGACAAAACGGTGTGCGGGCGATTGATAATCGCCCCTACAATTACGCGTATGCGTTGTGCAAATGACGTAGGGGCGGCTATCAGCCGCCCGCCCGAAGAAAGGAGAACTCTATGGCAGCACCCTTTGTG